>Ga0209753_1000561_pt1 | contig 15480 bp, 6 predicted proteins | sample METZYME_3_550m_FD_187550 | JGI IMG/M metagenome (GOLD analysis project Ga0209753, IMG submission 187550) | Marine microbial communities from oxygen minimum zone in mesopelagic equatorial Pacific - METZYME_3_550m (SPAdes) (version 2) | ecosystem: Environmental > Aquatic > Marine > Oceanic | place... | reverse complement strand
CCCCGACGGTCCGGCTGCGTCGGTCGCCGCCTGCATGAGGTTCCGGAGACCGACCACGATTTCTCCGCTGTCCTCTCCTTCGACGACGAAGAGCCCTTCGCTCAGCGGGAGATCGCCGCGGTAGGCGGCCCGGGCGTCGGCCCCAGCGCTTTGTGAATTGGCCGCCACTTCAGCCTCCTCGAGAATCACGTAGGAGGACGAGGCGCCACGCGAGACGGCGAGGACGCCGGCCCGACGCGGACCGTCGATGCGATCGCGAACCCACGGTGTGGGGTCGCGAAGAGAAGTGAGCCGCCAGGCGCGGCCCTCCTGAGCCTCGGGCCAGTTACGGCTCCCCGCCGCCGCAGGCAGGACTTGCCGGTACAGTGAGAGAGCTGAACTCAGTACAGATATGAGACCCGCCGCGGCACCCGTGTGCCCAATTTGCGCCTTGGCGTACCCGAGCACGGTGTCCGGTCCGAAGACTTCGGCGACTGCGGTCATTTCCGTTCGGCCCAGTCCTGCAATCCCGAAGCCGCTTATCTCCAGGTGTGGGATGTCTCGGGCCGCGATGTCGGCTTCCTCGCAGCTTCTGCGAATCACTTCCTGGCAGGAAGATTCCGAATCACCTCCGGCAGTCCCGCTCGCACGTACAATCGCGTACACACGGTCGCCGTCTCGCTCGGCGTCCTCAGTACGTTTCAGCACGAGTGCCACAGCGCCGTCGCTCGGTACCATCCGCGCCAGGTCTTCACCGAAAGAGGGTGAATCCTCTGGTTTGGCCAATCCGTCCGTGCTCTCGAGGGAGATCAGAGAACGAACGTCGCCCGCCAAGTCGACCGCCCCGACGATGGCGCAATCGATACGGCCCTGCTCGAGCGAGCGCGAGGCGGCGTAGAGAGCGGAGAGGCCCGAGGTTTCTTCACTCGATATCACGTAGCTGGGTCCGCCCAGTCCGAACTCCCTGGCAACGCGGCTGGCGGCGATCGAACCGAGCCCGCCGATGGTCCGGTTCGCGTTGAGTGCGGGCGTGAGTGAGTCACAGAGTTCGTCCACCCACCGGTCGAATTCTTCGCCGTCTGATGGGCGTCCTAGCCGCTGCGCCCAATCGGCTGCACGGGATCGAACGGACCAACGGAGGTGGTAGTTCGTCGTGTTGAGGTCGAGTTCGACTCCCACGAAAACTCCGGCCCGGAGGCGATCGACCTCGCCGAGGTCCGCGTCGGCGATCGCTTGCTCCGCTACCTGAAGCATGAGCATTTGCTGGGGAAGGGCCTCTTCGACCTCCCGGGGAGGAATCTTGAATCGACCGATCGGAATCTCCAGGTCCTCGATGAACCACCCAGCGGGCGCGTCCGGAAGCCCCCAGTGATTCTCCTTGGCGCGGACGGGATGACTTTCGCCGCGGCCCATCAACCGGTCGCCGATTTCGTCAACGTTCTTCCAGGGGCCGACTCGAGCCCCCATCCCGACGATCGCCACGTTTGACAGCCTCGGCTGAGGCTGTTCCGCACGAAGCTGTTCCGCTTGGGGCTGCTCCGCGACACCTACGACAGACCGTCCTTGGGCCGGTTCGGTGGGCTCCTCGAGAAGGACGTGGGCGTTGGTCCCCCCGAACCCGAATCCGCTGACGGCGGCCCGGCGTGGATGATCGGAAGGGGACTTCCACGGTTCGGCTTTGGCGAGCACACGAAACGGACTGCCATCCAGATCGATCTTGTCTCCCGGCTCTTCGAAATTGGCGGTAGGCGGAAGAACTTGGTTCTCCATGGCCAGCACCGTCTTGAGGAGGCCCACCGCTCCGGCTCCAGTGAGCAGATGGCCCGTATTCGATTTGGCCGACCCGATCACACATTGGCCCGGTTCGTATTGTCCCTCTGTCCAAAGTGCCTGGAGACTCGCGAACTCGACGGAATCCCCGACCGGTGTGCCCGTCGCGTGACACTCGACCACATCCACCTGACCCGGCGTCCATCCCGCGGCCTGATAGGCTCCCTGCATGGCGCGGAGCTGGCCTTCTCGGCTGGGGGCGAGGAGGCTGCCCTCCACATCGTTGGAGAGCCCAACGGCGTGTATGACGGCACGGATCCGATCGCCGTGCTGCCGTGCGTCTGACAGACGCTTCAGTACGAGTACACCGGCTCCTTCGCCCACGACCAGGCCGTCGCTCTTGTGGTCGAACGGAGAGCACCGGCCTGTAGGCGAGACCGCGAGCAGCTGCGAAAACCCCATCTGTGTGTAAAGCGAATCCGGGCGGGAGAGTCCGCCAGCGAGCACCGCGTCGAGGCGTCCTTTCCGTAGGGCGTCCACGGCGAGTTCCGCCGTAAAGAGAGACGACGCACAGGCGGCGTCGATACAGAATCGATCGCCCCCGAGTCCCAACCCCTTGGCCAGCATTGCGGCTGGGAGGCCGGCGACCCATCGATTGATTGCGGCCACCGGTGCTCGTGTCTCAGGGGGCATCGGGACGCCTGCCGCGCGGAAGAGCTCTCGCTCGAACCGCCGGCCCAGAATCCAGTCCGCCATCGCGGAGGCAGATGCCGTGGGAAGTACGATGTTGCCCAGCATCACACCTACCCGAGTGGGATCGACTGCATCCGCTACGCAGTCCCGCCAGGCTTGCCGCCCCGCGTGTAGTGCCAGGTGTACCATGGGATCGAGTGATTCGACCAACTCTGCGGAAAGGTCGATCCCCTCGAGGTCGAGTTCGAAGTCCCGAACGAAGCAGGCACGCCGAGAGTGGACCCGATCAGGTTGTGCTCGATCGGTCGAGTAAGCACGATCGAGCGCAAGGCACCAGCGGTCGGGAGGTGGATCAGAGGCCGTGTCCACGCCCGCCTCGACAACATTCCAGAAGTCATCGAGCGTCGCGGCGCCTGGAAGCACTCCTCCGAGTCCGACGATGGCAATCGGCTCGGGCATTAGACTTACGCCTTCGTAGGTGCGCTCTCGTCGAGTCGGTTCTGACGGAAGGCCTTGCTCAGGGACGAGTCAACTACGGATTCGTAGCCTTCGAGGCGGGCCAGCAAACTTCCGTCCTCGGCGATCCAATCGATATCGGAGACGACCTTGCCGTTCGTCTGTTCGCGTATGTCGGTGACGATCCGGGCCCCCCCTTCGGGGAACGCCGGCACAAACTGGCGATAGCGCGTGAACCGTGAGGGTAACGACAACTCGCCCACGCGGTCGGACGTCCAGACGATCATCGCCTGGAGGCCACTGTCTAGGGCGAGCGGATCTGCGATCCACCGGCTCCGCACGGGCTCTTCCATCCAGTCTGCCGGGGGTGGAGCCACACGGCATCGGGCTACCAGCCCCGCGTCCCCACAACTCTCGACCGCCAGCAGTCCATGCATTTCGGGGCCATGGAAGAGCGTTTCGGCGTAGATCGTCTCGATCGACTGATCCAGGGTGGGCAGGTCGCCTGGTGGTGTGGTGGCGGTACCGGCCTGGGGCGCTTGGGCGGCCAGCACGACGACGGCTCGCGCATGTAGAACGCTGCGGCCATTACTGCCGCCACTGCAGAGCTCTGCCACGACCAGGAACTCGTCGCCCCGTTCTTGCGCTTTGTCCGCACAAATGCGGACCCGCATGGACTCGTCAGGATGAACGACGACTCCCTTGAATACACGCAGGTCGTCGACGCCCACGAAGCGTAATCCGGGGTTTCCGTGGAGGGCGCCGTGGGCCAGCCATTCGAGCGTCATTGCGGCCGGCAGCACCGCACGGCCGCCAATGACGTGTGACGCCATGAACCGGTGTGTTTCCGTGTTGATGGTGCGTTCGAACACCGTAGGTAGCTCCGCGAACGACGAAGCGGCGACGCCATTCCCGGTGCTGTCGGCACCGTTCCTTCCCGTGACGGCGGGTGACCCTACCTGAGGGATTTCCGATCCGGGTCCGAGAACGAGAACCTCCGCCGGTCCTTCGGATGCGGCGATCTCGTCGAGGAGGTAAGCGGCACCGCTTTGCATGCCGATCACCTCGATCCTTTCGTCGGCGAAAGCCGTCTTCAAGCCAGGAGTGACCATTCCTCCGTCCCACGGCCCCCAATTGACCGACACAACGCGGCATCCCTCCCGCTCTGCCGCTTCCGCTTGAGCCACCTTATTCAGGACTTCATTCGCTGCGGCGTAGTCGACCTGTCCTCGGCGTCCGAACCGCGCCGTCGAGGACGAGAACAGCACTAGCGCCTTGAGAGAGGTCTCCCCAATGGCCTTCAGCACCGAGCGGAGTCCGCCGACCTTGGTCCCGTAGACCTCGGCAAAATCATCGTCGCTTTTGTCCTCGATGTTGCGGTCGGCCAGGACGCCTGCTCCGTGTACGAGCCCGGTGACGGGTCCGTATTCGTCAACGAGTGGAGCGAGGGTCCGACGGATCGCGTCGGCGTCTCTTACATCGGCGGAACGGTATGCGACCTCGGAGCCAGCCTGGGAGATGCGCTCGATCGTGCGTCGGATCTCCCTACCAGCGCGGATTCGGCTGAATTTGGCCTGAACCTCCTGGGGAGTGACGCTCGGACCGGCGCGGGTCAGAATCGCCCGCTTGATCTCGGCCTCGCTGTTGAGTCCGATCAGCCAATCCGGCTCCTTCTCGGGTTCCGGACTGCGCCCCATGAGGATGAGCCGTGGCTGCGTCGCTTCCGCCATGGCCACGGCGACCTCGGCTGTTACACCACGGGCTCCTCCGGTAATCAAGACAGTGTCGTCCGAGCCGGGGAATGATCCGTCCACACGCTCGACCGATTGGGGTTCGAGCACCACAGTTTGGGGGCCGTCAGGGCCTAGGCCGATCTCCACGGGTCCTGAGGACAGCGCGTGCCGCACGATGTCCGCGGCGAGACCTTCCCGGGAGAGATCGACGTCGATTGTCCGGCAATTGACATCGGTCCATTCGGCGGCGGCCGTTTTCAACATTCCTCCCCAGGCTCCACCGGTTGGATCGACGTCCTCGGGGGGCGGGGCGTCGAGGGCGAACCCACCCCCAAGAGCTGTGACGCTGCATAGGAGGGCACCACCCTGAAGAGCTGCCCGTCTAAGAACGGGAGCCATGGCCCGCATACGTCCAAAGCCGGAGAGGATGTCCTCGTCGGTGACCTGAGGGGGCACGACGACGATGAGTCCGGCCAGTTCGTCCGGAGGGTCATGTCCATCTTCACCCAGCTCGATCTCTTCCGCTGCGAACCCTTGGGCACTCAGCTCTTCAACGATCTGCCCTGACAGGACATCACCACTCTTGGTCACCCAGATCTTGGATCCCGCCGGGATCCCGATGGGGTCCCCTGTGCCCTGAACGGGATGGAGAGTGGGAACGAAGCGCTCTAGGTCTCCGGATACGGACAGATCGCCGGAGATGGGCGGAACTTCATCTGCCTCGCCCCCGGCAGTGTGCTCCGCGGGTTCACGCGAAGGAGGCGCCGGTACAAGGTCCGTCTCGTGCGACAGGAGGTCGACGATCTGGCTCAGCGTTCTCAACTCTCCGAGTTGATCCGGGGGTACGACGGGGGCGCCCGGGAGAGCTTCCTGAAGGGCGGACAGGATCTCGACCCGCTTGATGGAATCGATGCCGAGGTCGGCGTCGAGGTTCATCGAGACATCGAGCATATCAACAGGGTAACCCGTTTTTTCGGCGACGACACAAAGAACAATCTCCGTGACGTCCGTCGCACCACTGGCTCCATTCGCCGTACCCACGACGACACCATTCGTGGTCGAGTCGGCGGCTGCCGTCGGCTCTCGCACGGCACTGTCCACCGCCGGTGCGTCCGGCTTGACCAGGACTGAGGTTTCCGCGGTCCCACCCAAGAAATCGACGATCTGGCCCAGAGTCTGAATTCCTCCGAGATGGTCCGGCGTGATGGCAGGCACCTCAGGGAGGCGCTCCTGTAGGGCGGACAGGATCTCGACCCGCTTGATCGAATCGATACCGAGGTCGGCGTCCAACCCCATCGAGAGGTCGAGCATCTCCTCTGGGTAGCCCGTCTTCTCCGAAACGACCGAGAGCAGCGCCTCCGCGACGCCTACTGCGCCGTCGGGAACTACGCCTACCGGTGCATCGTCCACTGACGCGACCCCTGCGGCGACGGGTGTTTCGGCCGGTGACTCGGTAGGTGCAGCGGCGGGCAACTCGGCAGGTGCAACGGCGGGGATGTCGGCCGGGGAGTACGGAATCTGTGCGGCCAACCCCTGTTGCTGGATGATGGCTTGGATCGTCCGCTCTTGCGATTCGAGAAACTGTCGATGCACTTCGGCGGTCTGTTCCTGGAGCCGTACGAGTGCGGCCAAGCTCGCTTGGCTCGCTCGCATCGCTTCAGCAAGGACCTGCGGGTCGGACGTGACCGTGGAGGCTGGCTCCACGGTGGCCCTTAAAGGTGAAGGTGTGGGTGCCGCGACCCTCGGGGGACGCTTGGGGCGCTCGGTCACGTGATTCACTCCACTGATCTTCACGGTAAGGGCGGGTTTCTCTCGGCCCACTTCACTTCGCCAGGCCTCGAGGGCACCTTCGTCCCACCGGTCGAGCGCGACTGTATGACCGGCCGCTGCGAACTGAGCCAGCATGCGGGCCAGATCTACCAGGCCCGGGCGCTGTCCGGAGGAAGCGTCCACGGCCACGACCGTGATCTCTTCGTCCGCCAAAATCTCCTTGATGAGTCCGGACAAACGGCGGCCGGGTCCGACCTCGACGAAGGTTCGGACGCCGTCGTCGAACATGGCCCTCACACATTGTACGAAGTCCACGGGTGAGGTCATCTGCTTGGCCAGCACCTTCCGTGCTGCAGCGGAGGTCCTCGGGTACCTCGTGCCTGTCGTGTTCGCATATACCGGCACCGCACTCTTGGCCAGCTCGACACCCTCGAGGGCTTTTGCGAACGGTGCGGTGGCCTCGGCAACCAACCCGCTGTGAAATGCGGCCGAAACGGGCAACTTCTTGGCCCGGAGGCCTTCCTCGGACAGGATTTCTGCTGCCCGATCGATTTCGTCGGTCACACCCGAGAGGACTACCTGACGCGGCGCATTGTGGTTCGCCACCACCAAATCGAGATTGTGCTGCTGTATGAAGGCCAGCACTTGATCGGATTCATCGGCTACGGCCAGCATTGAGCCGTGATCGCCTTCGCCCCCGGCCATGAGTTCGCCCCGAAGGCGCGAAAGTTCGTACAGTTCCTCTGGGCTTACGCGGCCCGCCGCGCAGAGGGCGACCAATTCACCGTAACTGTGTCCGCATGTCGCATCGGGGGTGATTCCGAACTGTTCGAGGATGCGCAGAGCACCAAGACTCACAGCACCGATGGCCGGTTGCGCGGTCTGGGTCGCTCTGAGTTCGGCTTCCTGCTCAGCACGTGAATCGTCGTCGAACGCGGGGTGCGGATAGAGGTTGTCGACCAACCGTGACGTGGCTTCGGTCGCGTTGGCCAAAGTCTTGGTGGCAACCGGGAACCGGCACACGAGCTCGCGCAACATACCAACGTACTGGGCTCCTTGGCCGGGGAAACAGGCCGCCCATCCTCCCTTTGACGAACCGGACCCGAAAAACACGCCCTGCGGCAGGCTCCACGCGGACGGGGCTTCTTCGAGCCGGGCCAGCGCCAAGGTGATGAGGTCCGCCGGGGGTTTTCCGTCACGCTCTACAACGACGAGCAACCGCACCTCGTGCGCAGCATCGAAGGCTTCCCTGGTTTCAGCCGCCTGACCACGGATCTCGGCCCACGTCGATCCTGCATCGAAGTCCTTTAGTTTGGACTCCAGGGCCTCTCGGCTGTCGGCGGAGAACGCGAAGATCTGATCCCGGCCGTCCCAATCGGCTGATGTCGCCTCCGAGTCGTACTCTTCGACCACGCAGTGGAAGTTGCTGCCACCGAAGCCGAATGCACTCACGCCGGCCCGGCGAGGATGATCGCCATCGGGCAGCCAGGGACGCTTTTCGGTGTTGACGTAGAAGGGCGTCTCTCCCGGAGCGACGGCTTCGTTGGGTGTCTCGACCTTGATCGTGGGCGGGAGAACTTTGTGGTGGAGCGCCATGACAGCCTTGATCAGCCCGGCCGCTCCCGCTGCCGCTTTGGTATGCCCGATCATCGACTTGACCGAACCTAAAGCGCACCACGATCCCTCCCGGCCGGTGTCCTCGTACACGCTTGTAAGGCCGCGCGCCTCAGTGGCGTCACCGACGATGGTGCCCGTGCCGTGGGCCTCGACGAGCCCGACCGTGTCGGGTGTCACCCCCGCATTCCGATACGCGACGCGGAGGGCCCGTGCCTGGCCTTCGGGCGAGGGCGCGTAGACCGCCTGACCCTTGCCGTCGCTCGACGACCCGACGCCTTTGATGACCGCGTAGATGCGGTCGCCGTCCCGCTCGGCGTCCGCCAACCGCTTGAGTGCTACGACACCTACACCTTCGCCGAGAATCGTCCCGTCCGCGTCCTGGTTGAACGGCTGTGCGTTCCCCGACGCCGAAAGCGCGGGTGTCTTCGAGAAGCACATGTACATGAAGATGTCGTTAAACGTGTCCAGGCCCCCGCTGAGCACCATGTCGGCCCGACCCGCTTCGAGCTCCAGGGACGCGAGATGAATGGCACTCAATGACGAGGCGCACGCCGCGTCGACGATGCAGTTGGTTCCGTGCAGATCGAGTCTGTTGGCGATCCGTCCGGCCACCACGTTGGCGAGAAGTCCGGGGAAGGAGTTCTCCTGCCAGGGCACGTATCCCTCGGCAATCCGGGCGATCACGTCCTCGGTGGTCTCCGGATCGACGCCTGATTCACCCAGAGCCTGTCGCCAAATCGGGTGGCCGAGGCGGGCTCCTAGGGGGATCACCAGAGGAAGTGTCCCGCTCACGCCGAGGATCACGCTGGTGCGTTCACGTGCGAAGTCTCGGCCGTCGGCCCCATAACCTGCATCCCTCAGTGCCTCACGGGCGACGTACATACCGAGCAGCTGGGTGGAGTCGGTGGCCTCGAGGTCCCGGGGTGAAATCCCGAAGCCCATCGGGTCGAAATCGACCTCGTCGAGGAACCCGCCGCGCCGCCCATAGGTCATGTCTGGCGCCTTGGGGTCGGCGTCGAAATAGTCACCCACCGCCCAATGGCTTGCCGGGACATCCGTGATCGCGTCGACGCCGTCCCGCACGTTGGCCCAGTATTCCCGTAGGCTGCTCGCGCCCGGGAAAAGGCAGGACATACCAACGATGGCTATAGGGGACTGGGCGGGGGCCTGATCTATTTTCCGATCGCTCAAGTCAGCAGTTCCTCGAGTTCGCCTGGATCACGGGGCAGCACATCCACGCATGTGGCGGGCAAGTCCACCCCCTGAGTTCGTAGAGCCGCGGCCCGAGTGATGACCGCCGCTCCATGTAGCATGTTGTGTGCCACGCTTGGTGCGTGCCGATTCTCCCACGGATCGAGAGCACTACCTCGAACCCATTCGTTGAACGCTCCCATCGCCGGGCCACACCATACTTGGTAGTCCATTTCTCGACCCGGCTCGCCACGGTTGGCCCAACGGGACGACATCCCAAGATACCACCGAAACACCAGCGCCATCCGATGTTTCGGATCCCGCTCGGCCCTCTCTGTCTGGGTAACGTCGCGCTGTTCCCAAAAACGTCGCGTCTCGTTCCAGATCTCCTCCAACGGTTTACGGAAAATCGTGCCTTCGAGGTTCTTTCGTTCGTCGTCGGAAATTTCTTCGAGCCCGGCATGCGTCCTGTATAAATCATACAAACGATGGGCTCGCATTGGAAACATCGTTCCGCGCTTGAGCACCTGCAACCGGACACCCATTTCGAACATGTCGGCCGCCGGGGCCATCGTGACGTCGGCCTGCTCTGCCTTGGCCAACATCTGCCGCACCGTGTCGGACGTGCCCGCTTCTCGGCAAGCTTGGTTGATGGAACCGGTCATCACGTAGTCCGCTCCCATCGCAAACGCTGCAGCCACTGAATGTGGCGTCGATATCCCTCCAGCGGAACCGACACGAAGGGGGACGGCGTAGTCGTATTCGGCCTGGATTCGATCGCGTAGTGCCAACATGGTCGGAAGAAGGGCGAGCGCCGGCCGATTGTCAGTGTGACCTCCGGAGTCCGCCTCGACGGTCAGGTCCTGGGCGACGGGGACGGATTCGGCCATCCTCGCCTGCTCCTCAGACAAGTCTCCACGCGCCACGAGTTCGGCCAACATCGTTGATGGCGGCGGAGCGAGGAACTTACGCGCCACTTCGATGCGGGAGACCTTCGCGACCAGCCGATTCGGGGTGACCACAGCGCCCGAGGGGTCCGAACGGATACCGTGCAGCCGGTAGCGAACAAGCGGGAGCGTCAGGTCCATGTAGGCGGAGGCCGATACACGAGTCACTCCGCGCCGTGAGTAAAGGTCGGCGATCGCCTCTTCGAGTAGCGGCTCGTATGGGCTGTGGATCAGATTGAATCCCCAGGGCAGATCGCCCAAACGTGTCGAGATCCGGTCGATGGCATCCTCCACGGTGTCTGGCCCCAAACCCGCGGCCCCGAAGAAGGCGAGCATGCCCGCGCGGCCCATCACCTCGACCAGTTCGGCGGAACCAATGCCGTTCGCCATCGCTCCAGCCAGATAACAGAAGCGCACGCCGTGGTCGCGGGCGAAGCTGGCCGAGCCGAAGTTCTGGGGCCTGCAGGTGGGGCTCACAGCCAGGAGAGGGAGCCCGTGAAGTCGGGGATCTCCTTGGGGATCTCCGCCCATTTCAACGGACCCGCCTGATGCGAGTCCAAGCGCCTCTCCATGATCCACAGCGTACAGGGGAGTTCCGATTCGACGGAGTCCCTGAGCGAACTCCTCAGGTGTTGTGAGGAGGTGATCCGTCGGCCCGCTCCACGAGCCGATCGGTGTTATGGATTTGATTTTCAGATTTGACATTGGGGTGCCCACTGACGCGGGGCTAGGCGAGGGATCCCGAAGCTTACTCAGGTTGGGTAATTCGGATCCGCGGTGACGTTTTCGGCATGCGTTAATGTGTAGAGTGACGGGGTGGATGTCGAGGTAAATGATTCCCAGCCGGGCACGAGGGAAGTTCTTCGACGCTGGACAGTTGAGGACCGGTCCACCAGAACGCCCTACGCATTAGCGCCGGGTTCAGTTCCGGGGACCGGACTGTCGGTGAAATGGCCCACGCCTGGGTGGACGTGACCTACTTGGAACAGGAAGATTTCGACAGGCAGGTTGCGGAGAGGTCGGGCCGACCGGCGGCACAGGACGACAACCAGTAGGACGGCAGCCAGCAGGTTTCCCGAGTCCATCGGGCTCGATCATCCCCCTGCGGCCCTGAGTGGTCGCAGGGGGATATTTCGTTCAACAGCCTTCCTAAGTATCGAGCCGTCTGATCTCGGCGGCCCTGGCGTGAGCCTCTAGACCCTCCTGCCGGGCGAACCAAGCCACATCCGTGATCAAGCCGGGATCGATATCCGAGTCCGCCTGGATCCAGGTGCGCACGCGAAGGAAGTCCATGACGGAAAGCCCACCGCGCGCTCTGGCAGTGCCCCCCGTAGGGAGGACGTGGTTGGGACCCACGCCATAGTCCCCGAATACCTCGGCCGCCCGCCAGCCGATGAAGAGAGCGCCGTAGTGATGGACTCGATCCGACCAGCTTTCGGCGTTCGCCACCGAGAGCTGTAAGTGCTCGGGCGCGATGTCGTCGCAGGCTAGACAGGCGTCTTCCTCGGACTCGCACACGATAACTCCTCCGTTCGCGAGTGCTGCCCTTGCCGTATCAGCAGTCGGGAGAGACTCGAGCTGCCGCTCGAGCTCCTTTTCCACCCAGGAGGGGAGGTCCTCGTCGATCGAAATCAGGATCGGCACCGCGTCGGGATCATGCTCCGCTTGCGCGAGCAGATCCGCCGCGACCCAGGCAGGATCGGCCGTCCCGTCTGCGACGACCACGAGTTCGGAAGGGCCGGCCAGCATGTCGATCTTGATCTGTCCGGCCAGCAGTTGTTTCGCCGCAGTCACGTACAGATTTCCAGGGCCCACCACAACATCGCTCGGGGGGATGGGTCCGACCCCGAAGGCCAGGGCCGCGATCGCGTGGGCGCCGCCCGCGGCCAGGACTCCATCGGCTCCTGCTACGGCCGCTGCCGCCAGGGTGATCGGGGCTGGTTTGGGGCTCGCGACCCAAACGGAGGGGACACCGGCCTCGCGTGCGGTAATCGCAGTCATCAACACCGAGGAGGGTAGGGGATGACGGCCGCCGGGAGCGTAGCAACCTGCGCCTTCGACCGGATCGATACGATGGCCGGCCCGGCCGCCGGGTACGGTGGTGTCCACCGGAGCGAGCGCGGCGAGTTGCACCTGGGCGAACGTTCGGATCCGATCAGCGATTCGCTCGAGGCGGCTGCGTGCGTCCCCTGGGAGCTCTTCCAGAGCATTCGTGAGGACCGACGGCGTCAGGTAGAGGGGCTCCCCAAGCATGCAGTCCCCGAAACGAGTGGTGTATTCACGCAAGGCCTCCTCGCCGCCGGAGCGGACACGCTCGACGATGGCGGCGGCCTCCGTGAGAATCTCCTCGGGCACGCCTTCCCTGTTTCGGGCCCGAAACTCTTCGGCCCGACGGCGCGGGAGCAAGGGCTGGCTCATCGATCCGCTCCTTCCTCGGGTTTGGCCTCCATGGGGCGTCGCCGCACTCGAAGGCTGCGCTGAGCGAGTTCCCGGCGGAGCCCACCCACTCCGACACCACGGCTCGCTGTAGCGACTAGTGTGAAATAGAGGAGGTCGGCTGCTTCGTGGATCACTTGCCCGGATCCGGCGTCATCCGAGGAGCTGGATCCGTCGTCGTCAGCCTGCAGCGCCTCTATCAGTTCCTCGGTCTCTTCACGCAGTTTCGACGCGAGAAGGGCTGAATCCCCCATCAGTTTGGCGGTCCCCGACCCCTCGGGTGCTTCTTGACCCCGTTGTGTGATCACCTCGGAGAGCGTCGAGAGTGTGAAGGGCGTCGGCCAGCATCCGGGGGTTCCCGTGTGGCAGAATCCGGAGCCTTGTTGGCGAACGATAAAACGGAGCGCGTCGCGGTCGCAGTCCAGCTCCACCCGAAGCAGTTCCTGCGTGGCCCCGGAGGTCTCCCCTTTGATCCAGAGCGAATCTCGCGAGCGGGACCAGTAGATTCCCCGTCGCTCACCCACCGCCGCCTCGAGGCTCTCCCGCGTGCTCCAGACCAGACCCAGAGCCTGGCCTTCTTCGTCACATACGACGGTGGGCCAGAGTCGTCCGTCGATCGCTTTGACGAGAGGGGCGCCCACTGCCTCGCCCAGGCTCATGCGGTTCGTGTAAAGCGCCATCCCCACCTGAGCGTCGGCCCCCAACTGATCTAACCGGCCTACGTCCTCGACGGTTGTGATCCCGCCCGCAGCGGTGATCCGGACGGAGCCGGCTGCCTGCACGGCTTGCGCGACAAGCTCTTCGTTCCAGCCCGACATGCCACCTTCATGCTCCACCTGCGTCAACAGGAAGCCACCCACAAAGGGCGCCAGTTCTTTGATCCGGTCGATCACTCCGTGTTCGGTTTTGGTCTGCCAACCCTCCACGACCACCTTGCCACGTAGAGCGTCGACGGCGGCGATCACCCGGTCCCGGGGCAACTGGGAGCAAAAATCCACGGACGCTGCCGTTCCGATGACGATGCTTTCCGCGCCGGCGTCCAACCACGCCAGAGCCGCATCGATATCCCGGATTCCGCCACCGACACGACAGGGCGCCTGTAGAACCAGCTCGCGAATGATCGGGGCATTGGAGCCCTTTCCCATGGCGGCATCCAAATCGACGACGGCGACCTCGCCCGCCACGGAGAACTCCTCGAGGCGTTCGAACGGATCACCTCCGTCGAGGACGAATTCCTTGCCCTGCCTGAGTTGAACCGCGCGTCCATCCATGAGGTCGATGCTGGGAATGATCATGGGCGTACTGTCAATCCTTGTTCTGATACGTAGGTCTTGATTTGCCCGACCGTGAGGTCACCGTCGTGAAACACCGACGCGGCCAAGACGGCATCGGCACCAGCTCGGAACGCTGTGGCCACGTCTTCCGGTGTGCCGATACCGCCGGACGCGATGACCGGAACGTCCACGGATCGCCGCATGGTTTCGAGCAAGTCGACGTCGCAGCCTGCCCGCGTTCCGTCCCGGTCCCAACTCGTGAGCAGGATCTCCCCGGCGCCGAGGTGCGTGCCCTCGCGTCCCCACTCGATGGCGTCGATTCCGGTGGCCTCTCGCCCGCCGATGACGAGTGTGTCCCAACTGTCGCCCAAGCGGCGAGCGTCGATGGCCAGCACCACGCACTGTGTGCCGAACGCCTGACTCATCCGCTCAAGGAGGCTGGGATCCCGGACGGCGGCGGTGTTGACGCTGACCTTGTCGGCGCCTGCAGCCAGGAGGCCCCGCGCGTCGTCCACGCTACGGACGCCGCCGCCTACTGTGAGCGGGATGTGGATTCGCCGTCGCACCGCGCGCACGGTTTCGCGCTGCGTTTCGCGTGCCTCCGCCGAGGCGCCGATGTCGAGAATGACGATTTCGTCCGCACCTTGGCGTTCATACTCACCGGCTTGGTCGGCCGGATCACCCGCATCGCGAAGGTTCTGGAAACGGATGCCTTTCACAACCCTTCCGTCTTTCACGTCGAGACAGGGGACGATGCGCGGCGCGACCTCGCGCCAGACGGCTTGATTGGGACCACCGACGGGGTCCGAGTCCGTGTCTACCTTATGGGCCCCGTCGAGCCAGTCTTTGATGAGCCTCATCCCGAACGGTCCGGAGAGCTCGGGGTGGAACTGACACGCGAGAGTCCGTCCTTTGGCGAGCATCGAAACGAACGTGGCTCCGTGGGTCGTCCAGGCGGCGTGCCACCCGCTCGGAGGCTCCGGCAAGTAGAAGGAGTTGGCAAATGCCGCAGTACCACTTGGGAGGCCTGAGTCTTCATCGGAACTCACTTGATTCCAACCCAGGTGGGGTACACGCACTGAGTCGGGCAGGCGCCGGAACTGGCCGGAGACGATACCGAGTCCCGCTGTGTCCGGGCTCTCGTCACTTCCGGCTCCGAGCATCTGCATGCCGAGGCAAACGGCGAGGAGCGGTGTCCCTCGTTCATGGACCTGGCGTACGGCCTCGCCGAGGCCATGGCGGCGCAAGGTCTCGAGGCCGGCGGAAAAGCGCCCCACTCCGGGCAGAACCGCGTGACTGGCGTCGAGCACGGCCTTCGGATCCGCTGTGATCGAGTAGTCGACACCCAGAGCAGTCAGGGCGCTCTCGACGGCCGCGAGGTTCGCCACGCCCGAGTCGATGATCGCGACGTGGCAATCCTCAGACGTCGGCGAAGGCGTCGCTGCGGTCGCCGCGGTCGAATCGCTCACCGTGGGTCGCCTCGGAGGGATCGTGACGTGAGAGTCACTTGGCGACGCCCCCGATCGTGCCCTTGGTCGAAGGGATGCCGTCAAAACCCGACGAGCCCACGGCGGCCCGGAGTGCGAGCGCCACGGCCTTGAAGGCCGCCTCGGC
>Ga0209753_1000560_pt1 | contig 15486 bp, 13 predicted proteins | sample METZYME_3_550m_FD_187550 | JGI IMG/M metagenome (GOLD analysis project Ga0209753, IMG submission 187550) | Marine microbial communities from oxygen minimum zone in mesopelagic equatorial Pacific - METZYME_3_550m (SPAdes) (version 2) | ecosystem: Environmental > Aquatic > Marine > Oceanic... | reverse complement strand
CTTTGTGATATTGAAACGAATATTCGTGAAAGGATTGAACGGATTGGGATAGGCAGGAAAGAGTTTCATCCTGTCGGGGATGATATTGTTCTCCTGGATACTTAAATCTTCTCCAGCCAAGAGTACATCCAGGATATACAGCATATATTGAGTATCTACCTCATTATTTGCATAAACCAGTAGCCCATTCTGATCCACAATGAAATCCCTGGGGTAAGGGGAACCCTGGTTTGGAATGTAATATTCATCATAGATCACACCGCCAAAACCCCCTTGCCCTGTACCTCCGCTTGATTGATCCTGAAGAATGGGATAGGTGATGCCTGTTTCATCCACAAACTGGTCAATCTGCCCTTGATTTACAGATGTGATCCCTACAAGAATAACACTGTCTTGCGGATAGGCCTGCCAGATGGATGTCTCAAAATCCGATAACTCCGGAATGCAGACAGGTCATCCTGGGGCAAAAAATGCAATCACTACTATGTGGCCTAAATGGTCACTTAAGGTAAAATCACCTGAGCCATTGGCAGCGATGGGTAATGTAAAATCCGGTGCATCCAGTCCAACAATTCCACCTTCATAATTTCCTACTACTAAAACTTCGATTTCTGATTCATCCGGATCATTGGATGTGATCCGCATCACACCCGATGCATTTTGATTCGATTTTGTGTAAATGATCTGTGCGAGAGCTGTATCGCCAGGCTCAATATATTCAGGGAAATTCAGAGTATGGAAATCATTATGGTTCAGGAAAGGTGGAGAAAATCCCAGAGGGAATTGACCATTGTTTTCAACTAATAAATCAAAGGTATCACTTTCACCGGTTTCCAGAGCAGGGAAAGAAATATCCCAGGAACTGATATCCAGATCTGCATCTTCAATCTCACCAAAGGAGAATGTCTGCAAATGCTGCCACTCCGCAGAATATATCACACTGTCCCTGGCTCCAATGGCCATAGTCCGTTTACCTGTCCTTTTATATCCCACCAGCTCAAGGGTTTCGCCTGTCCATTCCAGTATCTTCACATCCAGCCAGTCAGAAACAGCAATTTTATTGCTATCAAACACTGCAATTTTATTGGCGAGCCCTTGAGTGTCAAATTGATCCAATAAAACCGGTTCATTTATATTTGAGATTTCATAAACAGAAATTCCGTGAGATCCTTCAGCGATAAAAAGTAAACTATCCTGAACTTCCAAATCCTTTACTGAACCTTGTGTTAAAAACGAGCTACCATCACAAGAATCAATGATACAACTGATCTCTTCAAGAATAACACCAAACTCACCGTTTCCGATTGCAATATGATTAGAATCCACAAATGCCACTGTCCATGCATTTTCACAAGATCTGGAATAATTCAATTCAGGATTGATTGGATCAGAAATATCATAGAACAAAACACCATCTTCATGTGCAGCAACTGCCAGCATGTCACCATAAATATCCGATCCTTCAAAAGAAGGATTGTTAATATTCGTTCCGGAGACCGATAACGAACCAATATGTTCTGGATTAGACGGGTCAGAAAAATTAATAATAGCTGAACCATCCTGTCGTGTCCTGCAAGTGAAATAGGCCACACTGTCAGCAGCAGAAACCCAAAGACCTGGCAAGGAACGGTTGCCCATGGGAACTTCAAAATTGGTGATCAATGTTGGGTCGGTTGGATTTGAGATATCATAAAAATCATATCCATCCAAATTGCCTGGAATAATCATGATATCCCCAATAATCTCTACATCCATGAGCTCCCTTGCAGGAGGGTTAAACCTGTTTTCAAGGGCCAAGTTTTTTGCAAAGCAAAGGAATGGAAGGAAAAGAAGGACTATTTTTTTCATGCTCTAACAGACTTTAATTTTCCAAAAACGAAAACCTTACTCCTTGACCATGGGAACAAACCGCACCGGAAGGATTTTTTCTTTCTTTACGATCCCATCCTTGTCCTTTTTGATCAACCATAAATACTGCATGAAAAGGTTTGCACCTACAGGAATAATCATTCTGCCATCATTCGCAAGTTGTTGAACCAGTTTTTCGGGAATCTCTTCCGGTGCAGCGGTGACTATGATCCGATCAAAAGGCGCTTGGTCAGGCCAGCCTTTGTATCCATCTCCTGTCCGGACTGTAATATTATCATAACCTGTTTTATTCAACACTTTTTCAGCACCTTCAGCCAGTTCAGGGATGATCTCAATGGTAAAAACATGGTTTGCCAATTCTGCCAAGATCGCAGCCTGGTAACCCGAACCCGTACCAATTTCTAAGACCTTTTGGTGTTTCTCAACTTGAAGCTGTTCTGTCATATAAGCCACAATATAGGGTTGGCTAATGGTTTGTTTATGTCCAATGGGCAGGGGTCGATCTGAATAGGCAAGATCACGATATTTCTCTGGTACAAACAATTCCCTTTTTACGGTTGAAACTGCCTTTAATACTGCCTGATCCTTAACACCTCGTCCTTTGATCTGGTCTTCTACCATTCTAACCCTACTATTATCAAAGCTGTCGGTGCTTTGAGCACAGCCCAGATTGAGTATAATGGCAATCAGAAACCATTTCATGTTCAATAATGGATGACCTATATACAATAATCTCTGGATATATACTAATAATTGATGGTCAATCCAAACCCTGCCCTTCCGGCCAGCGGATCAACGGAAGGATTCACAGAAAGCTTCAGCTGCTGTCCGTATTTATAGCGGACATGGTCGAGCTTTTCCTCAATTTTTCGAAAACACCAAAACCGATCATAAATAAACGTGGTTTTTTTCATAATAACTCCGTAGCTATTAATTTAGGTAAATCTACTTATCCAAGGGTGGATGGAGCAATGGAAGTAAGACAGGATTAAATCCAGTTGCCGCAATCCAGGTAATCAATAAGGATCTTATCGCTATAAAAACCTGAGCTTCGACCACGCTGGATCCAACGCATAGATAGATCAGGATTCAAAATAAATACAGCTGGCATTAATTGATCCGCCATCTGAACCAACCCGTATTTTTCAGCGATGGCATACTGATCATTCGAGATGAATGGAAACGGGAATTCAGTAGATTTCTTCATGGCATGAATATCTCCAGGATCTCCAGGAGCCAGAACAAGAAAGGTAAGATTACACGTAGAAAATTCATGGAGCTTTTTTTTGATACGAACCAACTGCTCCCGGCAAACGGGACACTGGGCTGACTTCACTGTGATAATACAAACTGTTTTATTTCTAGCCAGTTTTTCCATTGGTATCAATTCTCCAGATAGACTGACAATTTCATGGGGAAAAACTGGATTTTCCTGTGCTACAATACAGGTAATGGCAATACTAAGGAAATAAAACCTCATTTTTCTTTATCCAGATAAGTTTTTTCCCCAAACTGCCTTATTAGCAGTGAACACAGAATTATTTTCATACTAAACGGGATATTCAACAAAGTTAAAATGGATTTTACTATACATATTGTCTCTTTTGCCAATTATGATAATCCATTCATGACTCGGGAAAACATAGCCAGTGTTTCCTCAATTTCTGCGGCATCTATACCACAATGGGTCACCAGGCGAAATCTTTTGGGGCTGATCTCAAAGAACTGAATACCGTTCTTTTTCATCAAAGAAACAAGTTCTACTCCATTAATATCACCACGTTCAAGTGTAAAATATACAATGTTGGTTGGAACAAATTCTGGATCACATTGCAGCCCATTAATCCTAGAAATCCCATCCGCCAGGGTCTTGGCATGCTTGTGGTCCAAAGCCAATCGTTCAACCATGGTATCCAATGCTTCAATACCTGCCGCAGCAAGGATTCCTGCTTGACGCATGCCGCCACCTAAAACCTTCCTTAGCCGTTTCACTCTATGAATAAAACCTTCTTCACCACACACAAGAGAACCAACGGGAGCAGAAAGTCCTTTCGATAAACAAAATGTGGTTGAATCTGCCGGCTTGCAGAGTTCTTTTACGGTGATTCCTAATGCTACGGATGCATTGAACAGTCTTGCCCCATCCACATGCACTAATAATTCATGTTCATTCGCAATAGTACGAACAGCATTTAAATAATCAATGGTCAAGGGGAACCCATAACAACGGTTATGGGTATTTTCAAGACAAATGAGCCGTGTTTTAGGAAAATGGACGTTATCTAAACGAATCGCATTTTTAATATCATTCAATGTCAGTGTACCATCATCCTGATTCTTTAATTGGTGAGAGTGAATACCGCCTAAAGATGATATTCCACCTGCTTCATAAAGAAATGTATGAGCCTGGTCACCTAAGATAACTTCATCACCTCTTTCACAATGGGCCAGGATTGCAGTAAGATTTGCCATTGTACCGCTTGGTACGAACAGGGCCGCCTCCTTGCCCGTATGTTCTGCTGATTTTTTTTCTAATTCGTGGATTGTGGGATCTTCATCCAATACATCATCACCTAATCTCGCATGCATTATAGAATCCATCATCGCAGGTGTAGGCAGGGTTACTGTATCGCTTCGAAGGTCTATCATACTTTAATAATCTGGATCCATTCCTACCCAAACATAGTTATCGATAACCCGCGTTTTGAAAACATCCATCGGAGTCTGTTCCATATTTATAATCTCTTTGGCTTTGGAATCTATTTTAGCAAAAAACTTCATCACGCCATCATTAATCCAAGTTTGGACTTCACCGGTTTTATAGCAGAAATCACTATTGTGCCAACGGCAAGTGATCGTCTCTTTCTCTTTATTAATTTTACTTCCTTTCAGACTCAATAATGCGTGGGGACACCTGTCATTCACAGCATGGAAAGTATCATTGAGTTTAAAAACCAGTATATTATCTCGTTTTACTTTCATAATCTGCTGCTGCTCATCATCAAAACTGGAAACTTCTGTAAACTTTCGCCAAACTATACCTTCTTCCATGATTTCATCTTTTTCCGCTTTTTCAACAGGGATAGTTAAACTTTCAATCTCATATAGGGTCACCCGATCTTTAATACCAGGTAGATTCGTGCGAACAAAATCCTTTATGGTAATTACATCCTTTATCTTTTCATGGGTTTGCTCAGATATAAGAATCCGTGATTTAAACTGTTTATTCGCGGATTCTACTCTGCTTGCAAAATTCACAGCTTCCCCTACTGCTGTGAGCCGCCTGGAGATACCAGCTCCAATATCGCCAACGACCGCGTCTCCCAGATGAACGCCAATCCCAATATCAAATGCTTCTCCATACATGGTTTTCAGATAAGGTTTCATATCATCCATTTGATCACACATATCCAACGCGGACTGAACAGCTGCTAATGCCGGGTTCGGTTCATTGTTGGTACCAAATAATGCCAACAACCCATCACCGATATAATTATCTATACGTCCACCATACGATTCCACTACGGAAACCATCCTGCCAAAGTACCGGTTAAGAATAAACACCACATCATAAGGTGTGATTTTTTCAGAAAAAGATGTGAAAGCTCTAATATCACTGAATAGAATGGCTATTTTTTTCGTCTCACCTAATCGGCCAATATTTTTTATATCGGTTTGAGATGCAGATTCTATATCTTCTTCGTTCAGGGCAAGCCTGCGAACAGTCATATCACCCCGAATTCCAGTCTGGCAGGCAAGTCGAAATTCTTCTGTAGAATGAATCTTTTCCTTAATGATCTGTTCTTTTTCCGTCGGCTCGGAACAGTGTTCTATCCCATCAAGAACCAATACGCGGCAGGTTGTGCATTTCCCTTCACCGCCGCAAGCGTGAGCATGGGCAATATCATTTGTTAAACTTATATCGAGTAACAGATCGCCATTATTAGCATCTAATACTTTATTGTCTGGTAGGATAGTAATTTTTGGCATAAAAACCCTTATGTCTCAAATATTATTGAATCATTATTAAGAAATCTAAACTCACTGACATTACTGAATCTTGGAAATTTTATTTAAGGAGAATCAATTTTTGAACATCAGTTCTGCCACCTTGGACAAGTTTTGCAAAGTAAACGCCACTGGCATAATTCTGGCCGTTCCATTGTATCTCATGTATTCCTGGTTGTAACAATTCATCTACCAATGTTTCCACTATTCTGCCTCTGATATCAAATAGATTCAAAGTCACATTTGAATAAAGATCTAAGGAGAATTGAATCGTAGTTAATGGGTTAAACGGATTTGGGTATATGGATTGAATTTCAAAATCTTCAGGAGTTAATGAAGTGTTATTATTGATATCCAATGCTTCACCGTCATAATACAATCCAAACATGATCATCATTTCATCCGTACTCAATAAACCAAAAGTTATTTCTTCATCTGTATCATTGTAAAAGGTCGCTTCAAGTTCAAGGCCATCTCCATCATAGAAAACCATGGGCGGATCATACTCAATGATAGGAGGATGATCCCAGTCCAGAGCAAGATATACCAATTCCCGATAATCCGGATTGTTCTGGTTCACCCGGAAGGCTTTGAATTCAATATTATTCAAATGTGCGTGGGACCAGAGTTGAAAGATAGAGATCACTCCGTCATATTCTTCTTCCAGCCAAAAAATTTTGTTTAGCGTTGTTTCTTCATCCGGCGGTAGATGAATATCATTATTGTTCAACTGAAGAATATGCCCAATATGATCCACATCTGCTGAATCTACAAAATGGTAATTATTATAAATCTCCCCTGAAATAGTATCATTGGTATAATTGGCATAATGTGAGTTCAGATCAAATCCATAAGTTGGATCTATCCTTAAGGCTACACCTTCCGGAAGACTGTAATCAAAGAACCGGGTTTGTGTTCCTGTAATAAATTTTTGGAATGCCATATAAAACAATACATCAAAATCATAGGTTCCATCCGGGAGCCTGATATCTCGATAAATGTTTGGCTCTGGCAAAGGTAGGGTCAGGTCATCATCATATGTATAAATAATAAAATGGTGGCTGCCGGGCGACATGACTGTTTCAATCCGGTTTACATAGAGAATATCCTGCGTATCCAACTCCGTAAAGTAGAACAATTCCCTTTCGAACTGGGGTGGTACATCAAAGGGGCCCAGATGAACTTGGAGACCATTTTCCGGGATAGCCAGCGGTTCAAATTCTGGTAGCTCAAAAATAGTTGTGTCTTCCAGAAGATTTTCATTGGCTACAATTCCCGTGTCCGGGGCACCGGCAATGATCCATTGGCGAATGAATTCCAGTTCTCCATTGGTTAGAAAATCCATCCCCAGCGGCATAAGGCTTCCATATTCAGGATGGTCTTCGTAAAAATGTTCATAATCGTTCGAGTTAATCTTTTCCCACAAAAAACTGGAATAAACACTGGCAATGCCTTCTGTACCTACCAGTTCAAGATCATCCTCCGCAGCATAAGTATTTGTAGGAGTTACATTAATGAGTTCTTCATAGGCCACATCTTCAGCAAGAATCAACCCCGATTGTTCAGCAAAATAAAGTCCATGATCATGGCACATAACACATTTGGGAGTCCAGATACTATCCTGAATAATATCCCAGGTTGATGATTGCCCTCTAAGTACACTTAGAAAAATGAATAGTGATATAATTGAATTCAAAGAATAGATCCCAGAATAGTTTCTAACGGATTACAGCAAATTTACCTACTATTTCTTCAGGTGTTTTACCGTTTTCTGAGCTCGTCTGCTGTATGTGATACAAATATAGACCCGGTGCAATCTCCTGGTTATTAATGGTCCGCATATCCCACCATTCATTACCTGAAAATTCATCATCATGATCCAGTTCAAATACCAGTTCACCTGAAAGGGTGAAAATCTTAATTTTACATTTAATGGGCAGGTTTGTAAAACGTATCTGACGCTGAAATTCAGATTCTTTAAATTGTGAACGGGCTATATAGGGATTTGGAACCACTTTTACATGATCCAAATTTTCCTGGGGCTGAATTCCTGGATACGCCTGGGCAAAATTTCGATCCAGAACTGTTGTCCCTTTTGAATTTTCAATGGATGCATACCCTTCAGGGTTTGCCCATTCATTCGGGTTTGAAAAATTGGTATCGATTACTGTCTCAAACTGACCATCCTCTATTGGAATATAGTTGGTTACGTAGGTTGGCTCTACCCCCATATCATACGCAACAATTGAGTAAGTATACTCAAGACCATCAACCACATTTCGATCAACAAACATGTATTTATAGGTCACGCCATCCATGACTTTCCATTCTGACTCATTCAATCGGACCATCTCCAACCCAGTATCCTCGCCCAGGTTGAACCATGGGAAATACGGATCCGGACCGCTGATGCTATGATTCCGTCTCAGCGACCGTTCACAGGTATATTCATTCGAATAAACACAATGGAGGGAGTCTTCTTCCGCAGATAGATCAAGCTGTCGGTAGGGGCGCCAGCCGACAAATAGTCCATCCGTATCATAGATCCGATCCGATGCTGAACCCCAGGTTGACCCTCCATCAGTGCTCTTGTAAATCTTGTAGCCCTCAAAATCTGAGTACCCGGTTAGCACATCAATCGCCGTTTCCGCCGCATCATCCCAGTAGATCTTCACAGAACCTGTATCCGTTTCTGTATAAACTGTGGGCCGTGTTGGAGGTGTAAATCCCTGATATCTGGAATTATACATTACCTGAGCAAAGCGGGCATTGTTGATCAAATCATCTTCATTCTGGCCAAAAATGATACAGAAGGAAAAGGGCACTTCCCGGCCAACTGGAAGGTCAAAAGGTCCGCAACTTAAAAATATGGAACAGTCCAGGCCTTCTGGATCACGCAGAAATGCAGTTTCTTCTAATAATCCTTCCAGAGAATCAAAATGAGGGTTTAACTCTGCCCCCAGGTCTGTTCCCGGGTTTTGAGTATGGAAATGCCATTGTTTTTCATTATTATTTAGATTAGTTGTGTCACCAGCCATGATCTTATACATGATTTCTTCTTTATTCCTGGCCTGGGGGCATCCTTCCGCACCGGTATAACAACTGCTGGTATTGCTTTCCATCTGGGGAACTCCAGGCCGGCTGTACCAGTCAAACCAGTGCCAGTCGGTCATTTTCAAAGGTTCACCCGGGAAAATATCCACTGTTCCGTCCTGATCCAGATCAACAGGATCGGTGGCCTTGGGTGAATCCAGCATCTGGGTGGCAACAATACCAAAATCAGTCCCAGGAGACGGTTCACCGTTCATGGCATATCCAGCCGCACCGCTGAACCCATCATAATCGCCTACCATGGCCATGGAAATCAGCATGCGCTCATTATTTAATTCGAAAATCTCCCAATAGTATTTCATGAAATCATCATCGTTGGTATGGTAGGATGAACTGTAACCGCTCATGTCTCCTACCAGTACATCAGCATCAAAATAGAACCCCAGGGTGGTTCCCTGATAATTGAATCCCTTGCCCTGATTTAGTTTGGTTCCATCGGGCATGATCATTCCTTCACCACATTTCTGGTTTCCAAAATCATCATAAACGGGTTCCCCGTTCTCATCTTCAGCACACCAGTCTCCGCTTTCATTGCGAACTTTCACTGTTACAAATAAAATATCTTCTGCATAGGAAACACCGTAGGAATGTGCTTCTGCCATGACACGAAGCCCCATTGGATATCCAGTCTGTTCATAATCGTCATTGGTATTGACCATATTTCCCCGGTGTGCCCAGCGGTCATCAAATTCCATGTAAACTTCCATATCGGATATAAACCTGCCTTCCACATATTCCCAGCAATCCGGATCCTTTCTGGATTGAGCACAGCCTGGAAGGTTTATATTGTAATCCTGAGACCACCACCCTGGCCAGAAAGACTCATTCTGACCTGTTACTTCATTATACCGTATTGGCCAGGTATCGGAGAAAGCGCTGTGCGCTAATAAAGGATACGTATCATTGGCATCCGTTACATAGGTATCCCCGAATATATCCCCATTTTTCACTTCCGTATTATGGGTATTGACCCGAGCCATGGTAGAAGCATGCCACTCGCCGTTGGGAGAGCTTTGAATCCTTGAAAGCCAAGATTCTGCTACATTAAAACCATAATACATATACTCATCATCCCCTGTCCATTCTTCAAGATCTTCACCATAGCTGTAGAAATCAAACTGGTCTTCACGGCGAATTAATTTTGGTCGCAATGCCCAAGGATAAATAAAGCCGATACGGGCTCCTGACTTATTTGGATCCAACTCACCGAACGATGAAAGAGCGATTTTTTTTGTATCATCATCAATCGCCCACTGGAAAGGACCATTAAAAATGTCTTTTGAAACTTTTTTTGAAATACTGTCCGGCTGCCATATACCGTAATCTTCATCCGCCTCAAAAATAATACCTACAAAATTGGTGTCTCCTTCTAAAAACCAGTTATCATATGCTTCTCCTGATTCCCAGATGCCGTACAACGTAGCTCCATCGCTGCCTACAATAAATTCTACATTTTCCCATGTGAATTCACTGGAATATTTATGCCCAGGAACACCTGCTAAAAATGCTACTGATGGCAGATAAGAATACCCATTCCAGATGCCCATGGGATGCTCATCCCAGTTGATAATGTTCCCATAATTGGATATTGCAGTTTGGGCTTTACCCTGGAGCAAATATCCAATGGCTCTGTCACTCATAGGATTTGTAGGAAATGGATTATCCCCGATCTTTCCAGCATGATTATATTGAAATGGATCGGAGTAGGGTGATTGCTGAACTTTTATTTCTTCAGCAAAAATAATTGAAAAAGAAAGAAAAACGCTTATAGTTCGAAAAAAATGATCCATAATTCAGAATCAATTTAAAATCTCGCGGACAGTATCCAAACTGATGTTGCCGCCGCAGATGACCACTCCTACTCGTTTGCCATGCAGATCATCTTTCTTTTTGATAAGTGCTGCCACAGCAGTACCCGCTGCACCTTCCAATAGTTGATGCTCCTTTTCCATGTAAGTAATCATGGCTTTTTTAATTTCATTTTCTGTTACTAAAATCGATTCATCAATTACATTACAGCAAATTGGAAATGTAATAGAATTTTCTTCTATTCCTCCTGCAGTTCCGTCTGATAAGGTTGGTCTGGATTCCAAGTCCAATACCCTGCCTGCTTTCATGGAGTGAATCATTACAGCTGAATTTTCCGGTGAGCAGCCAATTACATGTATTTCAGGCCAGACCGATTTCAGGTAACCGGCTGTCCCTCCAATGAGACCTCCCCCCCCAACAGAAATAATAATCACGTCCAATCCATCACACTGGGATTCAATTTCCACACCCAGAGTTCCCTGCCCCGCCATAACAAAGGGGTCATTATAGGGAGATACATAGGTTTCGCCGGTAGAAATTGAAACTTGCCTGGCTTTTTCTTCAGCTTTTATACAATCGTCGCCATGGACTTTGATCTTCGCCCCAAATTGTTCCATGTTTTCCAGTTTTGTAGGTGAAGCATCATCTGGAACGTAGATCGTACAGCCAATATTTAATTCCCCTGCTGCATAAGCTACAGCAGCGCCATGATTTCCCGTGGATGCAGATACTACACCCTGCTCTTTTTCCTGATCTTTTAAAGAAAGGATTTTATTGACAGCTCCCCGGGCTTTGAAAGAACCGGTGATCTGCAGACTTTCAAGTTTAAACCATACATCTGCATTAACTAAATCAGAAAATGGCCGGGAATGTGTCAGGTGTGTTTTCCTGATATAGGGTCGAACCCGATCCGCTGCTGTCACTACATCCTCGGGAAAATTCATAAAATAGATCTAAACATATAGTTACTAATAAACGGATCAGGCAGACGTCTCAAAATCACGGAAAAGCCTCTTGCCCGCGGATACACCTATTTCTACTAACAGTTCATTGAACATATGATCATTAATTTTAAATTATAGATTTAATCTACCTATTATCCCACAAACAAAAAACCCCACGAGTATGAGGCTTGATATTTTGTTAGTGGAACTTTACAGTGACGTAAAATCTGGGTTGCAGAATGTTGCTGTCTTTTTGTTCTAAAATTTCTTTTTCAGTATACCCATAGTATTTCATTATTAAACCAAGATACCTGTCTAAAGTCCTTTTCTTCTTTGATACCTGAGTGCTATTGGCACCGTATATTTCAATAAATGTTAAATAAAATTTATCTTTTTCAGATTCATCTTTGCGCATTTTTGTCAGGGATATAACATCTTCCTGTAATTCGATTGGATTCCCGAAATAATCTAGCTGGGGGGCACACCCCACCAGAAATAACAGTACAGCGATGTGTTTAGTCATCTCAAAATCTACCTACCATCTAAATAACAAAAAACCCCGCGATTTGGCGGGGTTTGGAGTTACATAAAGAATAGGTTGGCATGGAATATTCCTATGTGTGATTCGTCTTAACAAGGTAATTCCTTTAACCAAATAAGAAAATCATTTAAACAATCATTGGATATGGTATGTTCAGCATCATATTCATTGTAGCTTGGTTTTATACCCAATGAAATAAGATCCTGTTTTACCTGCTGAGCAAGTGTTATTGGAATGATCGGATCCTGTTTGCCAAACCCCATGAATACCTTTAAATCATTGATATGGTTTAGATCAAATTCCTCGGAAAAATATTGTTTTGTAATAACGCCTGAAAGCGATACGATTGCATGAAACCGCCTGGGTAAAGTTAACCCGCAATACAAAGAAAGGGAGGCACCCTGGCTGAAACCAAGGATGGTTATTCTTTTTGGATCAAGGTTTAACTGGTTAATGCACACATCAATACAGCTTAAGACTTTTCGGGAATGAACTCTTATCTGGTCTGGGTCTGGCAGTTCGGAAAGGTTATCAAAATTAAGTTCACACCAAGCCCAGCCGTTAAATTGTACAGGAATTGTGGCCTGCAGACTAATACAATACCATTCGTTGGGGAAAAAAGAGCTTAAGCTAAAAAGATCCTGCATGTTGCTCCCAAATCCATGAAGAAAGAATACTGCAGGTGCAATATCAGTCTTTTCAACAGGTATTTTAATTATATTTTCCAGCGGTAATTCTAAACGAATAGATTCCATATGGTTACCAAACTATGGTGATAAATACAGATTGAAAATCATAATGTAATGAATCGTGAACAAATCTACATATTTCCCATCAATAATAATTCTTGATGTAGTGTTACTCATATTCACTTTTAAATCCTATAGATTAGACTTTATTTAAAAAGGTTTATTGAACAAATATATAAAGGAATATATGTCGAAAATTAGCAAACTTTTTATTTTGCAGTTCATATTAACACCTTTGTATACACAAAAGCTAAAGATCCAAGATTTTCAAACGAAGGAGCCTCTACCAGGAGTAAACGTATTTTCATCCACCTATGGTACTACAACGGATACAAATGGTGTATGCAGTCTCGAAAAATTTTCTGAAAAAGATGAAATCGTATTTTCCCATATCGGTTATAAAATGATTCAAGCAACAAAACATAATCTATCAGATAATCTCTATTTAACAATAGCCAGCATCCCCATGGATAGAGTTAGTGTTTTGAGCTTTAAATCAACCGAAGAAAAAAAGAAATTTAAAAAATTAGAGCGTGACGTCATCAAGGTTTATCCTTATGCTCTTCTCGTAGGCAGATTATTAGGTGAATATTCAGACGTTTTAGACAGTTTAGAAAGTTTATCTTATTTCAAAAGAATAGGAAAAAAGAAAAAAATATTTAAGTCCATAGAAAAACAATTAATATCAAAATATGGTAACAGGGTTCGAAAATTGACCAAAAAGCAAGGAAGAATACTTATAAGGCTAATTGATAGAGAAACAAATTCAACTTCTTACCAAATAATTAAGGATTTCAAAAACATTTTTTCTGCTGGATTTTGGCAATTAACTGCTCGGATTTTTAGACACAATCTTAAATCAAAATACAATCCGGATTCGGGCGAAGACAAATTAATAGAGCATATTATTGTTAACTTGAAACTTTAATGAAACACTATTGATTGGCCTTAAAAACAATTTGAAAGAAAAATAATTACGTCAATATCCTAAAGAAATAATTTCGGATCTGGGTTTAGCCTAAAATTAAGGCAAGGTTAAACTATATTTTTTCCGTTGTTATACATTTTGATGACCAGCGGTTGTATTTCACACGCTTAAAAACAAAATAATCAATGGTGCACTTAGCCTTGGCCTCTAATCGTTCTGTATCAATTTGTCGACTGTTTGGCTCCATAATCAATACAAATTTATCAAATGGCCTTTCTGCGTATTGACATATGCTTGCCATTGCTGATAACGCATATTCCATTTGATTCTCAAAACGATTACGATTTACCTGGATATTTAAGTGTAAAACTTTTTTACCATTTTCTCCATAAATACGTGTACGAGTTATAGATGGTGAATTATGGTCTCGTGCAAAATATTTAGGAATCATTGCTGCAACATCTCGATCTGAAAATTTTGTTTTAGCATTGCAAAAACCCACCATGCAAATCAGGATCAATACTCTTATAATTTGATTATGAATGATCATATTGAAATTTAACCATCATCGCACAAACAAAACACCCACAGCCATGAGTATGTGTGGGCGTGTCCTTCAAATAATTCGCTTTTATGGTTCGTTGGAGTCAGGGATGGCTTTAGGATATCGACCTTTGATGCTTCGATAAAAATCTAAGATGACAGTCATGTCTTTCTCTAGATTCCCGCTGATTTCCAATGGGGGAGTAATGACCAGTGTTTTGCGATTGAAGTCGAGTCCAATCGTTACAATAGGGACTTGGGCCACGATCGCAATATGGTAAAATCCTGTTTTCCATCTTTTAACTGGACTGCGGGTACCTTCAGGTGCTAAAGCGAGCTTGAATTCTGGATTACTCTTGAATATCTGTACAACACCATCAACCAATTTATTACTCTTAGTTCTATCAACTGGTGTACCTCCGATCACCTTAAAAAACCATCCCCATGGTGGTTTAAATAGTTGGTGTTTCCCCAGGAAGTGGATCTTTTGGCCCAGTGCACCTCGAACAATGATACCGATAATAAAGTCCCAATTACTGGTATGAGGACCAACGATGGCAATGTATTGCGGAGCATCAGGTAATGTGCCTTCAACCTGCCAGTTGATCAGTTTAAGTAACATTTTGCATAGGAATTGAAACATTAGGGTAGCTTAGTCTATTCAGTGTTAACTATTTCTTATAACTCAAAAACCTATTGGGTTTCTTTTCCTTTATCGTTTCTGAACCAACCTGTTGCTGCACCGCCATTAAATACAAAATTTTTTTGATTTACCCATATTATCTTTCCTTTTCTCGATCCAAATCTACCCATCATCCCACAAACAAAAACACCACTACTCAGCCAAAGGCAGACAGTTGGACGGGGTTCTATGCTGTAATAAAGAATAGGAGTTTTTATTAAAAATTGCCCTGGACTGCCTGTAAGCTCCCCATCCAACTTACATCCAGTTCAGAAATAAGAAATGTTTATTTAAATTCTTTT
>Ga0209753_1000555_pt1 | contig 15521 bp, 10 predicted proteins | sample METZYME_3_550m_FD_187550 | JGI IMG/M metagenome (GOLD analysis project Ga0209753, IMG submission 187550) | Marine microbial communities from oxygen minimum zone in mesopelagic equatorial Pacific - METZYME_3_550m (SPAdes) (version 2) | ecosystem: Environmental > Aquatic > Marine > Oceanic... | reverse complement strand
CGCGCCGCGGCGTACGGCAGCGGGTGCTCCGCCTCGCCGTGCAGGAATGCCAGCCACGCGGCCATCTGCTCTGCATGGCCTTTCGAGCCGTACCGGAATCGTTTCCTCGAGCTGCGTTGGTGAATCGCCAGCGACTGGAAGTTGATGATATCCGCCACGATGCCGGAACCGTAAACCGTGCACTGCTCCTTGGGGTAGGTCGTGTCGCCCTCGGCGGAATAAATCAGCTGCCCGCTCGAGCCGTCAGCAAACTCGACCTGCGCCGTGACGCTGTCCGGCAACGGCAGCGCCCCGCCGGCCGACCAGGTGCTCTGCGCCGTGACGCGCACCGGCCGCGAGCCGAACAGGAAACAAAAGTAGTCGAGGAAGTGGCAGCCCTCGCTGATGACGCGCCCGCCGCTCTCGTCCTGGTTGGCGTACCAGTGGCCGGCATCGAGCTTGCCGGCGAACACGCGGTAGCTGGCCGACTTCGGGCCGGGAACAAGGTCGAGCCGCCGCTTCAACTCGACGCTTGCCGGGGCGAAGCGGCGGTTGAACCCGACCTGCACGCTCTGCGGATGATCCGCAATCGTCGCGTCGATTTCATCCAGCTCGGCGCGCGAAAGACAGAGCGGTTTCTCCACGAATACATGCCGCCCCGACTTGAGCGCGGCCATCACCATCGGCGCATGCAGGTGATTGCGCGTGCCGATCAGCACCGCGCCATCGCCCGCCTGGCCAAGCGCGGCCGCGGGGTCACTCGCCGCCTCGGCAAAGCCGAACTTGTCGCGCACGTGGTTCGCGCTGAGCGCGGTGTTGTTGACGATCGTGCCAAGCGGAATCCTGCCCTTGAGACTCGGCAGCAGCATCGTCCGGGCGAAGTTGCCCGCACCGATCACGTCGAGCCGGTTCACCGGCTTGGCCAAGCGTCTGGCCGACGGGATGTCGGCCGGCTCGGTGGCTGGCTTGACTTCGGCCTGGTCCGGTGTGTCGTCCGGTTCGCCGTACTCCATCACCACGCCGACGTCCTGCGAACCACCGTCCCCAAGCGACTGGTACACCGGCAACGCATCCCCGAATTTCACGTGCCGGGTGGTGATCGCACCCAGGTCGATCTCTCCCTCACTCAACAGGTGCAAACAAGCCTGAAAGTTGCGCTGCTCGGTCCAGCGCACGTAGCCGATCGGATAATCGGCGCCGCCCCATTCGTACGACGGATCGTACCGGCCCGGGCCGTACGAGCGCGAAAAACGCACGTCGAGTTCCTTGTTGGCAAAGATGCGCCACGGCAACTCGATCTTCGTGATGCCGACATCGACCATGCGGCCACGGTCGCGCAGCGCGTCGGCGCACTGCTCGATGGGCGCGTTGCTATCGGTGCCGACACAGACAACCGCGGCATCGACGCCGTGGCCGTCGGTCCATTCGCGCACTTCATTCTGCAAATCCTGCGACGACGAAACCACCACCCGCTCGGCACCCATCGCGGATGCGTGGGCACGGCGTGATTCATCGAGATCCACCGCCATGACGCGCGCACCGTTGGCCCTGAGCAAGCCGGTGACCAACAGACCGACCAATCCCTGCCCCATCACCAGCACCCGGTCGCCCAATCGCGGCTCGGTTTGGCGCACCGCCTGCATCGCGATAGAGAGCAGCGTCGTGTAGGCCGCCTGCCACATCGGCACGTGCTCCGGCACCCTGGCTACGAGCATATCTGGCACAGCGATGTACTCGGCGTGAAACGCGCACTCGGCGCCGCCGCAGGCCACACGATCACCGACGCGAAAACGGGAGTTGCCCTCGTCCACCGCCTCGACAATCCCGGCCGCGCTGTAGCCCAGCGGCGTCGGTGACGAGAGACGGTTGCGCACTTTTTCGTAGGCGGATTTCCAGCCGATGTTTCGCGCGGTATCGATCACCTTGCGAACCTGGTCGGGCCTGGCCTTGGCTTTCTGGAGCAGGTTCATCTTGGCCTGCTCGACCTTCATCTTCTCGGTGCCAATCGAGATGACCGAGTGTGTCGTGCGCACCAGCACCCCGCCCGGCGGCGGGACGGGACGCGGCACCTCCTGCAGTTCCAGCCGTCCGTCCTGATATTGGGCAATCTGTTTCAACGCGCGAAAAAGTTAGCATGCACCATCAATGGCGTCACCGTAAAGAGACACACTACCTGGATTTCTGTTCGAGAATTTTTCCGTCCGGCATGATGGTGATCCCGGTCAGGCCGGCAGGCAGGGAGGTGCGCGTGGTTTTGCCGTTGGGCCAGCGCACCTCAATGGTGTCCGGAGGCTGCGGCGTGGCCAAGACCTTAGCCAAGCCGTCCTGTGAGCCGTAGCCGCTGCCCAGTTGCCACTCGCGCCATGGGCCGGTGGTGGCATCCTGCGCCTGGCCAAAGTGCAGCCGAGCAGCCGAGCCGATGGCGTCTGGGTTCAATTTACCGCCAACGAGGCGCACCCGCAGTCCCGGCTTGGCTTTGTTGTTACGGAACAACCTTGTGCGCCCGCCACTCTGGGTGACAACCAAGTCGAGCCGGCCGTCGGCGTCGTAGTCGGCTAGGGCGCAGGCACGTTGGTCGCCGTGCATTGCCAGGCCTGCCTCGTCGCCTTTCACCGGTGTGAAGCTCGCCTGGCCAAGCCCTCGCAACCACAGCCCGCGGCCGGCGTCGAGCCGGTCGGCATCGGTCGGGAACGCGGCAAAGTTCTGCGCAAGGAACAAGTCGTCGACGCCATCACCGTCGAGGTCGCCCACCGACACGCCGAACGCAGGCGACAACTGCGCCTCGGGCGGCAGCGGCTTCGGCTCAAACCCTTCACTGCGATTCAGAAACACCATCGACTGCAACACTGCTGCAGTCACGGACCGGGCCGGCGACGGGTGGTGGTCCATCAGCTTCAGCACGCCGGCCCCGGCGTATTCACGGTGCGACTGGAACAAGCCGCGCAAGCCGGGATAGCCGCGAAACAACGCCGGCAGATCGCGACTCGGCAGGTATTGTTTCAGCCGTTCATCCCAGGCGGCGAGAACGAGCGAGGTCGGCAAGCTCGATTCGGTGAAATTATAGTAGAGGCGCGGCGGGTTGATAACATTCGGCCGCAGCGATGAGTTGAGTCCCCAGTTGGTGGCGACGATGTCGGTGCGCCCATCACCGTCGAAGTCGCCGGTGGCCACGCCCTGCCAGAGGCCGGTCAACCCGCCCAGGCCAAGCAGCTCGGTCACCTCGCTGAATGTACCCTGCTGGTTCTTGAAAACACGCACCGGCCCCCACTCGGTCGCCACAATCAACTCTGGAAAACGGTCGCCATCGAGGTCACTGAACACAGCACCGTTCACGAGGCCAAGCACCTGGCTCAACGTGCCGTCAGCCGGCTCGAGGCTCCGCGTGGTGTTGCGCAAAAGCATCGAGACGCTTGCCTGCGGATAATGCCCCGTAACCGCCCGGCCGCCAATGAACACGTCAAGATCGCCGTCGGCATCAACATCCGCCACGGCGATCGGCCCCGGCATGATACCATCGAGCGACTGGCCGCCGATGGCCAGCCCGCCGCTTTTCTTGAATGTCCTCAGACGCGCCTTGGATCGCGGCGACTCGTAGTTTGTCACCGCCGCCAGCCAGGTGCGCCGGCCACTGCCGTCCACCCAGCCGCAGGCGCTCACCACGTCGCCAGGCATCTTCAAGCCAGCGGCGCTCGACACGACCCCGAACCGTCCGTCGCCCAGGTTTTTGTAAACCACAACTGCAGAACCCGCAGCGGCACCAAGCAGCAGATCGTCATCGCCATCGTGGTCGAAATCGAGCCATGCCACACCCGGCCCCGAGCGGTCGAGCCGCCGCGGCAACAGCGGTTGTAGCGCGGTGTCATCGTACTCGTTCTCAGCGTGAGTGTGGTTGAGCAGCCGGCTGGCATCCTCGAAGAATGGCTCCGGCTTGCGCTTGGCCAAGCGCGGCTCGGGCGGCTCGCCGCTTGGCTCTGCAATCTCGTAAATGTGGTTCGGTTGCGGGTTAGAGATAAACGACCGGCGGCCGCTTGGCCAAGCGACCTCGATCGATCGCTTCATCGAGCCGGTGCCCATCGCGAACATCCGCAGCGGCTGGTCGCCGGAGAGATAGCGGCCGCCGGCAACAATCTCCTGCGTCTGACGAATTTTGTCTACGACCACCGTGACGCGCGCGCCGATGCCGTGGGTGTTCGGCGGCAGACCGCGCAGTTGCACTGCCACGCGCGGCGCAATCGTGTTGTTGCGATAAATCAACGGTGGCTGGTTTAGGCAGTTAATGACGAGGTCAAGATCGCCATCGTTGTCCAGGTCGCCGGTGGCAATTCCGTGTGATGTTTGCGGCGAGTTGAACCCCCACGCCTGACTCGTCTCGGCAAACCGAAAATTGCCGAGGTTTCGGTATGCGACATTGGCCGTGGTGTTTGGCGGGAACATCAGCAGGCCGACCTGCTCGCGCTTGGCCTTGGGGATGCGAGCGTAACGGGCCTGTGAGTCGCGGTCATTGACGTCGTGCAGGTGCCCGTTGGTGACAAGCAGATCGTCGTAGCCGTCCAGGTCCACGTCTAGAAACACCGGCTGCCACGACCAGTCGGTCGCCTCGACACCGGCATATCGGCCCACCTCGGCGAAGGTGCCGTCGCCGCGGTTCCAAAAAAGAGTATTGCGCGCCACCTGCAGGCGCGTGGCCAAGCCTCCTGGCACCGGGGGCAGCGGGTTGTTCGGGCTGTCTTTTGTCAGGCGCGTGGATACGTCGCGGCTCAGCATTTCCACCACGAAAAAGTCGGTATGCCCGTCGCGGTCAATGTCGGTGAAGTCCGCCCCCATCGACGCGTAGGCCACCGACCGCACCGCCTCCGGGCCGGTCTCGCGGAACCGGCCGGCGCCGTCGTTGAGCCAGAACCGGTCCGGCGTCTGGAAGTCGTTGCAGACGTAAATGTCGATGTGACCATCGCCGTTGATGTCGCGCATCTGCACGCACAGGCCGAAGTCCAGCGGCTCGGCAAGCGGCTGGCCATCGGCACGGACGAATCGATCGGTGCCCCACGGCACGCGCTGAAACACGCCCTGCCCGTCGTTGAGATAAAAGGCATCCGTCTCGCCAAACTCGATCAGCCTCCCGTTAATGATCTTCAGCCGCTTGGCGTGTTGGCCGGTCACCACCGACTTGCCGCCCACTTGCCGCACCGCGAACGACCCGCCATCGCGCAGCAGCGCCAGCTCGCCGAAGTTGGCCACGTACAGGTCAAGATCGCCGTCGCGATCCACGTCGCCAAGCGCCAGCGTCGTGCCGGATGTGCGGCTCTCCAAGCCGGCCTTGGCCGTGACATCGGTAAACTGCCCCTTGCCGTCATTCAGCAGGCAGAGTGTGCCCTTGCGAAACGTGGTGAGGAGCAGGTCGAGTGAGCCGTCGCCATTCACGTCGGCAAACGCCGCGCCGCGCGTCCGGCGTCCGGCAAACGCTGCGCCGTTGGCCTTGGGCGCGACTTCAAATCGCCAGCCGCCCCGGTTCAGGTAAAGCTCGTTACCTCCCTCGAGCCTGCAAAAGTAGATATCGCACAGCCCGTCACCGTTGGCGTCGCCAAGTGCCACGCCCGAGCCGTTCGTCAGGTTGGAACGCTTGGCCAAGGCCACCTTGGAGACCTGGTTGGTGAACTGAAAGCCATGCGCGGCATTGGGGAGCTGCGTGAAGCCGACCCGCCCATGCTCCGGCAGCGTGAGCCTGGCCAGGCGATGCCCAGCCTCCTGCTGCCACTCAAGCCCCTTGGCCAAGCCGGGAAAAACCGTCGCCAGCAGGCCAAGCGATAGAAGCAAAAACAGCCTGCGAGTCAAACCGATCACGCACAGAACCTAAATCCGCAATCGCAGCGAGGCAAAGGGATTTATCGAACAATACTCGACAAATGACAGCTTGCCGTGGAGGCTGTTGTGCACTGGCGCTACCCCCCCACTCATCATGAACCAGATCACCATCGTCACCAAGGATTACAACGGACTCACCGCCGACATTACCTCGGCACTCGGCAGCAACGACATCAACATAGAGTCGCTCGACGCCAAGAAAATCGACGACACGGGTGTGGTAATGCTCAAGGTGGACCAGTACGACCGCGCCCTGCGCGTCCTGCACAACGCTGGTTGGAATACCATCACCGAGGACGCGCTGATCGTCCGCGTGAAAGACGAGCCCGGCGCCATCGCCCACCTGGCAAAGCGCTTCCGGGACGCCAACCTGCAGGTGCACAGCATGCGGATCGTCCAGCATCACGGCGACTGGGGCACCATCGCCATCAGCGCCGAGCCGCTCGAGGAGGCCAGGGCGCTGGTGAAGGATGAGCTGTTGGCGAGCGATTCCTGAACTCAGGCTGGTGGCTTGTCGTTCGCCCGGCGTGTAAGGCCGAGGCGAATTAAGCGAACCGGCAACTGCGACAGCACCATCCCGCAGAACATCAGTAGGCAGCCGGCCAGTTCCCGCTGTGTCAACTGCTCGTGCAGAATCAACCAGCCGGCAAAAACGCCCACCACCGCCTCCATCGCGAAAATGATCGATGCATGAGTTGGGTGCGCCTTGCGCTGGCCAATAATTTGCATCGTGAAGGCGACGGCGATCGACATCGAGCCAAGGTAGAGCGCGGGCAGAAACGCCGCACGAAAACTAGCCCACTCCATCGGTTCGGCCAACGCCGACGCGACCCAGCTTGCCCCAGCACACACCGTCACTTGGCCAAGCGCCAAGTGCAGCGACGACACGCGATTGGCGAACCGATCGATCACCAGTACATGCGCTGCCCAGCAAAATGCCCCGAAGAACACCAGCAAATCACCACGCCTGATCGCCCACTGTTCGTTGCCCAGGTTGAAACTCAACAACCACAACCCCACCGTCGCCAGTGCCACACCGGCCCACATTTGTGCGTTGGTTCGATGCCCCAAGGTCAACCCTAGCAACGGCACGATCACCACGTACAGTCCGGTGATGAAACCGGCCTTGCCCGGCCCGGTGGCCTCGTAGCCAATCCCCGCCTGCTGCAGCAGTGAACCGAAAAACAGAAACAGCCCGGCGCTGAGACTGGCCTTCACCCAATCACGGGATCGGAAACCGTCCATTGCCCTGCCACGATGCCACAACAGCAGAATGATCAGCAGGCAGACAACGCCCACCGAGTACCGAGTGCCGTTGAAAGCATTCGGCCCAAGATGATCCGAGCCCATTTCCTGCGCCACGAAACCGAAGCCCCAGATGGTGCTGGTGATGAGCAGTAGCAGGTTGCTGTTGAGTTTTCCCCGATCCATCGCGCTTGGCCGAGCGGTCGCGAGGACGTTATCGCTTGACGCACCACCGCTAAAAGACTGAATTCACCGATATGCAATTTCGAATCATGCTAATCGTCGCCCTGCTTGGCCAAGCGGCCCAGGCCCAGGCAGTCGATTGGCAGCAATGGCGCGGCCCAACCCGCAACGGCGTCCTGCCAGCCAAGGGCTTGGCCCTGACCCAATTGCCGAGTCAGCCGAGAGTCGTTTGGAAGATCAAATCGGGCGAAGGACTGTCGTCGCCGGTCGTCGCCGACGGCACCGTATTCCATTTCGAAAATCGCGGCGGGAAGGAAACCATGGTCGCGCTCTCCGCCGCGGATGGCTCGAAGAAATGGGCCACAAGCCTGGCACCTGTTTTTGAGGATGGCCAAGGCCCGCGTGGTCCGCGCTGCACCCCGGTAGTTGAGGGAGGCCAGGTATTTGCACAATGCAGCCGCGGCACACTCCATTGCCTGAATGCCAAAGACGGTAAATTGTCATGGGAAATCGATTACGCCCAACTTGGGATGAGGTTCATTGGCGAAAAAGGCCGTGCACCCGGCGCCAAGCGGCATGGCTTCACCTGCGCGCCTCTGATAATCGGAAACGCAATTTATATCACCGTTGGAGGAAAAGGCGCCGGGATCGTCTGCATTGACAAAGACACCGGCAAAACCATCTGGAGCGCTCTCGACTATCAGTCCGGCTACGCGCCGCCTATCCCCGCGACGCTTGCCGGTCGGCAGCAGTTCGTCTGTTTTTTTGTGGAAGGCGCAGTAGGGGTGGACGTTCGTAACGGCGAGGAACTTTGGAAGGTACCGCTGACGACAGATTATGGGCGGCATGTTGCCGCGCCGATTGTTCATGGCGACACGGTGGTTGTCGGTTCACACCAAGTCGGACTACTTGGTATTAGGATATCCCGTGACGGTGAGAATTTAGAATCCAAGCAGCTTTGGAAAAACATCGAGGCTCAGCCGAATATCTCCCACGGCGTCCGGGTCAACGGCCACTATTTCGGCATTGGCGATCCCGCTAAGCTGGTGTGCGTCGACATCTCCACAGGAAAATCAGTATGGTCCGATGACACCCTGTTTTTCCCCGATCCCAAGCGGGCCATGGCAACGCTCATCGTGATGGGGCAAAATATCCTGGCGCTGACCAGCGGCGGGGAACTGTGCCTGTTCGAAGCTTCGCCAAAAGGTTTCAACGAACTCGGCCGCACCCAGGCCTGCGGTATCAACTGGTGCATGCCGGCCTACGTCGACGGCTGGCTGTTCGTCCGCGACGGCATCAAGAAAAAGGGAGGCAACCTCATCTGCCTCGACCTGACAGACTAAATCCTGGCTTCGAGCACCATGTTCGTCGGCGTCTCGGTCGCACGTCCAACGTTGCTCAATCCAGCTTGATTTAAAACATCCGTCAGTCGTTTTTCACCGGCTTGAGCACCCAGTGCCAAACCGACGTTTTGCGAGTTGAAGAATTAGAAAAAGAAAACTAACTCCCCGGCTTGGTCGCGGGGATGCCTAGGAGGTCCTCCGGCAGGTTGTCGGAGTCGAACGTCTCGACGTCCATCGGGAGCAAGCACTCCATCGGCACTCCGACATCGACCGCTCCGTTTGAGCGATCGACCACCACGCCGACAGCACAGACCTGTGCCTGATGTTCCCTGGCAATGGCAATGGTTTCGGCCACGCGCCCGCCCTTGGTCACCACGTCCTCGACGATGATCAGCTTTTCGCCCGGCTCGATCTTGAAGCCACGCCGGAGCACCAGATTCCCCTCCACTTTTTCAACAAAGATGAAGCGCGCACCCAGTTGCCGGGCCACTTCCTGCCCGATCACAAGTCCTCCCATCGCTGGAGCCAGCACCGTGACCGGCCCGTGGCCGCGGAGTTTTTCCGCCAGCGCCGCACCAAGCCGCTCGACGCTTGGCATATCCTGTAGTGCCATTGCGCATTGAAAAAACTGGCGGCTGCGCAGGCCGCTACGCAAAATGAAATGACCCTCCAGCAGTGCGCCGGAGTCCCTGAAGAGTTGAAGAATTTGGTCCCTCGTCACGCGGCGATTGAACCAGCCAGACGCCCGAAGGAAAAGCCAATCTAGAAGGCGGCCCGGTAAATGGTCTCCATCTCGGCTTGGCCAGCCTCTCGCGGGTTGAAATTGGCCGTCCACTGATCGGCCGCCTCCGCAGCCAGGGCTGGCAGCATTGATTCCTCCACGCCGCTGGCCTTCAACGTCACCGGCATGTCGGCCCTCTCGAGCAACTGCGTCAGCCGCTTGGCCAAGTGCTCGGCCGGCTCATCGCCGGTTTCCGCCTGGCCAAGTTTGCCAATGGCCGCCAACTCGGCATAAGCCTCACGCGCCTCGCCCTCCTCGGCGTTGAAGCGCACGACATGCGGCAGCATCACCCCGACCGCCTGGCCGTGGACGATGTCGTAGTGCGCTGTCAGTGGGTTTGCTGTCGAGTGCGCCGCGCCCAGCATGCTCGCCTCGATCGCGCAGCCGGCCATCGCCGCGCCGAGCAGCATGCTGCCGCGGGCGTTGAGATCGTCCGGCTGGTTGAGCACCGTTTGGAAATGCGGCAAGAGCAGTTCGAATGCCTCCTTCGAGAACATCCACGACAACTCGTTCTTTTTTTTGGTCACCGAGGTTTCGACGGCGTGCGCAATTGCGTCGATGCCGGTGCAGGCGGTGACGTTGCGCGGTTGGGAAAGGGTCAGTTCAGGATCGAGAATGGCGATCTTGGCGGCGGCTTTTGGATCGCCGCAAGCCATCTTTTGATGTGTCTTGGTATCGGAGATCAGCGCGAAAGACTGGCACTCGCTGCCGGTGCCGGCGGTGGTCGGGATGACGATGAGCGGCAGCATCTCCCGCCCGGCCAATCCGATGCCCCAGTAGTCCTGCATCCGGCCGCCGTTGGTCAGCAGGAAGTTTGCGCCCTTGGCCGTGTCCATCGAGCTGCCGCCGCCGAGGCCGAGGAATGAGTCGATCCCGGCCTGCTCGGCCACGCGCCGGCATGTCTCAACGCAATCGGTGGTGGGGTTCTCGATCACTGCGTCGAACAAGACCACCTCCAGCCCGGCGGACTCGAGCGCCTGCCGAACGGTGGCGGCATGCCCGGCGCGAACAAGGCCGAGGTCGGTGACGAGCAGGATGCGCCTCAGGCCCAGCTCGGCGGAAAGCGCGCCAACGCGACTCGCACTGCCGTTGCCAAAAACAAGGCGCGTGCGCTGCACGTGGTCAAACGCGGCCATCGCTTTGACATGTTCCGGCGGTAACAAAGTCGACATGGTGTTGGATCTCTCCCTGAATAGTACGCGGCGTACCCTACGTACTAAGCCCGACGGCTGCAACCGGTTACGTGTTCAATTGCCCTCACGCCGTTCCGGGTCGTCCTCGACGATCGCCCGGGCCAGTTCCCCTTCCCCCGGGAAGTAAACCTTCACGACACGAAGCCGGCCTTCGCCCCACTGGCCCTCGCGCAGCAGCCAGTCCTCGATGAATTCGGATACGGTTTTTCGGCAATTCTCCCGGATCACATCAAGGTGCTGCTCATCACCGGCGTATTTGCGGAGGGTCGGCGTGATGGTCTTCTCGAGCTTGGTCATTTGCTCCTCGGCGTTGAAACGCGCCCAGCCCTCGTCCGACGATTTTTCCATCCGGTCCGTGTGGATCGCCGGCGGCTGGCTGGGACGAATCTCCGGCGCATGCACGATGCAAACATTGTTCGTCACTGACAATTGCCACGCATCGCGCATCCGTAAATGATACCGGTAGGTCACAGGCACCCGGATCTCCGTGATGGTCGTGCCGACATCAACTTCAAACCATCTGAAGTCATAGGTCAATTCATCCTTGCTTCGGAATGTCTCAGTCGCTGTGACCTTGGACAACTCTAGCAGCCCGCCCCGCTCGGTTTCCAGCTTGGGCAGGCTGGCCGTAAACGTTTCCGTGATGGTGCCTTTGAGTAACTTCGCGGCGGCTCCATCCAGTGCCTCTGCAACACCAACGACTCCCTTGCCCGCCGACTCCACCAACTGGCCGGGTATTCTAAGAATGTAGACGAAGGCAATCAGCCCGAACAGCGCGATGAACACCACCACCAACGGCCAGCGCCAAGCCGCATGCCCGGACGGCTTCGGCTCCATGTCCTTAGTTGACTCGGGTGGCTGTTCTGGCACTTGGTCGCTCATCGGTTACTTCAAGTCCACCTCGCCACAAAGTTGCACTTTGAGTCCCATTTCGACAAGCATCGCCGCCTTGACCCGGGCGCCTTTGTGCGCGGCTTTTTCGCTGGGCGCATAAACCACCTGGATGTGGTTCGACTTGTGGCGAGCCATCATTTGGTCGCGCGAAATGCCTTTTAGCACCGCGTGCATGATCGGCCATTGCGGAGTGGTCTCGCGCCAGCGCCTGTCGGTTTCCTTCTGCGAGAGTTTCACCACCTCGGCCACACCAATGTCACACTGCAACGCGCCGTCCATCACGAACACCCGGCTCCAGACAACCCAGCCCGGCCTGGACACACCCTTGAGCGTGCCGCCGCCCAACCGGAAGTACATTGGCGGCTGCCGCTCGCTCGATGCGCCCTTCCAGCCGCCAATGAAATGCGCCGGTGGCGCTGCACCGGAAATCAAAAAGACCCACACGTACTCGCTTCGCCCGTTGACTTTACACGAGTCTCCCCAGCGCAAGTCGTGCAGCGTGTTCTCCGGCGACCAGCCCAGCTCCAACCACAGCCGGTTCGTCGCCAGCGCATCCAGCCCGGCGCACTCGTCCACCTCGTTGAAGTGCGGCACGGCCTGCCCGGCAAACAACTCGCGTCCCTTGGTATTGCGCACCGGCGGTCGATCGATGTTGTTCAACATGCCCTCGGCCAGGTCGCTCGCCGGCGTCAAATCTTTCAACCCCTGCTGGTACTGGATACCGATCGTCGCGCAGCCGAACTCCTCTGCGATCCGAACAGAAGCGATGTACATTTTGCACTGCTGCAACACCTGCGCCTCGGTGAGGTCACTCGCCTCGTCCAGGCCAAGGCAAAATTTCACGCCCTTCTTTTTAAGCCAGGCGTAAACTTCCTCAGCCTCAGCATCGCTCACTTTGTTCATCGCGGCGAACAACGTCGACTGGCTCAGGCGCTCCTTGAATAGCCCGGTAGGGTTTAGCAACTCGTCCGGGATGATCGCGTTGTGCATGCCCATGCAGCCCTCATCGAACACGCCCATGATCGCCTTGTCGTCGCTCAACCGCCGCGCCGCTGCCCGGCCAAGCCGCACCTCGCCGGACGGGAGCTTTAGCAGGTCGAGACTACGCACGTGACTCTGATCATGCGTCACCACGCCCTCGCCCAGCCACTGCCGCAGGCCGTCCCGGAAATATTTGTCGGTAAACTTCTCGCTCCACAGCGTGCTGTACCCGACGCCCATCTTCGTCAGTGAGCCGTTCAGGTTCAGCATCCCGACCAGGCCCGGCCACCTGCCGCTCCAGTTGGCCACCGTCAAAATTGGGCCGCGATGCGTCGAGAGACCAGGCAATATATGCTGGCTGTACTGCCAGACACACTCCGCCACAATCAACGGCACATCCGAATCCATCGTCCGAAACACCTCCATCCCGCGCTTCTGCGAGTCAATGAAGCCATGCTTCTTTTGGCGGTCGTACGCGTGGGCGCGCACCGCCGTCCAGCCCACAGCCTTGAGCGCCTTGGCCAGCGTCGCCTCCATTTTCGACTGCTCCGCCCAGCAAACCTGGTTCGCCGACAGCCGTAGGTCACCATTGGCCATAATGTAAACCTGTTTCGGCTTTAGTTTCTTCACTCCGCTCATGTTCCGCCGCAAAACGTACGGGCCGCCTTGCGACCGGCAAAGTCCAAAATGATTCTCGCACCGCCTTGGCCAAGCGATACAGTGGCTGCGTGCGGGCATTGATCATCGGCTGCGGCTATGTCGGCGAAGCGCTTGGCCAAAGGCTCATCGCGCTTGACCACGAGGTCACCGGCATCCGGCGCAGCAGCCAACACAACGATCGCCTGGCCAAGCTCGGCATTCGACCCCTCAATCTGGATATCACCCAAGAAAGAGAATTTGAAAAAATAGATGCCCACTACGACCAGGTGGTCATCGCCGTCTCGCCGGGTCGAGGTGACAATGAAGCTTACCAAAAAGTTTTTGGCCTCGGCATAAATCACATCATAAAATGGCTTCAAAGAAACACCACCAGGTCCGTCGTGTTTATCAGCAGCACCAGCGTATACCGCCAAAAAAACTCTGAATGGGTTCAAGAAGATATCGCCGACATTCCAGAAAACATCACCAGCAAAACACTATGGGAAGCAGAGCAAAAAATCTCAACTACCGAACAAGCCGTAACAATATTGCGCTCATCGGGAATATACGGTCCTGGGCGCTCCCACTTGTTCCGGCAATTCATGAACGGCAACGCAACCATTGAGGGCGATGGCGACCGTTATCTGAACATGGTTCACAGAGATGACCTCGCCGAAGCGATAACCCACTCGCTCACGAATAAGGACAAAATCTGTGGAACATTCAACATCACCGATGACGAACCGGTAAAGCAGTTTGATTTTTTTGAGTGGCTAAGCGAAATCACCAAGCGTCCAATGCCACTCTTCGGCCCTGAACCGGATCCTACCACCCGCAAAAGAGGCATCACCAATAAGCGCGTCTCCAACAAGTTATTCAAGGAAACCCTCGGCTTCCAATACAACTACCCCACCTTCCGCGAAGGCCTCACCGAGGAACTCGAAAACTGGAAAGCAATGTCGTAAGGCAGCAAGCGCTACATCCCACCCATGATCTGGTAGCCGCAATCGACGTAGATGACTTGGCCAGTGATCGCCGCGCCGCCGTCGCTGGCAAGGAAGACCCCGGTCTGGCCAAGTTCCTTGTGCGAAACATTGCGTCGGAGCGGGGCATGGGACTCGTAATGCTTGAGCATCTCGGAAAAACCGGCGATGCCGCGGGCCGCGAGCGTGTTCACCGGGCCGGCGCTGATGCAGTTAACGCGGATCTTTTTTTCGCCGAGGTCGGCCGCAAGATAACGCGTGCTCGCCTCGAGCGCCGCCTTGGCCACGCCCATGACGTTGTAATGCTTGATGACTTTTTCCGCACCGTAGTAGCTCATGCCTATGATGCTGCCGCCGTCGGTCATCAGCGGAGCGGCGCGCTTGGCCAGCGCCACCAGCGAGTAGGCGCTGATGTCGTGCGCCGTGGCGAACGCCTCACGCGTAGTATCGACAAAACGGCCCTCGAGCGCCTCGCGCGGCGCAAATGCCACGGAGTGCAAAAGCAGATCAAGTTTGCCGCCAAAATGGGAGCCGACCTCGCCAAACACTCGATCGATATCGTCATCGCTGCTGACGTCGCACTCCGTCACCAAAGTGTCTTCACCGAAATCGGACACCAGTGTTTCAACTTTTTCTTTCAGGCGCTCACCCTGGTAGGTGAACGCCAGTCTGGCGCCGGCTTCGTGCCAAGCTTGGGCGATGCCCCATGCAATCGAATTCTTGTTGGCAACGCCAAAGACAACCCCGGTTTTTCCTTCGAGTGGCTTACTCATCCGGCAGGTAGCAGTAAGAAAAATCCCTCCAATTGGCAAGCGGGAAGAAAAACTGATTGCGGATTCCGACCAGCGGAGCGTCCCCTGCACAAAAGGAAGTCAATAAACTCCAAATTAAACAAGATGGATTAGGCCAGCGCAGCGTTAAGAGATTCGGCGGCGCGTTTGTTTTCCTCGGGGGTGCCAACGGAGAGGCGGATCCACTCCGGCAAACCGTAGCCACCCATCGGGCGCGTGATCACGCCCTGCCGCTGCAACGCCTCGAAAACCGCCTGGCCGTCGCCAACCCGAACCATCACGAAATTAGCGTATGACGGCACAAACTCGATCCCCTGCTCCGTGCAGACGGCCTCGAAAAAATTCAGCCCCTCGGCATTGGTGCTACGGGTGCTGGCTAGGTGTGCATCGTCGTCAAGAGCGGCTATTGCTCCGGCCTGCGCCACGGAGTTGGTGTTGAACGGCTGGCGAACTTTCTCCAGCGCGGAGACGAAATCGGGATGTCCGATGCCATAGCCTATACGCAGTCCGGCCAGGCCGTAGATTTTCGAGAAGGTACGCATCAGGAGCAGGTTTGGCTTTTCGTTGGAGCGCACCAGCGGCAACAGGTCGACCGGCTCTTCGAGGAACTCGTAATACGCCTCGTCCATCACCAGCAGCACGTCGTCCGG
>Ga0209753_1000553_pt1 | contig 15557 bp, 15 predicted proteins | sample METZYME_3_550m_FD_187550 | JGI IMG/M metagenome (GOLD analysis project Ga0209753, IMG submission 187550) | Marine microbial communities from oxygen minimum zone in mesopelagic equatorial Pacific - METZYME_3_550m (SPAdes) (version 2) | ecosystem: Environmental > Aquatic > Marine > Oceanic... | reverse complement strand
GGAGGTGTCTGAGTACCTGGTGGGCTCCCCCGCCTTCAAAGCGGGTGGGACGGGCGATCCCCGTCCGGCGGGTTCGATTCCCGTCCACCTCCGCCAGTCGAGGCACGGGCGCCGACCGGCGAACCGGTGCACTGCAGTCGGATCCTTTCCGGACCGTGGGACCGGAGCGGGGCTACCGATCAGCCGGCCCGGGAGTCAGGTCGCGGGCCCGGAGACCTAGACGGCCAGCAGGTCACGGGCGCCCGTGTCACTGCTCGGATGGCGGAGCTTCGACATGGCACGGGCCTCGATCTGGCGGATGCGCTCACGGGTCAGGTTGAAGTGCTCCCCGACCTCCTCGAGGGTCCGGGGCTCACCGCGGTCCAATCCGAATCGCAACTTGAGGATCTCGCGCTCGCGGGTGTCCAGCGGGGCCAGAAGCCGGCTGATCTCCTCGGGGAGCAGGGAGGTGACCGCCTCCTCGAACGGCGACTCGGCGTGGTGGTCCGGGACCACATCACCGAGTTCGGCGTCGCCGTCCTCCCTCAGCGGTTCGCTCAGGGAGAGGGGCTCGGCTGCGAAGCGGAGTGCCTCTGTCACCTTCTCCTCCGGCATCTCCACCTCGGCGGAGAGTTCGGCGAGCGTGGCCTGCCGACCAAATTTCAACTCCAGGCGGGAGCGGGCCTTCTGCAGGCGCGCCAACGTGTCGCCGGCGTGGACCGGTAGGCGGATGGTGCGGCCGGTGTTGGCGATGCCGCGGGTGATGGCCTGTCGGATCCACCAGGTGGCGTAGGTGGAGAACTTGAAGCCCTTGCGCCAGTCGAACTTCTCTACGGCGTGCATCAGGCCGAGGTTGCCCTCCTGGATGAGGTCCAGCAGCGGCAGGCCCGACGCCTGGTACTTCTTGGCTATAGATACCACCAAGCGGAGGTTCGACTGGACGAACGTGCGCTGGGCGTCGTCGCCCCGCTTGAGGTTCCGCTTCAGCTCACGTCGACGGGCCGGCGCGAGGGAGTCGCCCTTCTCGGCCAGCGCGGTGCGGGCCTCGACCCCGGCCTCGATCTGCTGGGCGAGTCGGACCTCGCCCTCCTTGGTCAGGAGCGGGTACTGCCCGATGTCGGTGAGATACAGCCTGACGAGGTCTTCCTCGTCCCGTTCGACCCGTTCCTTGGCCACGCTCGATCTCCTCCAGCCGGGGGAGCACCGGTCTCGCTGGTGCTCACCGAATCGTTCGCTCTGTCCGATCATCCGACCGGATGAGCCGGCCCACCTCGACGGTGCTGCCCACTCTCCCGATCGGCGGTCACCCTATCCACAGCCCTCAGGACCACAACGTGGAAACGTGACCGTTGTCACGAATCATGGCGGAACGTCCCCCACGAGTCACCGATGTCCCGGTAGTCGACCGTGGGGCGCACCGGTCAACGGGGACGGTCCTCGAGGTCGGCCAACACCAGCCGGATGGTCCGGAGCGCGGGTGCGTCACCGACCGGTGATAGGCGTTCGGACAAGACGCCCAGATACGCCACCAGGCGATCCAGCACCGGGGCCACCGCCGATCGCCGGTCCGACGGTGGAACGTCGAGGAGCGCAAGGATGTCGGTTAGCCGGCCGGCACCTGACGCCGCCGTCCGCTCACCCTCGAGGAGCACCGACTCGGGTGTCCGGTCCATCCACCAGCCGGCGTGCTCACCCAACCTGGCAGCCAGCGAAGCCATGGTCGCGGACGTGTCGGGATCGGCGCCATCGGTCGACCACCCGGCCAGCCGGCCGGACAGGGCCGTCGAGAGCTCGGCCAACACGATGAACTCGCCCGCTCCTTCGACGGTGGTCACGGGATCCGACACCCGGCCATCTCCCATCTGGACGCCTCAACCCCGGTAGTGGTTGACGATGGGCATACGGCGATCCCGGCCGAACCCCTTGACGGTTACCTTCGGGCCCAGCGGGGTCTGTCGACGCTTGAACTCCGCGCCGTCCACTAGCCGTACGACCCGGTCTACGAGGTCGGGGTCGTGACCGTCGGCGATGAGCTCGGCCCTGGTCCGATCACCCTCGACGTAGGCCTCCAGCAGGGGATCCAGAATTTCGTAGGGCGGCAGGCTCTGATCATCGCGCTGGTCAGGCCGGAGCTCGGCCGATGGCGGCTTCGAGAGGATCCCGTCGGGAATCACGGGGCGACCGTCACAGCCCGGCTCACCGGCATTGCGCCAGCGACAGAGCTCGTACACCTGGGTCTTGTACACGTCCTTGATCACGGCATAGGCACCGGCGGTGTCGCCGTAGAGCGTGGTGTAGCCGACGGCCGACTCGCTCTTGTTCCCGGTGGTCAGTACCAGCCAGCCGTTGGCGTTGGAGCGGGCCATCAGCAGGACTCCGCGGATACGGGACTGCAGGTTCTCGTCGGTCAGCCCGGCCGGCTCACCGTCTGGAGTCACCGCCAGGGTTCCGGCAAACGCCATGTGGACGTCTTCGATATGCAGGGTGGTCACGTCCAGCCTCTGCGCGGCGACCAGGGCCTCGGCATCTGATACCGAGTGGCCGCTCGAGTACCTGGACGGCATCAACACGGCGTGGACGTGCTCCGGACCGAGGGCGTCGGCGGCGATGGTGGCCACCAGCGCCGAGTCCACCCCACCCGAGAGGCCGAGGCAGACGTCGCTGAAGCCGCTCTTGCGGACGTAGTCACGCGTCGCGGTCACCAGGGCCTCGTAGAGCTCGGCCACCTCGTCCAGCGGCAGCAAGGGCGGCGCCATGAGGTGGTCGTCGCGTTCCACTGCCCCGGACACCTCCACCACCGAAAGGTCGTCGTCGCCCGCCTCCACCGTCGGAACGTCCACGTCGAGGATGACCACGGCCTCCCGGAACCGTGGAGCTCGACCGACAACCAGCCCTGACGGGTCGGCCACCATCGATCCGCCGTCGAATACCAGTTGGTCCTGTCCACCGACGAGGTTCAGGTATGCCACCGGGCGACCCGACGAGGTCGCCGTGGCCGTCACCACCGACTCCCGGGCCGCCTGCTTCCCCCGGTGGAACGGCGAGCCGTTCACCGTCACGAGCAGCTCGGCACCACCGTCGACCAGGCGCTCGATCGGCCCTCCGGCGACCCAGAGGTCCTCACAGATGGCGACCCCCACCCGCACGCCGCCCACCCGGAACAACCGGAGGGGGCCCGAACCGGGTTCGTAGTCCCGGCCTTCGTCGAACACGTCGTAGGTGGGCAGGCACTCCTTGTGGTATGTGCCGACGATCCGACCTCGGTGGCAGACGGCCACCGCATTGTGGACCAGCCCGTCGGGCCCGGGATCGGCGAATCCGACCACCAGAGCGCAACGACCGCTCGCAGCGGCGATTTCGGCGACCGCTGCCCGGCTGTCGGCCACGAAGCCGGGCTTATGGACCAGGTCCTCAAGCGGATAGCCGGTCACCGTCATCTCTGGGAACAGCGCAAGGTCGCAGTCGGCGACCTCGTCGAGCCGACGCCTGACCCGTTCCACGTTGCCCGCCAGGTCACCCACGACGGTGCCGATCTGCACCAGCGCCAGTCGGATCCGGTTCATGGGCTCAGCGTACCGACGGGCCTGAAGTCGGCCCGTGCCGGAGGCCGGTCGGGCTGCCCTCAGTCGGCTTGCACCGACTATGGGCTGAGGGTGGAGGCGGGTGGTCTTGGAGACCAACAAAGTAAACGACCAAAGCAGCCATCCGGGGGCAACCTGCCAGGTCCGTATGTACCGCTAGCCGGCGAGGGCCTCACAGCAGGTGTTCGTGATCAGACGGGTGACCACGTACGGGTCCATGTTGGCGTTCGGGCGACGATCCTCGATGTAGCCCTTCTGGTCCAGGTGGACCTGCCACGGTATGCGGACCGAGGCACCGCGGTCCGACACGCCGTAGTTGTACTGGTCGAAGCGCTGTGTCTCATGGGCTCCGGTCAGGCGCTCCTCGGTCCCGAGCCCGTAGCCGGCGATGTGCTCGGCGATCTTGTCCTTGGCGCCCAGCGCCTCACAGGCGGCGATGATGGGGTCGTAGCCCTCGCGCATGGCCCTGGTTGAGAAGTTGGTGTGCGCACCGGCCCCGTTCCAGTCGCCCTTGATGGGCTTGGCTGCCACCGAGGCGTCGACGCCGAAGTCCTCGGCCACCCGGTACAGCAGGTAGCGGGCCATCCAGACCTGGTCGGCTGCAGCCACGGTGTCCACCGGACCGATCTGGAACTCCCACTGGCCGAGCATCACCTCGGCGTTGGTGCCGGAGATGGCTAGGCCGGCGTCCATGCAGGCCTTGGTGTGGGCCTCGACGATGTCGCGACCGGCGATCTCGATGGAACCCACGCCGCAGTAGTACGGGCCCTGCGGGGCCGGATAGCCCTCTACAGGCCAGCCCAGCGGGCGCCCCTCCTTGAAGAAGGTGTACTCCTGCTCGATGCCGAAGATCGGCTCCTGGTCGGCGAACTTCTCGAACACCTCCACGCATGCCGCCCGGGTGTTGGTCGGGTGCGGGGTCATCTCCCCATCGGGGAGGCACACGTCGCACAGCACCAGGATGTCGTCGCCGCCGCGCAGCGGATCGGGGCACGAGAACACAGGCCGCAGCACGCAGTCGGAGTTGTCACCCGGGGCCTGGTTGGTGCTCGAGCCGTCGAAGCCCCAGATGGGGAGGTGCTCGGCGTCGTCGATGATCTTGGTCTTGGAGCGGACGTACGGAAGCGGTTCCGTGCCGTCGATCCAGATGTACTCAGCCCTGATGGCCATCGTGGTCTCTCCCGGTCGGCCGGTCAGGCCGGCGTTCGTCTCTTCAGCGGTCACCGGCTATGCCGCCGGTCACCGACAAACCTACGTCGGAAGCCGTTTCATGAACGTTTTCTGACTGTGAACGCAATGTGAACGAAGGCTCCAACTCTGGTGATCCGGTCCCACTCCCCACATGCTGGGACCATGGTCACGACAGCAGAGGATCGACGACGGGACCAGCGGGACTACGTTCTGCGGACCGTCGAGGAAAGGGGCGTCCGACTCATCCGCCTCTGGTTCACCGACGTGCTGGGTCGGCACAAGTCGGTGGCGATCTCACCGGCCGAGTTGGAGGTCGTCCTCGACGAGGGACTCCAGTTCGACGGTTCTGCCATCGACGGGTTCAGCAGGATCCAGGAGAGCGACGTCCTGGCCAGGCCCGACGCCGCCACATTCGAGCTGCTTCCGTGGGCCGATCCCGAGGAACCGTCGGGCACCATATTCTGCGACATCACCGACCTGGACGGCACGCCCTTCAAGGGAGACCCCCGGCAGGTGCTGCGCCGCAACGTGGACCGGGCCCGGGCTGCCGGATTCGAGATGTTCTGTGCCCCCGAGGTCGAATTCTTCTACTTCGCCGACGCCAGTACCTCGTCGGCTCCGGTGCCACTCGACCAGGCGTCGTACTTCGACCTCACCACCGCCGACGTGGCATCGGACCTCCGCAAGCAGACCCTCCACATGCTCGAGGCACTTTCGATCCCGGTCGAGTACTCGTTCCACGAGGACAGCCCCAGCCAGCACGAGATCGACCTGCAGTACACCGACGCACTGTCCATGGCCGACTCGATCATGACCCTTCGGCTGGCAGTGAAGAAGATCGCCATGGACCGCGGCGTGTACGCCACGTTCATGCCCAAGCCCCTCAACGGCGTCCAGGGCTCGGGGATGCACACCCACCTCTCACTCTTCCGCGACGGGGTGAACGCCTTCCACGACCCCGACGCGGAGAACGGCCTGTCGGACACCGCCAGGGCGTTCATAGCCGGCCTGCTGAAACACGCCCGGGAGATCACCGCCATCACCAACCAGCTCGTCAACTCGTACAAGCGCATCAACGAGGGATACGAGGCGCCGCGCTACGTGTCGTGGGCCCGCAACAACCGATCGGCGCTGGTCCGGGTCCCGATACCCAAGCCCGGCAAGGTCGACTCCACCCGGGTCGAGTACCGGGCCGTCGACCCGGCGTGCAATCCGTACCTGGCCTTCTCGGTACTCCTGGCCGCCGGCCTGCGCGGCGTGGAGGATGGCCTGGAGCTCCCCCCGGAGGCACGGGCCAACCTGTACGACCTGAGCCGGGGCGAGCAGCGGGACCTGGGCGTGGCCGGGCTCCCGGCGAACCTCAGCGAGGCCCTGGACGAGATGGAGGAATCGACGCTGGTGCGGGACGCCCTCGGCGACCACATCTTCGAGTGGTTCCTCCGGAACAAGCGGGCGGAATGGAGCGAGTACCAGCGGCAGGTAACGCCGTTCGAGCTCGAGACCTACCTGCCCAACTGGTAGGCGGCCGGTGCCCGCCGGCCGGGACCACCCTGCTGACAGGGACATGTTCGGGCCCGACCGGGCAAACTGGACGGGCGGAGACCCCGCCCACACCATGGACACCCTCCTCGTCTACCCAGACCCACCTCCACCGGAACTGGCCCAGTGCCTCGATCTGGATGGCTGGGCGTGGAAGTCCGTCGCCGACCCGGATGCCGCAATGTCCGACGAACCCAACGAGGGCTGGGCCGGCGCCATCGTGGTTGCCGACACCGACCCGGAGGGAGCGTTCGCCCTGTGCCGTCGGCTCCGGAAGGTGGAGATGCCGCTGGCGCCACTCCTTCTACTGGTCGGAGGCGGCCAGTTGCCCGACCTGGAGCTGCGTGACGACCTATTCGACGACTTCTGCCTGACGCCTGTCAGGCCCGCCGAACTCCAGGCACGGATCGAGCACCTCTTCTACCGAACCGGGCGGGGTACCCGTCCGGAGCTGGTCGAGTACGGACCGCTGGCCCTGAACCTGGAGACATACCAGGCGGCCGTCGACGGCGAACCGCTCGACCTGACCTACATGGAGTACGAGCTCCTGAAGTTCCTGGCAGCCCATCCCGGCAAGGTGTTCACGCGCGAGACCCTGCTCAGTCGGGTCTGGGGCTACGACTACTACGGCGGTGCCCGGACGGTCGACGTCCACATCCGGCGGTTGCGGGCCAAGTTGGGCGAGGAGCACGCCGGCCTCATCCACACCGTGCGGTCGGTTGGCTACCGGTTCGGCCAGTCCCGCTGGGGCGTCCAAGCGCCGTAGGCCGCCGGGTCGTCGAGGTGACCCGCAGATACAGCAGGGTCAGTCGCCGACAGGGCCGGCATAGGGGTTGGCCTCGCTCACCTTGAGCAGTTCCGACCCCTCGTGGCTGGCGTCCACGTCGGACTTCAACAACCTGCCCAGCAGCGACGCGACCAGCGCGCCGCTGATGAGGATGCCGACCGGCATCACGATGACCAGCAGGATGACCATCAGGACCGCGCCGAGCATGGGCGCAGTCTGCCATCTGGACCTGGGCCTGTGCACTCCCGCTCCAGCCGCCAGATCAGCCGGCAGGTCAGCCGACGTGGACGATGGCCTCCACCTCGAAGAGCGCCCCGAGGGGCAGCGCGGCCACGGCCACGCACGAACGGGCCGGACGGTGGTCGCCGAACGCCTCGCAGTAGACCTCGTTCACGGCCGCGAAGTCGGCCATGTCGGTCAGGAACACCGTGGTCTTGACAACCTGGTCCAGCGTCGCCGCGTTTGCCTCCACCTGGGCCCGCAGGTTGGCCAGTGCCTGGGCCGCCTGGGCTTCGATGCCGCCGTCGGCGAGCGTGCCACTCACGGGACCGACGCCGCCGTCGACGATGCCGACCTGGCCGCTGACGAACAGCAGATCGCCGGCTCGGACGACCGGGGTGTAGGGACCGACGGTCTTGCTCATGGGAGGGCTCCGTTCCTCAGCAACGACGCCGAGCCTGCCACAACCCGGCCGGAACGGCTATCCGGTGGGCAGCTCGTGGGGGCGTCCCCGATGGCACCACGTGGCGGCGGCGACCGCGGCGAAGACGGCATCCGAGCCGTTGACCGGCTCGCCGTCATCGTCCTCGATGATGACCGAGATCGTCGGGGTGTCGGTGGCCCGCACCACCCCGAACGACCGGACCGTCAGGTCGTGGACGGTGCCGTCACCGTCCACCGACAGGGCCTCCGATGTGATCCAGCTCCAGGCCATGTGTGCCGCGCCTACGCAGTAGGAGCGCAGCACGGTTGCGTCCAGCGGATCGCCACACCTGACGGTGACGGAGATCCCGTCGTCGCCCACCGCTGCGGTGGCAGATGCGCCGTCGGGCGATACCACCGGCCCATCCATCGCCCCGGCGCCGGTCAGCAGCACCACGGCTTCGGCCCACCCGGCGGCCCGGATCGACGACGAGGTCGGAGGGCCCGCCACGTCGACCTCCTCTACGACCAGACCGGGGGCCACGGCGGCCACCGCCTCAACGATGCCCGGAGTGCGTACCACCCGTAGGACGCCCGTCCCGTCGGCCCGTGCACCGCCGGACACCGGTGGACGCTTGGCCCCCATCCGGACCGTGTCCTCCCTGGAGAGGACCACCAGAACCGGACGTCCGTGCTCGTCGGCCAGCTCCCGGGCAGCGGAGGGCGCCACCGACTCGAGCTTGGCACCGAAGGCCCCGCCGTTGGCCAGCGGGCTGCACGGTCGTCCGCCCGGCTCGCACCAGGCGGCATCGGTCTCCAGGTAGGCCGGTTCGACCCACGGTGTACGCAGCACGGCCTCCCAGTCTCCATCCGGGGCCTCCAGCGGTGGGACGGCGCCCGCGGTGGTCCGGCGGCCCTGAACCCTGCCGGCGGACAGCCTCGCCTCTGCCGGCGTGGCTCCAACCACCCACCCGCCGTCGCCGTCGGGAACAGCCACGAGCGAACCTTCGGGTGCCGTGTCGGCGGCGAACCCGCCGCGACCGAGCACCACCTCGGGGCCGACGACCTGGGGGGTGCGGCCCTCCAGCGCAGCCCGCCTACCGGACGCTCCGTTCCCGGCGGTTCCGGTAGGTGCAGTCCCGTAGGCGTCCCATGCCTCGAGAACGGTCTGCCACCCGGTGCACCTGCAGAGGTGGGCGTGAAGCGACCGTGCGGCCCGGTCCCGGTCGGGTGGGGACCCCTCGGGGGCCGATGCCCGCAGACCGGCGAACCGCACCACGATTCCCGGGGTGCAGAACCCGCACTGGCTCCCACCGGTGGTGCAGAAGGCGTCGGCCCATGCGGTCAGCTCTGCCGGATCCAGGCCCTCCAGTGTGGTCACCGTCCGACCGGCCATCCGACGGGCCGGCGTCACACACGAGACCCGGGGCTGCCCGTCGACCAGCACCGTGCAGCACCCGCACTGGCCCTGGGGGCTGCAGCCGTCCTTCACCGACCGGTTGCCGAGTCGGTCGCGGAGTAGGTCCAGAAGGGTGCCGCCGTCGTCGGGCACCGTGACCTGGACACCGTCGACCACCAGGCTGAGCACGTCGGGCCCATCGGTGGATGTCATGGTATGAGTGTGCCCGCTGGTCGCCGTCGGGCCGACCGCCGGAACCGGTGCAGCGGGGAAAACCACGAAGGCCGGCGCCTCGGCGCCGGCTCCGCGTACCTACCCCTACGGGGCCGCTGAGGTCAGCTGAACGACTGGCCGCAACCGCAGGTGCGCTGGGCGTTCGGGTTGTTGATCGAGAACCCGGCCTCGTTCAGGCCGTCCTTGTAGTCCAGCGTGGCGCCCTCCAGGAGCTGTGCGCTGGACTGGTCGAGCACCACGCGGACGTCGCCGAAGTCCTGCTCGAGGTCGTCGTCGGTCCTCTCGGTGTCGAAGTACATCTCGTAGCTGAAGCCGGAGCAGCCACCCGGACGGACCGCGACCCGCAGTGCCAGGCCCTCCTCGGACTCGCTGGCGATCAACGCTCCCACCTTGACGGTGGCCTCGTCGGTCAGTGTGATCATCAGATCCTCCAAAGGACTCCGGTGCTCGTATCTGCTGAAACCAAGCATAACCGTGGACTCCTCTGGAACCCAGCCCCGGCCATCGTACGATGGACCCATGGTCGATCCCGTGCTACCCACGGTCGAGGATGTGTTCGGACTGCTCCGCGGGGTGATCGACCCCGAACTGGGCACGGACATCGTTGACCTCGGCATGGCCCGGGCCGTACGCGTCGACGCCGACGGCACAGTCGACGTCACCATCGCCCTGACCACCTCCGGATGCCCCCTCCGGGCCCAAATCCAACGGGACGTCCGTAGCCGGGTCGGCGGCCTCCCCGGCGTGACTGCGGTCCACCTCACCTGGGACGAGCTGACCCAGGAGGAGAAGGCCGCCGCCATGGCCAAGGCCAGATTCAACGTCAGCCGGAACGCACCCGAGACCGAGATCCCGACGAACACCCGGGTACTCATGGTGGCGTCGGGCAAGGGGGGCGTGGGCAAGTCGTCCGTCACCGTGAACCTGGCCGCATCGCTGGCCTCACGCGGCTTCACCGTCGGGGTGATGGACGCCGACATCTGGGGCTTCTCGGTCCCGCGGATGCTCGGAATCGAGGGTCGGCTCAGCGGATCGCCCGAGGTCGGAAAGATCGATCCCATCCAGTTGCCGATGGGCGACGGGCTCCTGAAGGTCGTGTCCATGGGCTTCCTGGTGGAGAACGAGGAGTCGGCCCTCATGTGGCGGGGCCTGATCCTGAACCGGGCCGTCCAGCACTTCTGCGAGGACGTCGCATGGGGTGCGATGGACTACCTGCTCATCGACATGCCACCCGGCACCGGCGACGTCCAGATGGGCCTGGCCAAGATGCTTCCCCAAGCCGAGATGGTCGTCATCACCACGCCGGCACTGGCCGCCCAGAAGGTGGCGGTCCGGGTGGCCAACATGGGACGAGCCAACTACCTCCGGATCGTCGGGGTGATCGAGAACATGGGTGCCTACGTCTCCGAGGACGGCCGACGCCACGAGTTGTTCGGGGCCGGCGGTGGTGGGGCGCTGGCCGCCGATATCGGTGTCCCGTTGCTGGGAAGCATCCCACTGGACGGCGCGGTTGCAACCGCCGGCGACAACGGCCGACCGGTTGCCCTCGGCGAGGGTCCGGCGGCCGACGCCTACCGGGCCGTGGTCGACCTACTGGTCACGGAGGAGGCCCCGCCCATCGACATGGCCGGCTGCACCGCCCGCCTCCTGGCCGCCGCCGAGGACGCCCTAGATGCCGCAGAGGCATCGGCCTAGGACCCCAACCGGTCCTGACCGTTCCCGGCGCCTCCACCTCCAGGGTCCTCCTCCCAGGAGTCGGCGTCGAGGAGACCGTCATCGGATGGACCACCCGACGAACCGTCGGCTCGTTGCCCGGCGCCGGCACCACTACCTCCGACCTGCCACCGGGTACGACCGTCCCGGACCGATCGGCCCAGTCGACGGGTGGTGACATGGCGGATCACCCCCCTGACGGGTGGGAAGAGAAGCAACAGCCCGACGGCGTCGGTCACGAAGCCGGGGGTGAGCATCAGGGCGCCGGCCAGCAGCACGAGCAGGCCGTCCACCAGCTCCTTTCCGGGCATGCGTCCCTCGGCCAGCTCACGCTGGGCCCGACGCAGGATGCCCAGCCCCTCCCGCCTGACCAGCCAGGCGCCGACCACGCTGACCAGGACCAGCAGGCCGATCGTGTTGAGCACCCCGGCCGAGCCGGACACACGCACGATCACCGCCAACTCCACGATCGGCGTCACCAGGAAGACCAGGAAGAGGAGGAGGAGCACCTGCGCATGCTACGGCGGGAGCGGGTCCGCCTCGCCTCGCCCGGGTGACACGCCGGTGGGCCCGCCTATCCTCGCGACCGCATGACCCATCCCGTCGATCCCATGCCGGGCACGCCGGCCGAACGACCGCCGAGCGTCGACCGGCTGGCCCGGTCGCTGACCGACCTCGGCCTGCCCCACCCCCTGCTCGTTGACGCGGCACGCGCCGCGGTGGCCGACGGTGATCCCACCGAAGCCGCCGAGCGGGCCCGGGAGATCGCGGAGGCGACGCGACGGGCCATGCTGACCGAGGTGGTCAATGCCACCGGCGTCCTGCTCCACACCAACCTGGGGCGCGCCCCCTGGGGTGCCTCCGTCGGCAGCGACCGGTACGCCACCCTCGAATTCGACCTGGCAACCGGTGACCGCGGGTCCCGCCAGGAGCGGGCCCCACTCCTGATCGCCAGGGCCTGTGGGGCCGAGGCGGCTCTGGTGGTCAACAACTGTGCTGCGGCGGTGCTCCTGGTACTCGCCGCTCTCGCCCAGGGGCGCGGGGTGGCCGTGTCACGCGGCGAGCTGGTGGAGATCGGTGGCGGCTTCCGGATCCCCGACGTGATGGCACAGTCGGGCGCCCGGCTGATCGAGGTAGGGACCACCAACATGACCAGGCGGGCCGACTTCGCCACCGCCCTCGGGGCGCCGGGCGCCGACGTCGCCCTGACGCTCAACGTCCACCGGTCGAACTATCGCATAGAGGGGTTCACGGAGTCGGCATCGGTCGCCGAGTTGGCAGGCCTGGGCGTGCCGGTCGTTGCCGACATCGGGTCGGGACTGCTGGACGCCGCCTGTCCGTGGCTGGTCGACGGACCACCGCCATGGCTACAGGGCGAACCGGCCGCCCGGCAGACCCTGGAGGCCGGCGCTGCTCTGGTCACCTTCTCGGGCGACAAGCTGCTGGGTGGCCCCCAGGCCGGCATCATCGCCGGCCGGGCCGACATGGTCGCCACCTGCGCGGCACATCCGCTCGCCAGGGCCCTGCGCCCGGGCAGCCTGGTCCTCCACGCCCTCCAGGACCTGGCGCTCGCCTACCTGGCCCGCGACGGTGCGGCCATCCCGTTCTGGCGTATGGCCACCACTCCGGTCGAGGAACTCCGGGCCAGGGCCCGGACCATCGACCCGGAACTGGCCCTGGACACCGTCGCCGTGCCGGGCGGTGGCACGCTGCCCGGGGTGGAGATCCCATCCGCCGGCCTGTTGCTGCCCGGCGACCGCGTGAACGACCTGCGGGCCAATGACCCGCCCGTGATCGCCCGGGTGGCCGACGATTCAACGATCCTGGACCTTCGTACCGTCCACCCGGATGACGACGCCGTGGTGGCTGCTGCCATCGCCACCCTCGTCGCCTGACGCCACGTGCACGTCGTCGCCACCGCCGGGCACGTCGACCACGGCAAGTCGACCCTCGTAGAGGCCCTCACCGGAACCGACCCGGACCGGTTCGCCGAGGAGAAGGCGCGCGGCCTGACCATCGACCTTGGTTTCGCCGACACCACGCTGCCATCGGGCGCCGTCCTCTCGCTGGTCGACGTGCCCGGCCACGTACGGTTCATCAAGAACATGCTGGCCGGCGTGGGTGCGGTGGATGCTTGCCTCTTCGTGGTGGCGGCCACCGAGGGGTGGAAACCCCAGTCCGAGGAACACCTTCGCATCCTCGAGCTGCTAGGGGTCGGGCACGGCATCGTCGCCCTCACCAAGGTCGGCCCCGCCGACGACGACCTGGTCGAGTTGGCCCACCTCGAGGTGGAGGAGCGCATGGCCGGCACGTTCCTCGAGGGGGCGCCGGTGATCCGGACCGATGCGCCGACAGGCGTTGGGGTAGTGGAACTCCGCGCCGCGCTCGACGACCTGCTGGCCACCACGCCGATGGCCACAGACCATGGCCGACCTCGGCTGTGGGTCGACCGGGCCTTCTCCGCCCGGGGCTCGGGAACCGTCGTGACCGGCACCCTGACCGGTGGTCGGCTCCGCACTGACGACGAGATGGAGGTCCATCCGTCGGGCGCCACCGTCCGGGTACGGGCGCTGCAGAACCACCACGCCGAAAGGGACGAGCTGCCTCCGGGCAGCCGTTGTGCCGTGAACCTGGTCGGCGTGTCCCACGACGAGGTGGCACGGGGTGACGTCCTGGTCCGGGCCGGCCAGTGGCACCACACCACGGTGGTGGACGCCTCCCTCCGGGTACTGGACCGCTTGGACCACCCTGTGTCACGGCGGGGAGCGCACGTGCTCTACCTGGGGTCGGGCGAGCATCCGGTGCGGATGCGGATCCTGGGCCCGGAGGCGTTGGAGCCTGGCGACGAGGGATCGGTCCGGCTCCACCTGCCGATGCCGCTTCCGCTGCTGCCCGGCGACCGTTTCGTCCTGCGGGAGTCGGGCAGGGCCGAGACGGTGGGTGGCGGCGAGGTGCTCGACGTGGATCCCACCGAGCGGGCGTCGAGGGCCCGCCCGGACCGGTCGGTGGACCGCGTGGTCCGCGAACGCGGCTGGGTGGATGCCGAGGAGCTGGAGCGCCTGACCGGGGAGCGCCGTGACCCCGACGTGGACCGCTGGGTGGTCGATCCGACCGAACTCCACACGACGCTGGTCGACCTGCGGGCCGCCCTGGTAGACGCCGGTCCGCTGGGCCTGGACCTTTCGACGATCAACGAACACAGTCGGGCCGCGGTGGAGCTGCTGGACGGCGTGGTCGTCGAGGCGGGTCGACTAACTACGGTCGATGCCGTCGACCCGCTGGTCGACCACCCGTTCGTGGCCGCACTGGCCGCCTCGCCGTTCGCACCCCCCGGCCCGGAAGGGGTGGACCGCGGTGAGCTCCGGGAACTGGTCCGCCGGGGGATCGTGGTGGAGGTGGAGGGGATCTTCTTCGCCGCTTCGGCGCTGGACGGCGCCGCCGGGCTGGCCGCCAGCATCCTGGCCGAACATCCCGAGGGCTTCACGGTGTCGACGTTTCGCGTGGCGGCGGGCAACACCCGCAGGCACGCCATGCCACTCCTGGCCCGCCTGGACGAAACCGGGGTGACCCGCCGACGCGGAGACGTCAGGATCGCGGGGCCGCGCCTCCCCGAGGGTTGACCGGACGCCTGCCTGCGACCGGCCCTAGCCGGTCGCCCCGATCAGCACACGGCGCTCGGATTCGCTGGTCCCGCCCCAGATGCCATGTGCCTCCCGGCGCTCCACGGCGAACTTCAGGCACTGCCCACGTACGGCACACAGGTCACAGATGGCCTTGGCCCGGTGCTCCCGCATCAACTTCTCGTCCCGGCGCTCACCACCAGCCGGTGGGTAGAAGACCTCGGGCCTGGGTCCGCGGCATGCCGCCCTGGCCCTCCAGCCCTGATAGGTGATCCCGCCTGGCACTCCCCCATCCCCTGTTCCGACCCGTCGCTACGGGTCTCCGCCGAACCTACGGTGCGCGTCCGGACGCGGGCAAGGGTGGAAGGGGAATCGGGTGGAGGTCGGCCCGTCAGGAACCGTCGCCTCGGCTGCGGTAGTCACGGGCAGCGCCCTCGATGGGCTCGACCTCCAGCCACAGGCCGTCGACCGCCACCACCCTGATGTCGTCGCCGGGCTCCAGCGGTGTGGCCCGATTCGTGGTCGCCCGCCATATCGCATCGCGTACCGTCACCGTGCCGTTGGGATCGAGGCGATCCACCGTGCTCCCCGTCTCACCAATCATCCACTCGCGCCCGATGGTCGGCGTGGAGAAGCGGGTCCGGACCATCGTCGGCATGCCGCCCACCATGGCCATCACCGTGCCTATCACGCCGACCAGCAGGGTGATCCACGAGAACGACGGACCCTCGAACAGGAAGACCGATCCGGCCACCAGGGTGACCGTGCCGATCACCGACCACAGGCGGGGGACCCCGGCCTGCACGTCGATGCCGTAGGCGAGCATGGCCACGACCAGCAGCGCGACAGCCCAACCCCTCGCCGGCAGCACG
>Ga0209753_1000552_pt1 | contig 15635 bp, 7 predicted proteins | sample METZYME_3_550m_FD_187550 | JGI IMG/M metagenome (GOLD analysis project Ga0209753, IMG submission 187550) | Marine microbial communities from oxygen minimum zone in mesopelagic equatorial Pacific - METZYME_3_550m (SPAdes) (version 2) | ecosystem: Environmental > Aquatic > Marine > Oceanic | place... | reverse complement strand
AGGCCGGCAAGGCCAAGGGCGAACTGCTGCTCGACACCCGCGAGGGCCTCCGCAAGGGCGGCGAGTCCGGCCCGGCGATCGTCCCCGGCAATCCCAAGGCCAGCCTGTTGATCCAGGCGGTTTCGTATGACAACGGCGATCTGCAGATGCCGCCCAAGACCAAGCTCTCGAGGGACCCCATCGACAAGCTGATCCAATGGATCGCGATGGGCGCTCCCGATCCTCGTGATGGCAAGAGCGCGGACATCACCGATAAGGACGCATTCGACATCGCCAAGCGCAAGGCCGAGCACTGGGCTTGGCAACCGGTCCGCTGCGATATCCAGCCGCCAAAGGTCGAGCCGGTTGGCGGCGCGGAATGGACCAACACAGCAGTCGATTATTTCATCCTGGCCAAGTTGCAGGCCTCAGAACTTTCTCCGAGCACACCGGCGACTCGGCGCACACTCGTTCGTCGGCTGCACTTCGATCTCATCGGCCTGCCGCCGACACCTGAGGAGGTTGAGGCGTTCGTAGCAGATGCCTCGCCGAACGCCTACGAAAACCTTGTCGAGCGCCTGCTCACCTCGCCGCACTTCGGCGAGCGCTGGGGGCAGCACTGGCTCGACTTGATGCGTTTCGCCGAGACGCGCGGCCACGAGTCGGATTTCCCGATTCCTGAGGCATACCGCTACCGCAACTATGTCGTCCGCGCCTTAAATGCCGACGTGTCGTACGACGATTTTGTGGTCGAGCACATCGCCGGCGACCTGGTGGAAGACCCGCGCATCGACCCGGCCACGCGCCGGAACGAGTCCGTGCAGGGCGCCGGCTTTTGGCATCTGGGCGAGGCTACCCACTCACCGGTCGATATCCGGGGCGACGAGTGCAACCGTGTGCACAACCAGATCGACGTTTATTCCAAAGCGTTTCTCGGGCTGACGGTGGGTTGTGCCCGCTGCCACGACCACAAGTTCGACGCCATATCAACCCGGGACTACTACGCCCTCGCCGGCTACCTGCAAAGTTCCGGCTATCACTTGAAGGATGTCTCCGACCCGGCCGCCCAAACTGCCGCCCACAACAAATTGGCCAAGCTCCGCGCCGACAGTGAGGCCGGCCTGCTCAAAGAGTTTGCTTCGTTAGTTGAAACCAAAGTAAGCCACTTGGCCGACTATCTGCTGGTTGCAGCGGAGATTCTCCGCAACATTCCCGAAGGCAAAGATGCCCCCAAGCCAAGCGATTACATCGCCTCGCACCCGACAGTGCAGGAAGCGGCCAAGGCGAAAAACCTTCAGCTGGAAAAACTCGCCGCGTGGGTCGCCTACCTCGACAAGGCCCGGGCCAACGCCGCCGATCCGTTGCGCGGCGTGGCGCAGGTCGCACTTGGTCGTGCGCGCGCCGATGCTCTCGCCGGGATGCGCAAACTCGAGGCAGACACCACGGCACAGGCCAAGTTGATCAAGATCAACGTCACCATTGAGGAAGGCGAGCGCAACTATGTGAAGAGCGAGCGCGACTGGACCGCCGAGGACATGATTGCCGATTATCGTCGTGCACAGGATCCAGAGGAATGGCTCACAGGTGGAAGGCAATTCGGAGCCGGGCCAACGGAGGGTGGCACACCGGTCTTTGGCGACAACACAAGCCACCCGATCAAGGAGTTCAACGAAAATGGAGCGGCCCGCAGTGACGGATTAAGCACGCGCTTCACGGGCATCATACGCACCCGCACATTTGGAGTGAACGGCGACATGCTTTGGTATCGCTACAAGGGGAAGGCGGATGTTTTTCTTGCCGTCAATTCACACCGGCAAATAGCCGGGCCGCTGCATGGGATCGTTCGGCAGAAACTTGACAGCAAGGGCGACGAGTGGAAGTGGCATAGCCATCGTGTGCGCGACTACATCGGCCATCGCGTGCATGTGGAGTTTAAAGCCGAAGGCGGGTTTGCGCTTGAACGCGTACAATTCGGCGGCGGCGAACCGCCGATCCTGCGACCAGTTAACTCGCGCTTGGCCAAGCTGATGGAGAGCAGCAGCGACTTGGCCAATGGCTTTGCCAGGGTACTGACGACTGCGGCCAACGATTGTGTCGCTGGTCAGGCGGATCGCGAAACGGCGCAATTGCTCAACTGGGTGATTCGCCACGATAATCTTCTCGAAAAACCGGCTGATCTTGACCGAGCAGCGGCGAAGTTTGCCGCCTATCACAAGGCCAAGTCCGACATTGAGCGAACGATTCCCGGCGCGGTTTGGGCGTTGACGCTGCTTGACGGCAACGGCGAGGACGAACCGGTGCTCGTTCGGGGCAACCACCGTACGCCGGAGCAGCAGTTGGTTCCGCGCTCCTTCCTTAAGGCGCTGGGCGCGACTGACCGGCCCCAGCGCGGCAGCGGCCGGATGGGCCTGGCCAAGAGCATGATCGATCCTGGCAACCCGTTCGTTTCGCGCGTGGCGGTGAACCGGATTTGGCATCACCTGTTTGGGCGTGGCATCGTCGAGACGGTTGATAACTTTGGCGCGACCAGCAAGCCGCCGACGCACCCGGAACTTCTCGACTATCTTGCGTCGCAGATCATGGATCGCGGCTGGTCGGTCAAGGACATGATTCGGCAGGTTGTGCTCTCGAGCACGTACCGGCAGTCGAGCAAACCGAACATGGACAGCGCCAGGGTGGATCCGAACAACACTCTGCTGCACCGCATGCCGATCCGCCGGTTGCAGGGGGAGGTGATACGAGATCAGTTGCTTGCTATCTCGGGCCGCATCGACAAGCGACAATTTGGCAAGGGTCCTATGGTTCACATTACGCCGTTTATGCGGACCAATCGCAGCCCGGGCGGCAGCGGCCCGATGGACGGCGATGGGCGACGCAGCATTTACGTCGAGGTGCGCCGGAATCATCTCGAGCCGATGTTGACCGCATTCGACAAGCCGACGCCGTTTACCACGATTGGCAAGCGGATGGTGTCGAACTCACCGGCTCAGCCGCTCATCATGCTCAACAACGAGTTTGTGCATCAGCAGGCCGCTATTTGGGCTGATGCTCTTTTAAAGACCGGCAATGCCAATGCCGGCGAGTTGGTAAACCGCGCGTATCTGCAGGCGTTCGGACGTGAACCGGAGGCCTGGGAGACCGGGATCGCGGTGGAGTTTGTCGAGCAACAACAGAAGGCTGCCGGAGGCGATTCACTGAAGCAACCACTTGCCGATCTCTGCCATACGCTGTTCAACGTTAAGGAATTTGTTTTTATAAACTGAGCCATGGACCAACCAACAATCGCCCAACGCAACCCGATTATACAAAAGATTGAGCCCGGTACTTACTGGTGGTGCACTTGCGGCAGGTCAGCCGGTCAACCCTTCTGTGACGGTTCGCACAAGGGAACATCCTTTGGTCCCGAGAAAGTCGAAATCACCGAGGCTAAAACCGTCGCGTGGTGCGCCTGTAAGCACACCTGTGATAAGCCTTTTTGCGATGGATCCCATTCAGGTTTGGGCAATGACTGAGCTGATGCTTCATCTGTTGATTTAAAATGAAACTGCACAGCAAAGGATGCCGAAATTATCTGCCGCTACCGATCAGCCGGCGTGAGATGTTGGGACGCTGCGCCGGCGGCTTTGGCGCAGTGGCGTTGAGCAGCCTTTTGGCTGATCCGATTTATGGTAAGTCGAGTTCGCCGTTTGCGCCGCATAAACCGCATTACGAGCCCCAGGCGAAGAGCATCATTTTTCTCTACATGGACGGCGGCGTGTCGCAGGTCGATTCCTTCGACCCCAAGCCTCGGCTCGACAAGGATCATGGCAAACCGTTTTCGGCGAAGATCAACCCGACTCAGTTCGACAATATCGGCACCACGTTCAAGTCGCCGTGGGCATTCAAGCGATACGGTCAGTGTGGCCTCACCGTCAGCGACATTTTTCCATACATTGGCACGATGGCCGACGAGTTGTGCGTTGTGCGCTCCATGACTTCAAAATTCTCCGAGCACAATAGCGCGAATTTTTTTCTGCACACCGGCTTCGGCGTGCAGGGCCGGCCGAGCATGGGCTCTTGGATTAGCTACGGCCTGGGCACGCAGGCGACCGATCTGCCGGGGTTCGTGGTGCTCAACGGCGGTCTGGTGCCGTCCGGAGGCTGGGACAATTTTGGAAACGGATTCCTGCCGGCAAGCCATCAGGCCACCGTGTTCAAGACCGGCAAGGAACCGCTGGCTGACATTCGGCCGCGCGAAAGCCGGCTCGGAGCGCAGGAGGCCAAACTCGGTCTGCTGAACAAGCTCGACCATGGCGTGCTCGATCGGCTGGGTCACGTTGACGAACTTGAGTCGGCGATCGCCAACTACGAGATGGCATACCGTATGCAGGCTGCCGTGCCGGCGTTGATCGATATCAAGGGAGAGACCGAGGCAACACGCAAGCTTTATGGTCTTGAGGCCAAGTATGAGCACACGCGCACGTTTGGGATGCAGTGCCTGATGGCCCGACGCCTCGTGGAGAAGGGCGTGCGTTTCATCGAGTTGACCTGCCCGCGTATCGGTGGCAATGACCGCTGGGATGCTCACGGTGGGCTGTTGAAAAACCACGGAGATAACGCCCGTGCCACCGACCAGCCGATTGCCGGCCTGCTGCGCGACCTCAAGTCGCGCGGCATGCTCAAGGACACGCTGGTGGTCTGGTCCGGCGAATTTGGCCGCACGCCATTCGCGCAGGGCAGCAACGGCCGTGACCATAATCCATACGGGTTCACCATCTGGATGGCCGGGGGCGGGGCCAGGCCGGGCATCACCTACGGGGCGACCGATGAGTTCGGCTACCACGCGGTGGAAAACAAACTCGAGATCCACGATATGCACGCAACGATGCTGCACCTGCTGGGGATGGATCACAAAAAGATGACCTACTTCTTTGACGGCCGCGACATGCGGCTCACCGATGTCCACGGGCACGTTGCGCACGACCTCGTCGCCTGATCTGCATTTATGCCGGGTGTTTCCATTGTCATTGTCGCTGCTGGTAGCGGCAGCCGGATGGGGCGGGGCGACAAGATGTTTCTCGACATCGCCGGTCTGCCGCTGCTCGGGCACACTTGGCGGCGGTTTGATCTGTTCTCCGAGGCGGACGAGATCATTTTGGTCACCCGAGATGACGCGCGGCCTCTGTTGGAGGATTTGGCCAAGCGCATCGACGCGCAAAAGCCGTGGCAACTCGTCGCCGGCGGAGCGGAGCGGCAGGACTCCGTCTGGAACGGTGTCAATGCCACCGCCGCCGAATCGGAGATTATCGCGATACAGGATGGCGCGCGACCGTGCACGCCGTTGGCGGCTACTCAATTGGCCGTGGTCACGGCTCGCGAAATGGGTGCGGCTGTGCTTGCCAGGCGCCTGGCCGACACGCTCAAGCGCGGCGACGGCGAGGGACAAATTGTAGGGACGGTGGATCGGGAAAATCTTTGGGCCGTGCAGACACCGCAGGTGTTTCGGCGGGAGATCATTCTCGCTGCCCTGGCCAAGGTACGCGACGAGGGTTTGTCAATCACCGACGACACCGCCGCCTGCGAAGCGCTTGGCCAAGCGGTGAAACTGGTCGAGTGCGACCAGCCAAACCCCAAGGCGACCACACCGGCGGATCTGCCGTACATTGAGTCGCTTCTGGCGGAGTGATCAACTCCCTGCGCCGAGCAGCTTGATCAGCGCCGCGTCCTTCTCAGGGCCGGACTGGAAGTCGAGCGCGCGGATGTAGCGCGGTTTTTCCTCCTCTGTGGTCTTTTCGTTGAGTAGGATTTTCACCAAAAGGTCGGGAGTCTTGCTGGAGCGCGAGCGCCAGACGATGTCGCGGCCGGCCGGCGTGTCCCAGTTGCTGCCGACCGCTTCGAGCCAGGCACCAAAAAACTTGTCCTGCTGCCGGTCCAGCGCGAGGCCAAGCGCCTCGAGGTACCAGCGATCCGCGCCGTCGTGCTGCTGGGCGAGCTTGGCCCAGAGCGCCGGGGTGGCCGGCGAGTCGTTGTGCCGCAGCGCAATCGCGCATTCGCGGCGGACAGCTGAGTCCTTGTCGCTGACCAGTTGTTTTACCAGCGGAATCACATCGAAACCGCGCTCGCGGGCGATGCGTAGGCCGGTGATGCGAATGTCCGGATTGGCATCCTTGAGTGCCGCGCCGATGTACTTTTTCTCCAAACCCTTGATGCGGGCGAGCAGGTGCAGCGCCCGGGCGCGCAGGCGTTGATCGTCGCCCTTCCAAAGTTTGCCCAGCGTGCTCTCGGCCTTCGCGCCGACTTTGTTCAATTGCTGCCAGCCGATGTAGCGCGCAGCCATGTTCGGCGAGGATAACATGCTGAGCGCGGTGCGTTTTTTCGAAATGGTGTATTTGGTATTCTTGCCTTTGGGTGTGAGACGGTAGATGCGACCGGTCATCTGGCCTGGCTTGTGGTCGGTCATGTGGTGGCCGCCGACGTGGCCATCGTGCCAGTCGGCAACGAACACCGATCCGTCCGGCGCGGTGCAGACATCCGACGGGCGGTACCACGGATCCTTGCTTTGCAGCATGTTGACAATCTCGCCCTTGTAGCCGGCGCCGCTCTTGGTGACCGGATATGCACGGACCACGCGTGGTCCGGCGTCGCAGTGCATCATTTGGCCTTGAAAAGTTTTCGGCAACAAACCGCCTTCGTAGATGGCGATGCCAGTCGGTGAACCCTGCCCGGTTTGCAGGAGGTTCGGGATCACGCCAGGATCGTTCTGGTACCAGTGCATGGACGGCACGTCCTTCTCCTGGTTGGTGCGCTTGGTGCGCCAGCCGCGACCGGTCAACTCGTCGGTGTAGCCGTAGTTGCCGAACTCCATCACGAAGTTGATGCGGACGCCTCGGTTGCCGTCGTCGTCGTTGTCGGACTGCCAGATCGTGCCGAACGAGTCCACTGTCACCTCGAAGTTGTTGCGGAAATTAAACCCAAGCGTCTCGACCCCGCTGCCGTCGAGGTTGCAGCGGAACACCAGTCCATGCCGATACGGTTTGCCGCGGCCGTTCACCTCGTTGCCGGCCTTGTCGACGATGAACTTTTTGCCATCGGCAGTCTTCAACTGCCCGCCGCTGTTGCCGACGTTGAAATAGAGCTTGCCGTCCGGGCCAAACACAAACGCGTGCGCGCCGTGGTCGTGATCGACACCGCCGATGCCGTTGAACAACACCGTCGGCGGACCATCGGCCTTGTCGTCCCCGTTCTCGTCGGTGAACAACAACACCTTGGGCGAGCAGGAAACGATCACCCTGGTGCCGAGCACAGCGATGCCCAGCGCAGCATTCACTTCATTGCCCTGGTAAAACGTCTTGGCCAAGTCGGCTTTGCCATCGCCATCCGTGTCCTCGAGGATTCGGATGCGGTCGCCTTCCGGTTGAATCTTGCCCCACGGCTTGAACAGTCGATAGTTGACGCCCTCGGTTACCCACACACGGCCCTCGGAATCGATGTCCATGTTGGCGGGGTTCAGCAGCATCGGCTCGGAGGCGAACAGCGTGGCCTGCAGCTCGGGATGGGGAATCAGCTGCTTGGCCTGCTCGGCGGCGGCGGCCGGGCCATGGCGCTGGGCAGTTAGATTCGTTGCCAGCGACAGGGCGGCGGCAACGGTTAGGGTTGATTTGATCCAGTACGATTTCATTGTCAAAAAGTTCGTTAAACGGCTTGAGGCGCAAATGAAGCCACAAATCCGCCCGGCTTTCAACCCAACGCTCGCCGCTCGACTCCGCTTGGCCAAGCGCGGTACGCTGCCGTGCCGATGCCGCCCGCCGTGCTAACTGCCGACGCTCCCTTTTCCCATTTGAAGAACCTTGACTACTCGGTGGTGCAGCAGTGCATGCATTGCGGCATGTGCCTGCCGAGCTGTCCGACCTACGATGAGACCAAGCTTGAGCGCAACAGCCCGCGCGGCCGCATTGCCCTGATGCGCTCCATCGCCGATGGCGAACTGGAGGCCACCCGCGCGTTCGCCGAGGAAATGTACTACTGCCTCGGCTGCCTCGCCTGCATGACTGCTTGCCCGGCTGGCGTGAACTACGCCGAGCTGTTTGAGCACGCTCGCGCGGAGGTCGAGGAAAAGAAGGTTATCGACTCCGCCTGGCGCAGGTTGATTCGCCGTGTCACGCTCAAGTGGCTGTTCACCAAGCACACTCGCCTCAAGCTGCTCGCTCGGTTGATCCGCCTGTACAGTTCGCTTGGCCTCAAGTCGCTTGTTCGTGGCAGCCGCGTACTTAAGTTGATGCCCAGCCGCCTGGGCGAACTCGAGGCCATGACGCCGACGATTCAGCCCAAGTTTTCTGATGATCTCATTCAGTTGGAGACCCCAGCCAGGGGCGAAAAACGTTATCGCGTCGCCATGCTCACTGGCTGCGCGCAGGACCTGATTTTCAGCGACGTCAACCGCGACACCGTCGAGGTGCTGGCCGAGAACGGCTGCGACGTTTACACGCCGCGCAATCAGGGCTGCTGCGGATCACTGCATGCGCACAACGGCGAATGGACCATGGCCCAGCAACAGGCGCGCGGGATGATCGACCTGTTCTCGCCGGGCGAGTTTGACGCCATCATCAGCAACGCGGCCGGTTGCGGTTCGCACCTCAAGCATTACTACGGCCTGCTAAAAGAGGACGAAAAGTACGCCGACTTGGCCAAACAGTGGGACGCCAAGTTGAAAGATGTTCACGAGTGGCTGGTGGAGATCGGCGTGCGCGAGCCAAGCGGCACGGCGTCTGGCCTAGCGCAAAAAGTCACCTACCACGAAGCCTGCCACCTTTGCCATGGCCAGAAGATCACTACGCAGCCGAGGCAGATCCTTAAGGCAATCCCGGGACTGGAACTAACCGAGTTGCCGGAGAGTACGTGGTGTTGTGGTAGCGCCGGCATTTACAATATCACCCAGCCGGAGATGGCCAACAAGCTACTCGAGCGCAAGGTAGGGCATATAAGGTCAACCGGCGCGGAGGTGGTGACGATGGGTAACCCCGGTTGCTCGTTGCACATCACCAACGGCTTGGCCAAGTACCAGTCGGATGTCCGCGTTGCCCACCCGATCACTCTTCTAGCTGAGTCCTATCGCAAGGAGGATGGGTAGGTTTACCTCTCAACGGCGTCGCGCTGTAGAGAATCGGTCCGTTCGCTTTACCCGGGTGCATTTAATCGTTATTTTGCCGGTGTTCCGCTTTTTTAAATGAAATTTTTCGCATGTTTTTTTGCCTTTTCACTCGCGTTTGGCCAAGCGCAGGGTGGGCAGCTTTCGGCTGCTGAGTCGCTCAAGCAGTTTGAAGTGTTCGACGACTTGGTGATCGATCAATTGCTGGCGGAGCCGCTGGTGAAGCAGCCGGTGTTCCTGAACTTCGACGAGCGTGGTCGAATGTGGGTGGTGCAGTACCAACAATACCCGCACCCGGCCGGTTTGAAGATGACCAGCCGTGACAATTACTGGCGCGCCATCTACGACAGGGTGCCGCTCGCGCCGCCCAACCACATTCGTGGCCGCGATAAGATCACCATCCACGAGGACACCGATGGCGACGGTGTTTTGGACAGGCACAAGACGTTTGTCGAGGGCCTGAACATCGTGACCTCACTCGCCCACGGGCGTGGCGGCGTATGGGTGCTCAACCCGCCGTACCTGCTTTTTTATCCGGACAACAACCGGGACGACATCCCGGATAGCGCTCCGGTGGTGCACCTCGCCGGTTTCGGGCTTGAGGACACGCATTCGGTGGTGAACAGCCTGCGCTGGGGGCCGGACGGCTGGCTTTACGCTGCGCAGGGCAGCACGGTGACGGCCAAGGTGAGGCGGCCCGGTTTCGATGAGAACGAGATTTTTTCCATGGGGCAAAACATCTGGCGCTACCATCCCGGGACACGCCGCTACGAGGTGTTTGCCGAGGGCGGTGGCAATGCATTTGGCGTGGAGTTTGACGCGCAGGGGCGGGTGTTCTCCGGGCACAATGGCGGCGACACGCGGGGCTTCCACTACGTGCAGGGCGGTTATCTGCGCAAGGGCTTCACCAAACACGGATCGTTGAGCAATCCGTATGCGTTTGGCTACTTCAACTCGATGCCGCACAACAAGGTGCCGCGTTTCACGCACAACTTCATCGTGTACGAGGGCGCCGGGTTGCCCGGGAAGTATCTCGGTAAAGTCCTCGGCGTGGAGCCGTTACAGGGCCGTGTGGTGATGAGTGACCGCACGGCGATTGGCTCGTCATTCAAGACGCTCGACACGGGGCATCCGATCAAGAGCAGCGATAGTTGGTTCCGTCCGGTGGACATCAAGGCCGGGCCGGACGGCGCGGTTTACGTGTGCGACTGGTACGACGATCAGGTGAACCACTACCGAAATCACGAGGGCCGGATCGACCTGCAGAACGGCCGCGTTTACCGGCTGCGAACCAAGGGCAGCCAGCCGATGGAATCGTTCGATCTGGCCAAGCTTCCCACGCCCGATCTGGTCGCGTTGCTCCGCCACAAAAACAAGTGGCACCGTCAACAGGCACTCCGCCTCTTGGGCGATCGCAGGGATGCCAAGGCCCTTCCGCTGCTGAAAACCATGCTGCGCGACGAGATTGGCCAAGCGGCGCTGGAAGCGCTGTGGGCGATCAATCTTTGCGGCGGGTTTAACCCGGAATTTGGCGGGGAGACGCTCAAGCATGCCAACCCCCATGTCCGCTCCTGGACGGTTCGCCTGCTTGGCGACGAAAAAATCATGCCGGAGGCGACAGCCGGTTCGCTCGTCCGCTTGGCCAGACGCGAGCCGCACGTCGAGGTGCGCAGCCAACTCGCCGCCACGGCCAAGCGGCTGCCGGTCGGCCAGGCGCTGCCGATCATTCGCGAGTTGCTCACGCACGATGCCGATGCAGGAGACATTTACCAACCATTGATGGTTTGGTGGGCGCTGGAGTCGAAGACCGCCGAGCACCCGGACGAGGTGCTGGGACTGTTTGCCGACAGGTCGCTTTGGCAAAAGTCGCTCGTACGCGAGCACATCCTAAGTCGTATCATTCGCCGTTACGCCAAGGCTGGCGCACGTGCTGATCTGGTCAGTTGCGCCCGGTTGTTCGAGATGGCTCCCAACGCCGAGTCGGCAAAAATCCTGATGGCCGGTTTTGAGCAAGCGTACAAAGGGCGATCGATGGCGGCGTTGCCGGAGCGGTTGATGGTGGCGATGGCGCGACACGGCGGCGGTTCGTTTGCGCTTGGCCTGCGACGTGGCGATGCCAAGTCGGTCGATGAGGCGCTACGGGTCATTACTGGCGTGAAGGCGGATAAGGTCACACGTTTGCAGTACACGGAAATTCTCGGCGAAGCGCCGAACGCTAAAGCGATCCCGGTTTTACTCGGTATCGTGAAGTCTGAACCGGGCATCGACCTGAAACGTGCCGCGCTGGGTGCGCTCAAGCCATACAACGACCCACGCATCGCTGTTGAGGTGCTGGCTGTGTACGGGCAGTTAACCGATGGGTTGCGCAAGGTTGCCGGCACACTCTTGGCCGGTCGCTCTTCGTCAGCATTGGCGCTGCTGCAAGCGGTGGACGAAGGCAATCTGGCCGCCGGCCTGGTCTCGGCGGAGGTGGTCAGCATGTTGCGCTCGCACCGTGATGATCCCGTTGGTCAATTGTTGGCCAGGCACTTCGCCAACTCGGAGACGGATGCGGCCAGGCTGGATCAGGAAATCCAGCGCTTGGCCAAGGTTGTCACCGCCGAACCGGGCAGCCCATACGAAGGGAAGAAACTATTCACCGCAAGTTGCGGGGCGTGTCATAGTCTGTTCGAGCAGGGCGGCCATATTGGCCCCGACTTGACGGCGTACCAGCGGGGCGATTTGGACACGATGCTGCTGAGCATCATCAAGCCAGGCGCGGAGATTCGTGAGGGATACGAAAACTTTTTACTGACCACGAAGGACGGGCGCTTGGTCACGGGCTTCCTGGTCGAGCAGGACAACCGGACGGTGGTATTGCGGGGCTTGGATGGGCAGGATGTGACTATTGCCCGCGGGGACATCCGCGAGTTGAAAGCCCAGGGCGCATCGCTTATGCCGGCCGGTTTGTTGACGGCCTATTCCGATGAGCAGATCCGTCACCTGTTGGCCTATTTGCGAAGTACGCAACCCCTAAACAACTAGTGGGTTGAAGCAGTAACCGGATTATTTTCTCCAAATTATCCGGCATTTCTAAAAAAGTACTGAAGAGATTGGGGGCCATGCCGATTCTTCGTCTCGACCCCAATCCGGCAACACCCATGCCAACCGGCAGTCAGTACGGAATTTTTCCTGTTTTTGGCCCATTTACTCGTTTTTTTTCCAATATTTGCTAATCCTGCCTCATGCAGGAGTTTGGGGCGCAACTGGATCGTTTTTCCGCCCTGGATCAGGTCATCGTTCCGGACTTGTGGCAGCAGGATGCGGTGCAACATCTGCGGGCCGGCCGGGATGTCGTCGTTCACGCGGCAACCGGGGCCGGCAAAACCTTCATTTTCGAGTTGTGGTCCAACGAGGGTCGAAATCCGGGTCAGGCGATTTACACCGTGCCGACGCGCGCCTTGGCCAATGACAAGCTGGCCGAGTGGAGGGCGCGCGGCTGGAACGTGGGCATCGCCACCGGCGACTTGTCGGAGAACCTCGACGCGCCGGTCATTGTTGCCACGCTCGAGACGCAGAAAAACAGGCTCATCACCGGCGACGGCCCGAGGCTGTTGGTAATCGACGAGTATCAAATGCTTGGCGACGCTGACCGCGGCCTCAATTACGAGTTGGCCATTGCCATGGCACCGCCGCAGACCCAACTCCTGATGCTCAGCGGCAGCGTGGCCAATCCCAGGCATGTTGTCGCCTGGCTGCAGCGCCTGGGCAGGCAGGCAGAGTGGGTGTGGCATGACGACCGTCCGGTGCCGCTCGAGGAGGTTTACGCCGGGATGCTCAACTACAATGTCCCGTCAGAGATTCGCGGTTATTGGCCGAGGTTCGCGGCCAAGGCGCTGGCAGAGGGGCTTGGGCCGATTTTGGTTTTTGCACCGCGCCGCCGCGCGGCCAAGGCGCTCGCCGTCGACATTGCACGTAACCTGCCGAATCCCAACCCGCTCCAGTTGACGGCAGGGCAAAAGGATCTCGTGGATGATCACTTGGCCAGAATGTTACAGGCTCGAGTGGCGTATCACCACAGCGGGTTAAGCTACGGCGCACGTGCTGGAGTGGTCGAGCCCTTGGCCAAGGCCGGCCAACTGCGAGTCGTCGTGGCAACGATGGGCTTGGCTGCCGGCATCAACTTCTCTTTGCGCAGCGTGACCTTGGCCGCCGACTCGTACCGTCGCGACCATTTGGAAGTGCCGATCCGGGCGGATGAGATTCACCAAATGTTTGGGCGTGCTGGGCGGCGTGGCATCGACGAGATCGGTTACGGCTTGGTTTCGAGAAATGAAATCCGAATTCGCGATGGCCATCCCTGTTTCCTCTCTCGAAACGGCATGGTCGATTGGGCGTCGCTGCTGGGCCTGATGCATGGTGCGGCGCAGCAGGGGCGTGAGCCGTACACCGAGGCGGTTCGCGTGCAGGAACGGCTATTCAGCACTGACCCAATCCTGCTCGGCATGGAGTTTGCGATGAAACATCCGGAAGTGCCGTGCGGCTTGGGCACCGACTCGGAGCGGGCGCGCAAAGCCCGAAAGCGAGTCCGTGAGATGCTAAACAGCCAGGGCGGCTGGGAGGCGTGGCCCAAGGCCAAGCCGATGCCGCTCAGCGAGGTGTTCGTTCCGAAAAAACCAAGCGGCGACAGAGAGGCGGACGTGCAACCGCCGCTTGGCCAGGCGCTCTTGCTGCGCCCGGCATTGATGGAGCCGGAGGTGCTTCGGAGAACCGGCGCGGGTGAATTGGTCCTGCTGCCGAGCGGTCAGGCGTACGGTCGGGAGCAGAAGGTGGCGGATCAACTCAACAATGAACGGCTCGACTTGGCCAAGTGGGTGCGGCGCCTGACCGGCTGGCGGATGCGCGTGGTGCCGCTGACGCTCTGGCAAAAAAAAATCCAGCCGCTTCTCGAGGAAAAACTGGCGGCAAACCAAACGCCGGTGGAGCGGTTCCGCCGGGAGGACAACCGGCTCCTCGTTCAGCTACGCCTAGGCCATCAGGCCGTTCCTGCCCACGTCGATTTGAAAGGCGTGGCGCTATGGCGGCCACAGGAGCGGCAGGTGGTCAATCCGACCTGTTCTGGTTGCGGGCTGTACAGCGAGTGTCGTGAACTCAAGCCGGCCACCGGCGTGGCGTTGCTCTGGAAACGGCTCAGACTGGTTCAAGAGAACGGTAGCCCAACACGCCGGGGCCGAGTCGTCAGTTTTTTTTCGCAGAGCTACGGCCTGGGCATCGCGGCGGCGTTGGAGGATGAGTCGCTGCCGATCGACGAGTTGGTGTACGAGTTGGCCAACCTTGATGCTGGCTACCGTTTTGGCAATGAGGAGAATCGTTGGGAAGGGCGCATCCCCATCGCCTGCCGCGAGCGCTACGGCGATGTGACGGTGCCGGGATATCTCGACGCCGGCCTGCCGCCGCGTTACGGCTCAGGTGCCGAGCAGGTCATAGCGGCGATGCATGCCAATCCCGCTGATAAGGCCAACTGGGTGACCGATCTGCTGGGCGCTGGGGATATTGATCGCGCGGTGATCGAGTGGCGCAGTCTACTACGGCAGATCACCCACGCGCCGGAGCTGGATTGGACGCGCTGGACGGAGCTGCGTAAACACGCCGGAACCCTCCTTGCCGAGACCGAGTCGCCCACGCTCTGCGAACTGCCGCCTCTTGAGCATCACCAGCAGGGCAGGGTGGATCACCGCCTGCGTTTGAAGTCTTATTGAACGCAGCCTAATTGCAGGCCTTGTTGTCGCAGGCGCCGCTTTTTTTCAACACGTCGCAGGTGGCTGAGAGTTGCAGTTTCTGCGACTTCACGGTGAATCCTAACTTCTGGCCAATCTCGTTCTCGATCGACTCGATTTGATCGCTGTCAAACTCCACGATTTTTTCGCAGTCCTCACAAATGAGATGATTGTGGTTTGGGTGGTCGGAGTAGTTGGGGTCGTAGAATTTGTACGGCTTCCCGAAGTCCATTTCGTGCACGAGATGGCTCTCGGTGAGGAGCGGCAATGTGCGATAGACCGTTGCGCGGGAGACGGAGCGGTCTTTCTCCCGTGCCCACTCAAGCAGTTGTTCGGCGGTGAAATGTTCCCCGGTGGAGAACACCATGTCGATTATGATACGCCGCTGATCGGTGATGCGAAGATTCTTTTTCTCGAGGAAATCCATGAATTTCCTCTTAGCCTCCTCTCTCACTAACGTCTGCACGGCGTAAATTGTTGCCCAGAACCGAAGTCAAGTCAATGAGACTAGTCTCAAAAACTTGCCAATAATCGCCGATTGTCGCGCCGCTACCTTTCGGGCATCGTGTGCCGAACAGCTTGGTCAAGCGCTTGGCCAAGCGCGACTTATGCCCGGGCAACAGACCAGCGATTCACCCGAAGTCAGCGTGGTGATGCCGTGCCTCAACGAGGCCGAGACACTCGCGGTTTGCATCCAAAAAGCCCGCGCCTGCCTCGCCGACAACGGTGTCTCCGGCGAGATCATCATCGCCGACAACGGCAGCACTGACGGCTCG
>Ga0209753_1000551_pt1 | contig 15641 bp, 14 predicted proteins | sample METZYME_3_550m_FD_187550 | JGI IMG/M metagenome (GOLD analysis project Ga0209753, IMG submission 187550) | Marine microbial communities from oxygen minimum zone in mesopelagic equatorial Pacific - METZYME_3_550m (SPAdes) (version 2) | ecosystem: Environmental > Aquatic > Marine > Oceanic... | reverse complement strand
ATCTTTACGATTTACAAGTGGGCCGTGCGACAGAGATCGCAACAGTTCATGTTGATCCAAGCGGAAGTTTTTCATGGCCTTCAAACTCAATTGAAGTATCCAGGTTTTCCTTGCTTTCAGTGTGCTTTGGTTTATCCGTCTCAGCATGTTGACGGGCCCGATCCAGAGTTTTTATATAATTTGCCCGCGTGTGATCAATGTTAATCTCATTTGTTTTTTCGTCAGTCTGTATCGAGTGCAGAAATTCCTGATCAGTTTCTTCGTGTAATTCAGCAATTAAGTTGATGGAGGAAGGTGTCACGCCGCAAGCGAATATCCTCCCGTTCATGTCGAATACTATTATTTTCTGCTTTGGTCCAACATGATAGCTTGAAACCTGACGGATCTTGAGATTACCCTGCATTGAGGGAAATCTGCCGCTGAAAAATCTGTTATATAGAAACGCGATCAAATAAATGAGCAACAAAACGAACAGCAGTGCCAAAACCAGCGTCAGCATTGTTGAAGCCCAATCCTGTGTCGGCATTGGAAGAAGGTCATCTGCCAGTTTCGAGGGCGACTCATCAGGTGACTCTCTGGCAAAAGTAGAGGTAAAGGATTGGTCAGTTTTGACGCGTTCTTCGATTTCTTCTGTCAGGACTTCTGTGTTTGAAAGTGCGGGAGTGGTAGAATTGTTACCGCGTAAACCTAGGAGCAGATAGTTGCCGGAGCGGGTTATATCCGGATGTCCAAGCTGCATCTGCGGAGGGCGGAGTAAAATATCCAAATGAACAAAATTCGTGTTTGGAACTTGAACAGCACGAACTGCCCTGATTAAAGAATTGTCTTTTGAAGCAGTCAGAAGGGGTAATCTCGGATCCGTATTGACTGAACTGAAGCGCAAGCTCATTGAGCCGGATTCGAAGTTTATTAGAGGCTCTCCTAAAAATTCGCCGTCAAATTCCAGGCGAACCTGTTCGTTGCTTTCAAGAGATATTAGTTCGATGTTTTTCAGGGTACGCACTTCTGATGCAGCTGCAAGTAAAACCCAACTTGACCATAACGCCAGCGCAATCCCTACTTTGTGCCAAGTTGGTCTCGCGAAACTCATGATTTTTTTCCTCAGAGTGCTGCAAAGCGATTATCCGGACTTATGATATCCGTGATGCGTACCGCAAATTTTTCATTGACGACAATAACTTCACCACGTGCAACCAGCAGATCATTGGCACGTATGTCCAAAGGTTGCCCTATCAAACTATCCAGCTCGATTATGGATTCCTCATCCAATTCCAACAGGTCACTGATTAACATCTGGACCCGTCCTACTTCTACAATAATAGATAGTTGTACATCAAATAGAAAATTGATGTCTATATCTCCAGCAGATTGAGGAGCCTTTGATGCGGTAACCTCTTCTCCTTCTCCTGATGCGTCCGCAGTCTTATCTTCATTCTGATCACCGTTTTCATCAGCTTTAACTTCAGAGAGGATTTGATCTTTGTTCGCTTTCAGTTCACTTTCAACGTCTGACCAGTCTAGTTCATCAAGGTTTTCAAAAGATTCTTCTTCTTCTGCCATCGATCAATGTTTTATAGTGCAGGTTTAATTTTTCATATTTCAGGTTACAAGTTTATTGGCAACTCTACCACCAAAAACCACAGATCATCAAGACTTAATCAAACTTAAGGTTTTCTTATCTTGTTTCCTGACCTTTCTTTTCGTTACTGCCGGTAAAATTCCGAAAATAGTATTCTTCGTATTGGAACAGAATCTTCCCAGGCAGCTTTATTGGGAAAGAGTGAATTCAGGCGGATTTGTAAATCATTTTTTATAACTACCCGATTTTTAGTATCATCAAACTGTTCAACCGTAATCGAATTAAGGTGTGTGATTATCAGATCTTTTGCAATAGGAAGTCGTGCCAGCAGCCAATCTTTTGCAGCAGAATTTTCAAAAGCCAACTGGATACTGCTTTTAAGAAAATATTTGTCTCCAGGCATATTTACCACAAAAGTTCCAAGATCCAAATATTGAGGATCTTCCAGTGGAGGAGGTCCCTCACGAATTACTTTTGTTTCCTTAACCACCTCTTCTGCTGCATGCAAAGATGAAGTAAAGAAAAACAGAGTTGTCAGTACCAGCAGGCTCACAGATTTTAAACCTATGCTTTCAGCCGACCAGTATTTTTTTAGATTTATGAAAAGAACTTGAGAATTTTCGTTCATCGAAGTTCCTTGCCTGTCAGCAGTTAGAGACACATCACGCAGTCCGCATAGCTTTAATATCCAAGTGAATCCGGTCATTTCAGTATCAAGATTCAGACTATTATTACGGTGGTCACTGGATTACAAATTCCTCAAACAAAACTTTTCTGATTGGTTCAGGATCTTCCCACTCCGGCTCGCTGGGAAAGATCTGGCTGATGGCACTGATTAACCGTTGCCGTAAAGATTCTCTAGCATCTGATTGTTTGACATCTTCCACAGACAATTCCTGCAGTTCGGTGAGAACAATGTCCTTAATCTCAACCAAACGTACTGTCAGATAAGCAGCTGCCGCCGGTTCACTGAGCATCAGTTGAATCGTGGTTTTTAAAAAACGTCGGCCGTCTTTAAGATTCACCACAAAACTTTCCAAAGGAAGAAAAATAGGTTCTGCAAGAGGTTCTGCCACGTCTGTCACCTGCATTTCTTCTTCGGGCAACTGTTCTTCCTCTTCACCAGACATCAGAATAAACACGACGATGCCAATGACCAGCAAAAGCACCACAGCTACGATTATAATTATTAGCTTCTTTTTGCTGCCACCTCCACCGCCTCCGCCGCCTTCTTCATCTGCCATAGCAACTCCTTTTGTACACTGTGAAAATTAATAATTATTTTAAAAAATTCCAAACTAATAAAATCTTCTTCTCAGGACACGTTCTTTCCATAGATCGGTTGGAATGTAACAACTGCTTCTTTCAGAATCAAGTCCTCTTTTTTCTGATGGTTTATAACACTTTTCAGCTCGATGTGGCCCATGCACGTGGTGAACCCTGAAAATAAAGTTCTGGATATCTTTTGCGTGCTACACTCAACATTGCCAGGAATTTTGGTACGTATTCATGCGTCTCTTTGCGCAGCTTCAGTTTCCAGAAATTTCGTGTACCCTGAGACTTTATTTCCTGTACCATATAACCTGGTCCCCCGTTGTAACCAGCTAGGGCTAATTCCCAATTGTTGTCGAACATTTTTCCCAGTTTTTTCAAATAACGAGCGGCTGAATCGGTTGCTTTACGCCAGTTAAGCCGATCATCTGATAACCAACCCACGTGCAGCCCGTAGTCTTCCGCTGTTGTTTTTGTGAATTGCCACATGCCTCGTGCACTTCCGGAATCTGCTCTTGTGTCAAAACAAGATTCCAGAAGTGGTAAATGTGCAAGTTCCGGAGGTAAATTGTATTGATAAAAAACCCGATGGATGTAGTGAAGATACCCTCTGGATGTCGCCCGGTCCAAACAGATTTTTATATGTCTGTTATTGTTGTAAACTTGAACGTATTTTTTAATCCGCGAGTTGGATTGTTTCCAAATTTCTGTATTGTAGAATTGTCTACCGCCAGGGAGACCGGCAGGTTTAGTACTGCACCCAACGAGGGAAATAGTGAATACGAGGAGCAGCCAATAGTAATTATATTTTTTTGGTCTGATGAAATTCTGCTTCAATAATAGCGGTGAGTGACCAATGTTTCGCAAGAGAATATTTCGCCAATATGAAGACATGACAAGTTTTTAAACGCTTGTTTTTGCTGTATTTTATTGTAATACGCCCCAAAAACTGCTGAGCCGCTCCCTGAGACTAATGCACCAAATGCACCATTTTGGAGTAATAAAGATTTCAGTTCAGCCAAGACGGGATATTGTGCAAGCAATGAAGTTTCAAACTGATTCTTCAAATGACTTTTCAAATCATCAATTGAGCATACTTTTGGAAAGAACGAATCTCCTTTCGGTTGGCAATTTTGGTAAGCTTCTTTAGTGGAAATTGAAAGAAAAGGTTTGATAATGATGACGAAGAATTTAGGATAGTCCAGCATTGGTTTTATCTTCTCACCGCGACCACTGATTTCACATGGAGATGGTTCAAGAAAAAAAGATACATCTGAGCCCAGCTCTGCCGCAATTTTATGAAGTCTTTCAACAGGCAACAGACCCTCTTGTCTCGAAGTTTTCCGATAAAAATGATTTAAAGCCAGGAGAGTTCCAGCCGCGTTTCCGCTCCCTCCTCCGAGTCCTGCACCAGAAGGAATTTGTTTTTCCAGAAATAAATCCAGATCAACTGCCTTACCGCTTTCTTGCTCAAAAGAGCGCACTGCTCTTACCACCAAATTGTCTTCTGGAGGTTCAGAAAAATCTGCACCACTCATCCGGAAATTCAACCCTTGTCCTCCATTATTGCTGAGGGTCAATGTGTCAAATAAACTGACCGGAACCATCTGCATATACAATTCATGGAATCCGTCTTCACGTTTGCCTAAAATATAAAGCAGCGGATTGATTTTTGCGGGTGTTTGAATTTTCATTCAATCTACTCCGCAAGCCCAAGTCAGCCACTGCAAGTATTCCGGACGTTCCAGCACTGGCGAAATTTCACCCAAAACGCGGAGATGATATCCGTCTAACCATTTGAGTTCCTCTGCTGAAAGCAAATTTCTGTCAATCAGATTACGGTCAAATGGAATTAGCGTTAGTACCTCAAAACAGAGCCAGTCCTTGCCGCCCGGATGTTGCGGAAGACCCTCGGCTTTTTGGACAAGATATAGATTTTCCAACCGAATTCCGCCCCAGTTTTTTTCATAATATCCTGGTTCATTGGATAGCACCATTCCTGCTTGCAGAGCCACATCATGTGCAACAGGTGAGATACTTTGAGGACCTTCATGCACGTTCAGAAATGCACCTACTCCATGTCCTGTCCCATGCCCAAAATCTAAACCCTCATTCCAGAGTCCTGAGCGGGTGATTGAATCTAGAGATGACCCTTTTGTTCCTTCAGGAAAGACTTGACGGGCCAGCCGAATATGCGCCTGCAGGACCAAGGTGAAAATTCTTTTTTGCTTCTCATCCGGTTTACCATTAATTACAGTGCGAGTGGCATCAGTTGTCCCGCCGGCACACTGAATTCCGGAATCCACAAGCAGTAATTCTCCACTTTGCATAGGATTTTCTGAGCTCGGATTTCCGTAATGAACAATTGCTCCATTTGGACCTGAACCGACGATTGTATTGAAACTAAGGCCGGCAAAATCATCGGCTTTAGCATATTCTTCATAAAGCCAGTTCGAGTATTCTTTTTCTGTAACTGGTTGTTTTCCTTCAAAGGATTTATGCAAGCGTTGAAAACTTCTGATAATTCCTGCTCCTGCCCGCTGATGTGCAGTTTTTATGGCAGATATTTCAGCAGAGTTTTTAAGTGCTTTTGGCAAAACGACGGGACTTTCTTTTTCGAAAACTTGGGCAGGAGTAAAAGCTAGGCGCGTACCCATTGTGATTCTTAATGGATCCAGCCAGACTTTAACAGTTTCCTGTTCTGCAAGTTCCTCTAAAAAACTCAGGTATTCGGCATAAGGCCGGAATTCCCATGCCGGACAATACTCACTTAAATTTGCTTCCGGATGATGACAAAAGCAAATCGCACGATCTGAAAAGACCGCAGCATATGCTTCAAAAACCGGATTGTATTCAATATCACTGCCACGCAAATTCGTGAGCCAGGCAATTTCATCAAGCATTGTGAGCAGTAATACATCCGGTTTTGATTCATCTGATGTTCCTGCTTTACTCAATTCCATACGGATATCCTGCAGTTTGCATTCGCTATCCTTGCCGGTGTATTTTAATGCTAGAGGATAGATCTCTTTTTTGGGGGGATCCGGACGGTTTACCCAAACTGTGTCTACTATATTGGGAATAGTTTTCAGCAAAGTGTGTCCAAATTTGCCAAGAGTCTTTTCGTAGCATTGCCATACTTTAGGACTCATCACAAATGGATCTGCTCCAATTGTTAAAGTTTTTTGTGATTGAGCTGCAAGCCACTTTTGCGGTTCAAGAACACCTTCATTTCCAAGTTTGTGAATATCAAAATGATCAGAGCATGTTTGTTCAGCCTGCAAATGATAGCGTGAATCAACAAAGAGCTGGTGGCGTCCTTCCACACAAAAAATAGCTGTTCCTGCAGAACCCGTAAATCCTGTAGAATCTGCGTTGGCTGTTGAAGCTTTCAAGCGCCAGCTCTGTGCAGGCAGGTATTCGTTAAGGTGCTCATCGGATGAAACTACGACCAACATGTCTAATTCATGCTTTATCATCGCTTCACGCAGCTTATTTACCATTCTTGGATTCAGTTTTTGTGATTATTGAGAATCTATAATTACAACAATTTCATCATAAATAATCTGCTTATGACAAGCCAAATCCTTGCAGGTGGATTCCTTTTCTGTTTAATAAAACATTTTTTTAATCGGGAATATTTAGCGCTTAACTGGTAGACTGCTGATCTTTCTTCATCCAATCTGCCAGGGTGCAGAGCGACCCATAATTTAGCAGGTCTTCGCCTTTGATTGGCAACAGATATTCTATTTATTGGTGCTCATCTGGTTTGCAGTCTTGTTCAATCTTTGGCAGGTAGCACTCAGGGATTGTTTTTTTTCTGAAAAGACTGACACCACGAAAAGCACGGTGCCGGCAAGGGGAGTGGTTTGCAAAACTCAGGAAACGTCAGGACCTGCCTTAATAATTTCCGAACTGGAACCAGCTTCAAATTGTTTGAAGTTTTTCTTGAACATTTTTGCCAATTTAAGTTCTGCCTGATCATAAGCGTTTCCATCTGACCAAGTCTTTCGGGGCTGCATGATTTCATCTGGAACATTCAGACATTCAGTCGGGACCTCAAATCCAAATAATTCATTTTTTACAGAAGGTGTATTTTTCAATGAACCATCTAAAATCGCGTCAATGATCGAACGCGTGTATTTGAGTGACATCCGCTCACCTTCTCCGTAGCCGCCGCCGCTCCAGCCGGTATTGACCAGCCAGACAGAAGTCTCGTTCTGTTCGATACGCTCTGCCAAAAGTTCTGCATATTTGCTAGGATGCCAAACCATAAAGGCTGCACCAAAACATGCTGAGAATGTAGCTTCTGGTTCTTTGACTCCCATCTCGGTGCCTGCGACTTTTGCGGTATAGCCACTGATGAAGTGATACATGGCTTGAGAAGAACTGAGCTTGCTGACCGGCGGCAATACGCCAAAGGCATCGCAAGTTAAAAAAATGATATTCTGTGGATGTCCGCCGACACAAGGGATTTTCGCGTTCAAAATGAAATCAATTGGATAGGATGCGCGCGTGTTTTCTGTGAGGGACGTTCCGTCATAATCGACTATGTGGGTATCTTCGTCATAATCCACGTTTTCCAGCACTGTTCCAAATTGAATGGCACGGAAAATATCCGGCTCTTTCTCTTCAGAAAGGTTGATACACTTGGCATAGCAACCGCCTTCGATATTGAAAATTCCATTGTCAGTCCAGCAGTGTTCGTCGTCTCCAATCAACTGACGTTTCGGGTCTGCAGAAAGTGTTGTTTTTCCGGTTCCGGACAAGCCGAAAAAGATAGCGACATCTCCGTCTATACCAACATTGGCGGAACTATGCATGGAAAGGATTCCTTGTTTAGGCATGATGTAATTCATGATGGTGAAAACACCTTTCTTCATTTCGCCGGCATACTCAGTACCGAGAATCACAAATTCCTTGCGCTCAAAACTCAATTCGACGCTGGTGCGCGACGTCATGTGCTTGGTGAGTGGATTGGCAGGGAAACGTCCGGCATTGAAAATCACATAATCCGGCTCTCCATAGTCGGCTAATTCTTCCGCACTGGGTCGGATTAGCATATTGTGCATAAACAAGGCATGGTACGGACGTGTTGCGATGATCCTGATTTTCAACCGGTATTCGGGATCCCAGCCCGCGAAGCCGTCAACTACATATATTCGGTCGCAGGTGTTCAAATAATCCACCGCTCTTACTCGTGTAACCATGAATGTATCTTCATCTATGCCCATGTTGATATCACCCCACCAGACATCTTCCATAATATTAGGATGTTCAACGATTCTTTTATCTTTTGGGCTTCTTCCTGTTTTTTCATAGGAAGAGACAATCAAAGCTCCTACAGAAGAAATTGTGGCGTCTGATTCGTATGTCAATGCCTCCTCATACAAGACTGAGGGGGCAGCATTGCGTATGATGGTGCGAGGATAAATTTGGTATTGTTCCAATGTGAATGAAGTATCACTCATAGCAAGTCCATGAGTTGGGTTTATGGGGTTTGTAAGTAAAGTAACTGTGACCGCTGAATCTACATTGATTTCCTATATTTGACAAGCCAAAGAAGTTAATTTCAATTATTTATTACAATTTTTCTGGCAGGTTTAATCATGTTCGGCTGTATTTTTTGATTGGGGACTGCAGGCAGGATAAAAGAGTAGCCAGTTTTATTGGCTGAGAAGGTTTTCTTCTGAGTGAAAATTGGTAGGCAGGGCAGTTTACGCTGGAATACGGAAGTAGGCGGAATTGCTATCACCGGTAGAACATGACACGTTTTTTGAGTTCGAATTCTGCACTTAGTATCAGTAAAGACTGTCAAAGTTTATTCTTCTTTGCAAGCAGGATATTTTCTGAAAGCATATGACTTTGATCTAAAGTCAAAATTCTATTCTGATACTATATTATTACTTAACCATTCAGACAATGCTGCAGAAACTTCGCGTAAACCAGGATCATCCGGCAAGTCATAATCATCAATGGTTGAGATTGCACGTTTTAATTTCTTTGAAGCAACAAGTACCGACATCAGTCCGGAAATTTTTAGTGCTTTTCGTTGTTCGTCCGGAGTTCGGTCGGCAATATCTTCATCCAGTATATCTATAGCTTTTTCATAGTCCTGCTGTTCATTACTTTCTGTAACTTGACTCAGTAAATCTGCATATGGTGGAATCTTTGCCGCAACAAGGTTTTCATCCTGTGTTAGTTTTATTGCCAGCGTCAAGGCCAAGCTTTCTTCATTTACTCTTGCTTCCGGCGTTTTAATTTGCTGAGAGATTTGTTCAGCCATAGTAGAAATTTGTTCATCGGGAGTTTTGATTTCCTTTGAGATCCTACTAGCCATGACTGCAATTTGCTCATCGGGAGTTTCGATTTCCTTGGAAATGCGAGTAGCCATGTCCGATATAGTTCCACCATCAAATGTGATTTTTTCTGAAATTTGATCAGCCATAGTAGCAATTTGCTCATCAGGCGTTTTTATTTTCTTCGAAATTTGATCAGCCATAGTAGCAATTTGCTCATCGGGAGTTTTGATTTCCTTGGAAATGCGCGTAGCCATGTTCGCAATTTGTTCATCGGGAGTTTTGATTTCCTTTGAGATCCTACTAGCCATGTCTGATATAGCTCCACCATCAAATGTTATTTGGTCCGAGATTTGATCAGCCATAACAGCGATTTGCTCATCGGGAGTTTTGATTTCCTTGGAAATACGTGTGGCCATCTCTGAAATTTGCTCATCGGGAGTTTTGATTTCCTTGGAAATACGTGTGGCCATCTCTGAAATTTGCTCATCGGGAGTTTCGATTTCCTTGGAAATGCGAGTAGCCATGTCCGATATAGTTCCACCATCAAATGTGATTTGTTCTGAAATTTGATCGGCCATTGATCTTATTTGATTGTCAGGCGTTTTGATCTTTTCAGAAAGGCTTTTTGCCATTTTTTCCTGGTCAAACATCTCCTCCAGTTTAGACTTTAATTTCTGGTCTGACTCCTCCAACACTTTTTTCAAGACTTTGTAGAGCAAATCTGCAGATTCCTCACGCATCAAGCGTTGTTCGCTTTCATCAATAAAAAATGTAAAATTATGGGCTTCTGCCAATGCTTGTGATTTGCGGCCAATTATTTTTCCATTTTTGAAAGATCGAAAATGGATCAGGTTTTCTCCTTCCTGTGGTTCCTCATAGATTTCCACCATGAACTGATTAGAATTCTCATCAAAATACAGTTCTGAATACAGCTTTTTTGGAGCACTGTCGATAACAACAGTTGAGATCGTTTCAGCTGATTTTTGCGCCCATCCTGCTGAGGCGCAAACTAATGCAGCAGCTAAAAGCAGGAAGGTTTTACAGATAACAAAATACGGTTTCCAAAATTTCATCTCCAGCCTCTGGTAATAAATTTGGTACATTAGTGCCATTAATATCAGGTCTATTTATAAAATCAATCCAAAATTTGTTCCTTACAGTACATATTTTGACAAATATCTCAGGAATTTATCGATTTTTAGGTGGATACTATGTGGTGGGTAGGAAGCGACGGTTTCACAAAAAATCCGAAAGATTGCAAGCAGCAGTTCTTTCCTGACCATGTAAATGCACCTTTTCAGAATTTTGCGAAATCATCTGGTGTGACATTCTCAAATCAGTATGGTTATTCTAAGTCAAGTGCATAATTGATCAACTGGCGGAAAGTTTCTTTTGACAACTGGTCGTTCAGGGTCAGTGATCCAGTCACTCCATGAACCGGAATAGAGACGCGAATTTCCAAGTCCAGCGTAAAACATGGCAAGAATGTTATGGCAGGCAGTGACTCCGGAACCGCAATAAGTAACGGATTGTTCCGCCGAAGAACCGTCAAGTAATTTTTCATACATCCGGCGGAGTTCGGATTTAGATTTCCAGTTGCCGTCTGAATCAAGATTATCAAGAAACGGTGCACAAGTTGCTCCTGGAATATGCCCGGCAACTGGATCAAGTGTTTCGTTTTCTCCGTGGAATCGGTCTGAGCTGCGTGCATCAAAGACACGTACATCAGGATTGTCGAAATCATGCTGAATATCTTCAGCGGTGACTGACCAGTGTTGGCGAGGAACAGCGCTGAATTTCCTTGTTTCCGGAACAAATAACTCTGCGGTGACAGGTCGTTCTTCCTTACTCCAGCGGAGCCATCCTCCATCCATTACTGCAACCGCGTCATGTCCGAGCCAGCGAAGCATCCACCAGAGGCGAGCCGCATATGCTCCTCTGGCATTGTCATAAACGACCACCTGAACATCTTCATTAATCCCCCATGCTGAAACCCGGTTGATGACTTCGTCCATTTCCGGCAAGGGGTGTCTTCCGGTTTTTCCCGGGATATGCGCATCGGACAGTTCATCGTTGAGATGAGCATACAAAGCTCCGGGAAGATGAGAAGCCACAAATTCTGTTTTTTGTTGTTCGGTTTGGGTTAAATCAAAACGGCAGTCGAAAAAACGCCAATCCGGATGGTCAAGATGCTCGTTTGTAATTTGGGGAGAGATCAGTGAACTGTACATGAGACTCTTTGTTAAAAGGTTAATGGAAGGGTATTAGTTTTTTTGATTAAACTACAGCTTTTTTTTGCACCCCAAATATACGCCTGAAAGAATCAATACTACAGCACCAAGAGTGTTTGCGGAAAGTGTTTCACCTAAAAACAATATTCCGAACAATATTCCAAACATCGGAATCAGAAAGGCCACATAAGACAAAAAGACAGCTCCAGCCCTTAGAATAATGTAATAGCGCATCAAAAAAGCTATTCCGGTTGAAACAAGACCTAGGTGAGCCAGGGCCAACAGGCTTTCTGTTTCAAAATGGATGTTCCACGGGCGCTCAATGAAAAGCCAGAACGGAAGCACGATCACGGAGGCGCAGATAAAAATAGTAGCGCTGACTGAGTCAGCTGAGGCTCCCTTGACACGTGTTGCAATTACTCCGGAAATGGTATAACCAAGTCCTGCACCGATCACTGCCAATTGTGGCCAGAAATTTCCATTGGACGAGGAAAATGCATTCTCCCCGAAAACCAGCAGAACACCTGAGAAACCGACCAGCATTGCCAGTAATTGACGTAAAGTAAAGCGCTCATTTTCACTGAAATAATGACCCAGTATAAGTGCAAAAAGTGGATTGACTGCCAGCAAAATTGAAGCAAGACTGCTGTCGATTTGCTGCTGCCCCCATGGTACTAGAAAAAATGGTATTAATGCTCCTAAGAGTGCCATCCAACCGATTTTGCTCCAGTTCTGCCTGCCGCGGGGGAACGGAGTTTTACGCACTAGAGCCAAGAGCAATAATGCTGTGCCAGCCAACAAAATCCTGACACTCATCACGGTCAATGGAGTTACTCCATGTAGGGCTATTTTGATTGCACCAAATGAAGATCCCCACAAAGCTCCTAGGATAAAAAGCACCATGTAGTCGGTGCGGGAAGGTTGTCGGGGCATGTGAGATGTATCTATGGGAAATGGAATATCAGTACTTAGCGATACTACAGAGACCACAAAAACTGATTCCACCGCGAAAGCGAAAGTTAAGATTTGTTTTTAAAATATTTCTCTGGGTAGTGAAAGAGTGTGAGTTATCCGAAGATAATTGAGTCCCGGAAGTTGATTTTGTGATTACAGTAGTTTTTGGGGAGTTTTTTAAAATTCTGATTTTATACTTGTTAGATGGACTTTACTCCCCTTTCAGATTAAGAATAATTGTTATAACGCTGAAAGTGTAATTATCCTTAAGGCATTGAGAAAAATTATTAGTTGAAACATGAGCTAGTTACCAATTAAAATAACTACAGGCATTCAAGCGTATCCTCATGGGGGCAACGAGGATGAACGAGGCAGTTTGGCTCATTTTCATTATTTGTATCTGTGTTTTAGAAGCGCCAGTTCCATCGTAAAAAGGTTTGTGGCCCGGAGGGTGCTATATGTAGCGCGATCCGCGGAATGTATAGAGAAAAAGATTTTCCTGAATTTGGAGCAGTGTTAGCAAAATCATCAGTCATCAGCAAATAGGCTTCCCAGCCCAACCCAGCCAGGGTCATCAAATCCCAAGTCTGAATGCTGCTTTTGTTGGACTTCATTTTTGAGGCATTGCTGTCATATTCGCTTTTGTAAGATGTCTTTTCAGTGCTGCTGTTGGAGTTTGCATATTGTGTTGCAAGCGTAATGTTTTTTTCAGAGAGCTCATTGTAGGTATTGGCGGCATTGTATGACATCAATGCCGAAACAACTGTAACGGAAATGGCAACATAATGCCAGGTTTTGTCTGAAGTCGGACTTTCTTCGGTTTGTACTTCCAACTCCGGTTCCGGAACTGGTTTTGGAGCAGGCTTTGGTTTCAGAATGGTTTTGGTTTCAACAGTTGAAATTTGGTCTTCGGCAATTAATTTCATCCCAAGTTCCTCGACCATTATGTTAAGTTCTCCTATGCTGCAATCTTGAAAAAAAACTGTGCGAACGAGGCATTGGCTGTCAAGATCAATCCGGGCCAGGGGATGTTGAGTAAAGGAACCTTCTCTTGTCATGTTGAGGAAGAAAAAATTATCAGCCTGGATGATTTGCTGAATCAGGGCAAAGCATTGATCTTCTGTACACTCGTCACAATCCAATCTCTCAAATACTTGTGTCAGAGCAGTTTCAAAGTCCTTATGAGAAGCTAAAGCATAATGAGTCGAGAGAGATTCCTGCAAGCTGTTGCAAATGATTTGCTTTCCCATCTCAGTGGACTCACCCAGTGTGCCCATGGGTGTGAAGGCTTCCATCACTTTTTCTTGTGCGTGGGCAGCGCTTGAAATTAGAATGAAAAATAAAACTTTGTTGACCAGTGCCTGGATAAATCTAATCTGCAAGATTTCTTTCATTTGTTAAATTTTAATCGAGTTTGATCGATTTTCCTGCAGCTTCTTCATCACTCATGACTTCGCCGTCGAACTCAAAGCCACGTATCAGTTCTCAGGAAAACTCAGTTGGAGAAAGTGGCTTTCCAGAAGCACTGATTGAAGACATTTTTGCTGCCACCAGGTCAATGCTATCACCACTTGCTAACGATTTCAAATTTACTACACTTATTGAGAGTTACCACGTTGGTAGCCTTTTTTAAAAATTCAACCCCAAATTCAGTACCTTTCACTCCAACAAGCGCATTTGGTGTCCGGATCTGAACTGACGCTGTCGCGTTTTTTCTGACATACGGGCCAGCAATCTACCTTTGAGCTGCAGTGTTTGACTGCTGATTTTTGCCAAACCTTTTGCAATCAGTTTTTATTAAAATGAATTTCGGTATTTAGTGCTAAAAAGATAGTATCTCCGCCCATAAGATTCAAACGAATTTTTCCGGACTCAAGGGTGTGGATGTGGTCTTGGTCGTGGATCACTGAAGGCTGTGAAGTTAATTTTATTCCCTTCTCTTCCCGCAGTAGAATGGCACTTGCCTCAACGATATCTGTATCTGTCCGCGTCAATAAAAATGCGCAATTGCGGTTTAAAAGCAACTAAGTGGTATTCCGGGCAAGAAGAAAATCTGGATAAATCGGATTAATTTTTGCTGAAGCATATCTACTGAGCTTCCAGTTTCTGGCGAATTTCAGCTACGATTTCATCAGCGATCCCTGAATAGCGGAAAATGTATCTCAGGTCCCGGAGTTTCAAAATTGTTGGAAATGTATACCGACCTCCATCAAAAAAACGCTTACTCACCATGTTAGTTCCGGCGAAGGTACTTGAGAAGGCAATTATAAAGAAAACCAGCAGGATGAACAGAAAATGTGTAATTCGAGCTTGAGGTATTTAAGGAACCAAATAACAAAGTTTGCAAAGGTTTGTAAGTAGTATCGTTGAGAAAACCAGTTTTTTGTCAAGCCAGATTATCATGCAAATACGGTTTTGCTTGCCGACAAACCCCGTTAATAACCGGTTTTCAGAGACTATTGATCAATAACTAAGTAAATTTACGAATGTTTTAAAAATTGTGGGTGCTGTTTTAACAAAATGAGTGATATTACTGCCCGGAAACAAGCAGAACTAGAATTGTCAGAAGCACGCCAGATTCTAAGCATTTTGTTGACTCTACGTGAAAAAGAAATCCTTAAGTTGATGGTTAATGGGTCAAGCACAAAGGAAATTGCTTTTGATTTGAACATCAGTCACCTTACTGTAGAAGCCTACCGTCAGAACATGATGACAAAACTTGATTCAGGAAACATGTCCATGCTAGTAAGTATTGCAGTCGCTCACAAATTTGTACCGGTGAGTTGATTTAATTCTCTGGATATAAATTTAAAAAAAAATAGTTCTTATTTGCAGTTCAGGACTTTTCTTGCTAGAATTAAATGCGCTGTTTCGAACTTCTTAGCTTTTTTCATCACCATTTTCACCGTAATTTCCAGGACAAAACATGTCTTCAGTGAAGGCAACCACCCGCACGAAATCAGCACCAACTCAATCCAATTTTCCCAAAACAGAACTAGAAAAAGCTACCATTCGTTTTGCCGGAGATTCTGGTGATGGAATTCAGCTGACTGGAACCCGATTTTCTACAACTTCAGTGATGGCAGGAAACGATGTTATTACTTTTCCCGATTATCCAGCGGAAATTCGAGCTCCTGCGGGAACATTGGCAGGAGTGTCCGGATTTGATCTGAGTTTTTCTAGCAGTGAAATCCATACCACTGCCGATAGTCTTGGGGTTTTAGTGGCCATGAATCCAGCGGCGCTCAAAGCGAATTTACAGGATTTGGAAAAAGGAGGAATCCTGATTGTTAACTCAGACAG
>Ga0209753_1000544_pt1 | contig 15700 bp, 12 predicted proteins | sample METZYME_3_550m_FD_187550 | JGI IMG/M metagenome (GOLD analysis project Ga0209753, IMG submission 187550) | Marine microbial communities from oxygen minimum zone in mesopelagic equatorial Pacific - METZYME_3_550m (SPAdes) (version 2) | ecosystem: Environmental > Aquatic > Marine > Oceanic... | reverse complement strand
AATCGGTCATAATCCACCACATACAGGCTTTCTGAAAGAAACAGAGGTGCCCCATGCAAAAGCAGTCCCTTGGATTTCAGTGTGTTTCCTGTCTGCACAATCTCCAGGCCAACACTGCCTTTTTCTGCATTCATCAGAGTTTCTTCCACATCGTCCACCGGCTCCACGCGGAGCTGAGGATATGCCGCCATCACGATACCGCTGTAGCGTCCTTTGACAAAAACATGGCGTCCGTGCCTGGAAAGCGTTTCAAAATCAATTGGACTGCGGCGGCTTCCGCCTTTTTTTGAAATCAGGAAAAATCCCACCATATCCTGTACTTCACCGCCAAACACTTTGTTATAACTGGTGAGCATGGCTGAACCTGCGACACGAATACTTGTAGGCTTTTCCAGCTGGTAGTTGTACATGCCCCATTTTGTCACCTGTGTGGGATCACCCAGATAATGCTGGGTCATGGAAAGCAGCTCATCCAGTCCAACAACCGTTAGATCAACTTCATCCAGCTTTATCAGAGATGATCCATTATGCGGTTCCTCGCCTTCAACACGTATTCTGGTTTTGCCGATTTTCCAGTCATAGCCCAGGAAACCAAGACGATAAGGACGCAGTTTCCTTTTACGATCCACCGAAATTGAAAAACATGGAGGTGCAGATTTTAAAATTTCCTGAAGAAAACCAAGAGCTTCCGGAAGGTCTGTTGTGCTCCTGCGCTTGCTTTCAGCCAGCACATTTAAAATTTGATCAATTTCATCTGCATTGACACCCAGACTTTTCAGATTTTTCAGGAAATTATGCAGGGTGCGGCCTGTACGCGGAACTGCACATGTCAGGTCAAATGATGGCTTGGAATGTAATGTGGACAAAACTAAAAATACTTGTACTTGATCATTCTGATCTGCAACAAATCAGATATGCACTGTATAGGACAAACTAACTTTATAATCAGTAATTGGCAGGGCAATTCTCTTATCAATGCAGAAAACACACAAGATGTTTGTATTTCTATTTCCTGAAGCAGGTAATACAAATCCTGTTTTAAATCACATCACAAACCACTGAATCCGCCTGTAAGGCATCCCGTCATTTGTTGACGTTATCCATGTCGACAGGGTATGATTTTTCCCTTGTTGATTTAATCTATAAAATTTAAAGTTCACATGATTTCCAGAGAGCCGAAAGGCTCAAACCTGAAATATTTGATGATGCTGCAAATTGAAATCGAAAACACAAACATTTTTTGTTAATGAGGTTAATTAAATGCCTGACTTACGGGAATAAAAAAACAAATCCGAAAATTCATGAGCGATTTTAAGTTAAATAACTCCGATTCAGCAGGGAATGAAGCCTCCAGTGTATCAGTTTCTGATGCAGAGGAAACACTTCTTGAAGGGTCATGGCAGCTGAAGTTTGAAGGAAAAGGTTCAGAATTGTTTGGAATTTTCATAGATAATTTTTTCCTCAATTTGTTGACGCTGGGAATATATTATCCCTGGGCAAAAGCCAAACAGCTTCGTTACTATTACAGTTCCACCAGCATTAATAACAGCGATTTTCAGTTTAGCGGTACCGGCAAGGAAATGTTCTTCGGCCTGGCAAAAGCCCTGGCGGTCCTGTTTTTTTTGAATTTTGCCTACGAGGCAATTATGGCCGGGATGGTTATGGATTGGATGCTGTTACTGGGTGGAATGTTGTATTTCCTGTTTTTTTGGTTATTGATTGTAATTGCATCTGTAGGAGCCAAACGTTACCGCATGAGCCGCACATCATGGAGAGGCATACGCTTTCGTTTCGAAGGAACATTCAAAGAAACTTCAATGCTGATCGCAAAGGGCTGGCTGATGACCATACTCACTCTGGGGCTTTATTATCCATATTATCTTAACCGCTTTCAGGCATATTGGACTTCAAGGAGCAGTTTTGGAAACATTGCCTTTAACTATGACGGACAAGGCAATGAGGTCTTCCGAATTTGGATCAAGGGAATTCTGATTTCGATACTTACATTTGGCATATATATGTTCTGGCTAAAAGCAAATATCCAGCGTTATTTCTGGAACCGTACCAGCTACAGTGATACAAGAATTGTTTCAAATCTGTACGGCGGAATCTGGCTGAAAGAGTCGCTGATCTATATATTGCTGGTTATTATTACATTTGGATTTGGCATGGCATGGGCGACAGTACGCTACAAAAGGTTTTATCTCGGTACATTTAGCCTTGAAGGAAAAATTGATCTTGCTGCAGTCAAACAGTCTGAAGCAAAACTGACTGGCGCAACAGGAGAGGGAATGGCTGATTTCTTTGATGTGGAAATGTGATTAATGGCTGCAAAATGGAAGGGAAATTATTTTGACGGAAAGTCAGCTGCCAGTCAAAAGGTAGAAATTCAGCATGTCTCTGAAGGCATCCTGATTGAATTTGCTGACGGAAGAATGCGTGTTTGGCGTCATTATGAATTTCGCCTGAAACAGGATCGCCCTCAAGGACCGATAAGGCTGGAGTACGGAGAATTCCCTCCAGAAATAATTGAAGTGGAAGATCCTTCATTCCGGGAGGGGTTGAAAGAGAGACACTTCAAAAGGCCCAGGTATTTGTCACTTTGGCTGGCCCTGCTGGCTGTGCTGTTAATTCCCTCCATAATTTACTGGGGTATCCCCGGTGCTTCAGGTTGGTTTGCGCGCTTTGTGCCTGTTACCGTTGAAGAACAGCTGGGTAATTACGTGGTTAATGAATTGTTCCCAGACCGCCGGATTTGTCAGGCAGATGCAGGCAGAAAAGCATTGGATGAAATGGTTATGCGTTTAACCACTGAAGAGTCTGAATACAATTTTAAGGTGGAAGTTGTGGACTCAGACTGGGTTAATGCCATTGCTTTTCCGGGCGGAAAAATCCTTATCTTCCGTGGCTTGCTTGAAAAAAGCCCGTCAGCTGATGCACTTGCGGGAGTTCTGGCTCATGAGATGCAGCATATCCTGCACCGGCATGGTACAGAAAACTTGCTTAGCCAGACTGCCCTGTCCGGAATCTTTAGGCTCCTTTCCGGAGAAGCAGGCTCTTTGGCCAAAACATTATTTGACGGTGTACACATTCTTTCAATTCTCAAATATACCCGTCAGTTTGAAAGGGAAGCCGATGAATCTGCCCTGATGCTTCTGATTAAAAGTGGGGTGGATCCAGCTGAAATGATCAAAATGTATCAGGTTTTAAGCAAATATTCCTCTTCCTTTCCGGAAGCAATATCTACACATCCTGACATGTCCTCCAGACTGGAAAGATTGAAAACTTTAATTCAGCAGGAGCCTGAATTTGAGAGCAGGAATGTTATTAGGGAAACAGATTGGGAATCCCTACAGAAAATTTGTCAAAGCTAATTTTTGAGGGAACCAATGTAAATTCGGCCTAAATCAGAAATTGCCATCAACATGATCATTTGGAGTCAGGTTTTTGCTTAAATGACAAGGTGGTCTGAGCAGTTTAATTTTTAACTGCCTTCCACAGCTTCTAGAACAATTTCTGCCACATCTTTGGCCTTTACGGTTTCGCTTTTACCTTTTGCTGTAATTCCGTCGCTGATCATAGTCATGCAAAACGGACATGCAGTTGCTACAGTGGATGCACCTGTGCTTAATGCTTCCTCGGTGCGTGTTTCATTGATACGTGATCCGATTTTTTCCTCCATCCACATTCTTGCTCCGCCAGCTCCGCAGCAAAAACTTTCAATGCCATGACGCTTCATTTCAAGAATGGGTTCATTCCCGGACTTATTGAGCAGCTTACGGGGTGCTTCATATTCCTGGTTATAGCGTCCCAGATAACAGGAATCGTGATAAGTTATAGTGTCTTTGAGATTGCTTCCTATCGGCAGACGGCCTTCATCAACCAGTTGTTGAATGAATTGAGAATGATGAAATACCTCATACTCTCCACCAAGCTGCGGATATTCATTTTTGATTGTATTCAGACAATGCGGACATGAGGTGACAATTTTCTTGATGTTGTAGTTATTAAGTGTTTCCACATTTTCACCTGCCAGCATCTGGAAGAGCATTTCATTCCCTGAACGTCGCGCCAGGTCCCCTGTGCATTTTTCTTCGCTCCCCAATATGGCGAATTTAACTCCGGCTTTCTGATAGAGTGTTGCAGTTGCTCGGGCAATTTTCTGGTTTCTACTGTCATAAGAACCGGCACAGCCTACCCACATCAGAACATCAATTTCTTCTGACGGCCCTTCATTTCCACTGTTTGTGTCTGACATCAAAGGAATTTCCATTCCTTCCGCCCAGTCTGCCCTCTGGTCGAAGCCTATGCCCCATGGATTGAAGTTGCGCTCCAATCCTTTAAAAGTATTGGCCATTTCCGGAGGATAGGCCTCTTCCATCATGGTCTGGTTTTGGCGCATTCCGATTATGCGAGGAACATGTTCAATGGAAACCGGACATACCTCCTCGCAGGCACGGCAGGTTGTGCATGCCCAGAGAGTATCCGGATGAATGATGTCTCCAACCAGAGTTTTTTCTTCTGCTGTTTTTCCTGTCATGAAAAGTGTGCTTTCCTCATTTCGCAAATGCTGCAGCAGAGACTGATTGAAGCGCTTGAGAGTAAGCGGTTTATCTGTGACGTAAGTTGGGCAGACATCATGACAGCGACCGCACTCTGTGCATGAGAAGAGGTCGAGTCCCTGTTTCCAGGTCAGGTGTTCCAGCTTATTCACGCCAATACGGCCTTCTTCCCACAATGCTTCATCCTCCAAATCTGTCAGAGGTGCAGCAGCATGCGGATAATCCAGCGAACCTAAAAACACGTTTGGCAATGCGGTTATTTCATGAAATTGTTTGGTGTGGATCAGCACATTAAGGAAAATAAGCATTGCAGCAACATGTCCCCAGTAACCGAAATAATAAAAGAAGGCGTTTCCGCCCTCTCCGAAAAAATTTAATATCGTTGCGACCAAAACACTGACTGGAGCCCATTGCCATTCAGTCCCATAATCAGCGCTTTGAAAAAAATGCAGATTTTGACCGAAATTTTCCACCAGATTATAACGTGCAGCATCAAACAGTATATCTGTCAGCATGATGACACCTATGAAAAGTAAAACATAAATGCCTTCCCAGTTAAGTTCCAGCCGCTCCGGCTTTGGCCAGATTCTCCTGTAAAGCGCCACGAAAACCATGGCCAGAACCACAACTTCAGCAACGTTGTAGACAGAAATATAAATGAAACCAAGTATAGATTCTGAACCAAGCAGCGGCAGATATTCCTGGAAACCACTGACAAAACCTTCCCCCATCAGCGTCAGTTCCCGCACTCCGATAAGCAGTGCACCCCAGAAAATAAAGGCATGCATGATTCCGGCGCCGCGTTCTCTGCTGCGCCCGATCAGCTTTTCCTGTCCAATCCCCATTTTTAGTAATCTACCTATCCGCCGTCCGATATCGTTAAATCGGCTTTCCGGAGCCATTTTTGTCAGTGCGCCAAACTTGACGGTGAGCTGCAGCGCAAAAAACCCCCAGGCAAAAACCATTACCAGGACCATTAACCATGGATTCATTATCTCTCCCTATTCAGAAATGTTGTCGCTGAACTAAAGCGACTGGCGAAAAAATGAGTGAAAAATAATTTGTGCAAGGATGTCAAAAATAGAACTACTTTAATTTTTTGGCAAGGCAATTAGAATGCTCTCTTCTTTTTTATTGCGTCTGGTGTTATGTTAAGCCATTACTGTCCTCTCCTGAAGAACTTTCTCATAACATTTGTTATTACTGCATCTTAAGTTTGACAAAGTGTAAATACATGGAAACAAACTGATACATCTTGTTTTGGAGGAAAGAAACATTTTTCTTATATAATTACTTGCATGATGCAGTAAATTTACTGATTTGATTAGCTTTGTATACAAAGATGTCACGACTTAAAAATATATATTTTCTTTTCTTTGTACTGCTGTATTTCATTGCAGGCTGCAACACGGGAAAATTATTTTACGACTTTGGAGATGAAGTGGCTTCCTGGCAGCTTGACAATTATTTTGATCTGACCACTCAGCAGGAAGAATGGATTGAAGAGCGCATGAGGCTGCATCTTGAGTGGCATCGTAAGGAAGAATTACCCCGTTACAGGAACTTTTTGATTGAAGTGCAGAATAGGGCGGGAGACGGTCTGACAATGAGTGAACTGGATGAAGGCTACGCCAGGCTGGATCAGAAAAGGGTTCACACACTGGAACGCTTGCTTCCTGACACTGCATCATTTCTTGCAGGTGTAAGTCCGGAGCAGATCAATACTCTTGAAAAAAAGATGATTGAAGAAAATCAAGAAATGGAGGAAGACCTGGAATCACCGGAAAAGCTTTTCAGGAAGAGACGGGAAAGGTTCTGGGAGCAAATGGAAGACTGGTTCGGAGATTTCAGTAAAGATCAACAGGACAAGATAAATCGACTGCACACAGAATGGTTCTCAGGTTCATCCAATCCCCTGGCAGCCAGAATAGAACGTCGCCGTAAATCACAGCTGCAGTTTCTGGCGCAGCTGCGTTCTTCTCCTGACAAGGCAGAACTTGAAAACTGGCTGCGGCGGTCAGTAATTAACTGGGCAGGTGAGACTGATTCTAAGAAGCAGGCTAGAATACTGCGTAATAAAAAAAGGATTTTACAGGTTGATAAACTTTTAACACCTGAGCAGCGCATGCATGCGGTCAGAGAATTGGATGAATGGATTGAAATTCTTGATAGAATAATTATGGATAACTAATATGTACTACCGTGCAGATAGTCTAATCGAATCTTGAAATTAAGAAGATATTGAGGTCTAATGATACTCTTTAAAACCAACATCCTATCAAAAAAACTATGAGCGAAATGTTATTCACTTCAGAAAGCGTTACGGAAGGCCACCCGGACAAAATGTCTGATCAAATATCAGATGCCATACTTGACGCATTACTTGAGCAGGACTCTTCAAGCAGAGTAGCCTGCGAAACACTGGTTACAACTGGCATGGTTGTTGTGGCAGGGGAAGTTACCTCAAAAGCCTTGGTTGACATGCAGAAAGTTGTACGAAATACCATAGAAGAAATCGGTTATATTGACTCCAACATGGGATTTGATTTCAACACCTGCGCTGTGTTGATCAGCCTTGATAAGCAGTCGCCTAACATTGCTCAGGGAGTAAACGAAGGGGAAGGGGCGCACACCGAACAGGGTGCTGGAGACCAGGGATTAATGTTTGGTTATGCCTGCGAGGAGACTCCTGAATTAATGCCTCTACCTATTCAGCTGGCACACCGGCTTACTGAACGACTTACCGAAGTACGCAAGAGCGGGACACTGGAATACCTTCGTCCGGATGGAAAATCTCAGGTAACAGTTCGCTATGTTGATGGTGAACCTAAATCCATTGAAGCTGTGGTCATCAGCACACAGCATTCGGAGGATGTAAGCCAGGAGAAGCTGCATGAAGACATTATCAGCAATGTTATCAATGAGGTTATTCCCTCCAAATACTTGAATGGTTCTCCAAAATTTCATATCAATCCAACCGGGCTTTTTGTGATCGGCGGTCCGCAGGGAGATTGCGGACTGACAGGTCGAAAAATAATTGTTGATACTTACGGCGGTATGGGAAGACATGGCGGTGGAGCATTTTCCGGTAAAGATCCATCAAAGGTTGACCGATCTGCCGCGTATGCAGCACGTCACGTGGCAAAAAATGTGGTTGCGGCAGGATTGGCATCACGCTGTGAGGTACAGCTGGCTTATGCCATTGGAGTAGCGGAACCAGTCTCTGTCTCTGTGGATACCTTCGGCACAGGCAAAATTGAAGAAGCAAAAATCATAAATTTGATTCGCGATAATTTTGAACTTAAGCCTGCAGGGCTGATCAACTATCTCAAACTGCTGCGGCCAATCTACCGTAAAACATCTGCGTATGGACACTTCGGAAGGGAGGTTCCGGAATTTACCTGGGAAGCAACTGACAAGGCTGATCAGCTCAGAACACAGGCAGGATTGTAAAAAATGCTTAGTCAGGAGATTACGATCGTCAATCGTCTGGGGCTGCATGCTAGAGCCGCGGCACAGCTTGTGCGCATGGCAAATGAATATCCTTGTGATATTCACCTTGATAAAGACGGTCAAGTCTCCAATGCCAAATCCGTGATGGAGGTTCTGATGCTTGGTGCGACAGCTGGAACTTCCATAAAAGTTAGTGCTGACGGTGAAAAAGAGGACGAAGCCCTCAAGGCAATTGTAGCCCTTTTTGACGCTCGTTTTCACGAATTGGAATGACGGAATCAATAAGCGGATCAACTGAAATTTACGGATTAATCGGCGATCCGGTGGAACATTCATTTTCCCCACCCATGATGAATGCCGCTTTTTCTTCTATGAATTTGGATGCTCGTTATCTGGCTTTTCAGGTGAAAGCAGAAGAGGTTTCTGAAGCGATTGCAGGAATCCGGGCCTTGAATGTTGCAGGAGTAAATGTCACCGTTCCGCATAAAAGCTCAGTCATACCCTACCTGGATGAAGTAACTCCACTCGCCAAAAAAATCGGAGCTGTCAACACAATCAGCAATGTTAAGGGACATCTGACGGGAACAAATACTGATTTTTCCGGATTTATACGTTCACTGAAAACATTAAATTTTTCTCCAAAAAACAAAACAATTGCCCTTCTTGGCTCAGGTGGTTCTGCACGGGCATTGCTGGCGGGTCTTGCAGATGCAGGTGCGTTACGTGTAATCGTACATAATAGAACTGCTGAACGTGCTGAAAAATTAGTGACAGAATTCTCACAATATTTTCCACAGACAAAACTCGAAGCAGTGTCATTGCAGACCATACACGAAACACCTCTGGATTTGCTGGTGAATACCACCACTGTTGGCATGTTTTCATCTGACCTCCCGGTTGACTTAACTGAAAGCCGGAAAATAAATCTTCTGGCAGATATAATTTACAGTCCCAGACAAACTTCTCTTCTGAAGCAGGCTGAGGAACTGGGAATTACTGCTGTCAATGGAATCGGTATGCTGCTTTACCAGGGTTGTGACGCATTCACTTTCTGGACCGGGAAACAGGCTCCTGAAGAAGTGATGCGGAATCAGCTGCTATGTTTAATTGAGTGATTTGACCGCTTGTTTCCATGCAGATCCCATTTGAATTTGATCCCCCCAAAAAAGATGAAGACTCCTCTTTAAAATCTAAAGAATCCGAACTTCCTGATTCAGAAGATACCATTTCTTTGCAGGCAAAGAAACCGCTCACAGTCACTCAGCTGACTAGACAGATTACCCTGTTGTTGGAGGGTGAGTTTCGTTCACTGGCAGTTGAGGGAGAACTTTCAAACGTCAAAAAGGCTGCTTCAGGACATTGGTATTTCAGTCTGAAGGATGACCAGTCACAGATACGCTGCGCAATGTTTCGAAATATTGCAGATAACCTGCGCTTTGATCCTGAAGATGGTTTGGAAGTCGTGGTTCGGGGACACCTGACTGTTTATCAGCAGCGAGGTGACTATCAAATCAAGGTTTCTTATATGGAGCCCAAAGGTTTGGGAGCTCTCCAACTGGCATACGAACAGCTGAAATCAAGACTTGAAGCAGAAGGTTTGTTTGATCAGCAGTACAAGCGGGCACTTCCATTTTTGCCTCGTAGAATTGGTATTGTTACATCACCTAAGGGTGCGGTGATTCATGATATGCTGACAGTACTGGAGCGTCGCTTTCCCGGGATTCCTGTTTTGCTGTTTCCTTCCCAGGTGCAGGGAAATTCTGCGCCAAAGATGCTGGTGGAAGGAATCCGGCATTTAAACACTCTTCGTGATTCACAACAGATTGACGTTTTGATTGTGGGCAGAGGAGGCGGTTCAATTGAAGATTTATGGGCTTTCAATGATGAACAGCTGGCAAGAGCTATTTTTTCATCAGAGATTCCTGTTATCTCCGCGGTGGGGCACGAAACTGATTTTACTATCGCTGATTTTGTCAGTGATGTACGGGCGCCAACACCATCAGCAGCGATGGAAATAGCTGTTCCCAATAAAATGGATTTGAAGCACACTTTGAGTCAAAAAGAGGAGCAGCTTCATCACATCATACTTAATCAGCTGGAACGTCTGAATGAATATGTTGAAGTAATGCGCCAGAGACTGGCTTCACCTGCCGCCGTTGTTCAGCAGTATGTCCAGCAGGTGGATGACCTGGATTCACTGCTTCGTGAAAGAACCAGGAATCTGATGGAAAATTTTCACAGTCGCATTACCAGCGTTTCTGAAAAACTTTTGCTGCTCAATCCGGGACGTGAACTGGCTGCACAAAAACATGGAGTTGAGCTACTGCACGGCCGTTTAACGCGCTCCATCAGGCATTTACAAGAAAAGCTGGAAGATTCAGTAAAGCTGCAGACTGATTTACTTGACAGCCTAAGCCCGCTTTCAGTGCTTCATCGGGGCTACAGTGTTGCGATGGATAAATCTGGTAATTTACTGCGTTCAGTCAAGGATGTACAGTCTGGAGAAGAATTGCAGGTGCGCCTTGAAGATGGTACGCTTCAAACAAAAGTTACATCAGTCAAACCTCAACAATAAACAGGAGTTTCAATAAATGGAAATAGTTACCATTCCCTGCCTGCAGGACAATTTTGCTTATTTGCTGATATGCCCAAAAACAGGAGAAGCAGGTGTAGTAGACCCCTCTGAAGCTGATCCTGTTAGAAAAGAAATAAAACGCCAGAATGTTAAATTGACAGCCATTCTGAATACACATCACCATTGGGATCATGTGGGAGGGAATAAGGAATTGAAGGCTGATTATTCGGAATTGAAAATATACGGTCACGCTTCCGACAAGGGGAGAATTCCAGAGCAGACTGAGTTCCTGGAAGATGGAGACCAGGTGCTATTTGGAGAACAGTCCGGATCATTTTTACACAACCCCGGACATACCTCAGGTGCCATTACTTATTTGTTCGGAAAAACCGCTTTTACAGGAGACACTCTGTTCGCAGCAGGCTGCGGACGGCTATTTGAAGGGACTCCGGAACAAATGCATGATTCACTTAACAACCGCATTGGTAAGCTTCCGGACCAGACAGAGCTGTATTTCGGACATGAATATACTGAAAACAATCTTCGTTTTGCTTTAAGTGTTGAGTCCGGCAACACGGAAATAAATAAGAAGCTGGCTGATGTCAAGGTTCTTCGTTCTTCCGGAAAATTTTCCACTCCTACAACAATTGCCGAGGAAAAACAGACAAATCCTTTTTTGCGATGCACCTCGGTTGAAATTAAGGACACTGTTAAATCCAGGGATCCTGACAATGATCTCACCGAAAAGGAAGTATTTAGGACATTGCGTGAATTGAAGGATGTTTTTTAACTAATGCAAAAACTTGATCTCACAGAAAAACATGCCTTGAGTGTTACCTGGCTGGGATTGATTGCCAATCTTTTGCTGGCAATCGCCAAGGGTTTCGTTGGTACCATCGCTCATTCATCTGCCTTAATTGCTGATGCAGGTCATTCTCTTTCTGACTTGCTTTCAGATCTGGTCACCCTGTGGGCGGTGCGCATGGCCGGAATACCAAAAGATGAAAATCATCCTTACGGACATGGGAAATTTGAAACAGTCGGCTCCTTCGTTGTGGCGCTTATGCTGCTTTTTACCGGGATTGGTGTGGCATGGCATGTTCTGAATAAAATGGACTCGCCGGAGGTGCCTGGAACGCCGGCGCTTTGGATGGCAGCAGTCGCCATTGCTGTCAAGGAAGCACTGTTTCATCTCACGCGAATGGTCAGCAGACGCAGCGGAAGTCGGGTATTACTGGCAAACGCATGGCATCATCGGTCAGATGCTATTTCTTCAGTGGCCGCACTTGTGGGTATAGCAGGTGCGCAATGGGGAATTCCCATGATGGATCCAATAGCCGGCGTGCTGGTGGCAGGCCTTATTGTAAAAGCAGGAATTGATTTTGGTTACGGAAGTCTGCGGGAGCTTACAGATGAAACTCCGGAAGAAGAAGTCATAAGTGAACTGAATAAAATCTTGGCTGATGTTGAAGGGGTTGATCATTATCATGAAATGCGCGCACGCAGGATGGGGCCCCACCTGCTGGTTGATCTGCATATTGAAGTGGACAGCATGATGAGTATTTCTGCCGCACATCAGGTGGCTGAAAGGGTTCGATTGCGCATCCTTGAGAAGATTCCTGCCGTTAATGAGGTGCTGGTGCATGTGGATGCCGAGGATGATTTTGTGGAGGAAGAAGGAGGTGATGCTTCCAGGGATATTGTTCTGATGCGTCCGCAAAGCGAAATAGAGGCTGATGTCAAAAAGGTTCTCAATGAAATTCCTGAGATTATTGGCATAACTCATATTTACTGCCACTATCTGAATCAGCAGCTGAGTGTGCAGGTTAACATAATGCTTGATACGGAAATGCGTATCAGTGATGCTCAGAAAATTGCCTCAGCCGCCCGCATGAAAATTGAACAGATCAAGGATATAGATGATGCAGACCTGCACCTTGAACTTGATGATGCTCCGGAGATGGTGCAATAGGAAGTTTAAATTCCCACTACAATTCTGTCAGCAACAGGCTCCCCGTTTTAATAATATATCCCGCCTGGATCTTTTCTTTAGCTTAATCCGTATCTAACAGGATTACTCTTTTTCATCTGATTTTTTCAGTATTGCTGCTGAAGAGAGAATGTTCTGAATTCATCACAAGATACTTCTGAAAATTTTTCATTTATTTATTTGACAATAAAAAAATATTAATATAAGCTTCCCTCAAGTATCAGCTGTTAATCCAGTCAGTCCAGTCTTAGAGAACCAAGCCATAGGAGACAACATGATTCCACCTCCCTTTGAATACCTTAGTCCAAATCAAGTATCTGAAGCAATTTCTCTGCTTCAAAAGCATGGAGAAGAGGCAAAAATACTCGCTGGAGGCCACAGCCTGATTCCAGCCATGAAACTCAGGTTTGCGATGCCGGAATATCTCATTGATATCAGTGGTATTGATGGATTGGAATATATTCATGAAGAAGATGGGCAGTTAAAAATCGGTGCAATGACACGCGAGTCCTCTCTTGAAGAATCTAATTTAATAAAAGATAACTATCCTTTGCTATTGGATACAGTGAAGATGATCGCAGATCCGCAAGTAAGAAACATGGCCACTGTTGGAGGCAATCTTGCCCATGGAGATCCAGCCAACGATCATCCTGCAACTATGATTGCACTTAGAGCCAGCGTTGCTGTGGAAGGTCCAAACGGCAGACGTGAAATTGGCATTGATGATTTTTTCCCCGATTTTTTCACTACGGCATTGGAGGACAATGAAATTCTCACAGAAATAAGGATTCCAGCATCACAGCCAGGGAGTGGAGGTGCTTATCAGAAAATAGAGAGAAAGGTCGGAGATTACGCTGCCGCTGCTGTAGCTTGTCAACTTAGTCTTGAAGCAGATGGTAAAATACAGCAAATCGGAATTGGTCTTACCAATGTGGGTCCTGTTCCTATTCGATCTGTCGGTGCGGAAGGCAATCTGCGAGGGAAAACACCTGATGACAGCCTGATACAGGAATCAGGCCGCCTGGCAGCAGAGGAATGTAATCCGGTTGATGACCTTCGTGGTAGTGCCGATTATAAAAGAGACCTTGTGAATGAACTGACACAAAGGGCAATAAAGATTTCAATTGAACGGGCTGAAAGGGGGTAGTTGATTATGTCAAAACATACAGTAACTATAGAGATAAATGGCTCTAGCATAACCAGAGAGGTAGACTCACGTTTACTCTTGGTTCATTTTCTTCGAGAAGAGCTGGAAATGACAGGTACTCATATCGGTTGTGATACCTCACACTGTGGTGCCTGCACTGTGCTTATGGATGGTCGTTCCGTAAAGAGCTGCACGCTCTTTACTTTGCAGGCAGATGGCAAATCATTAAAAACAATTGAGGGCATGGAAACAGGTGGGAAACTACATGCACTTCAGGAGGGTTTTCATGAGGAACATGGTCTGCAGTGCGGGTTCTGTACTCCGGGGATGATCATGAGGGCAGCGGAGCTTCTGGAAAAAAATCCCAATCCCAGTGAAGAGGAAATACGTTGGGGAATTTCAGGCAACCTTTGCCGTTGCACGGGCTATGTCAACATCATAAAGGCGGTCCAGTATGCCGCAGAAAAAATACAAAAGGAGGCAGCATGAATGGACCTAAAACAAGTGCCGAAGTTGGCGGAATGGGCCACAACATAAAACGTAAGGAAGATGCACGTTTTATTCGAGGTCAGGGAAAATACACAGATGATGTAGTTCTTCCGGGAATGCTGCATATGGACATAGTAAGAAGTCCTTATGCCTATGCAAAAATTAAAAGTATAAACACTGACAAAGCCATGGCTATCCCAGGAGTACATGCAGTGATTACAGGTGAAGTATTGGAGGGATACAACCTTCACTGGATGCCGACACTCATGTCTGATACTCAGATGGTTCTTCCAACAGACACTGTCATGTACCAGTCACAGGAAGTTGCGGCTGTAATTGCGGATGACCGTTACATTGCAGCAGATGGGGTTGAAGCAGTTGAAGTGGAATATGAACCAATGCAGGCGGTTGTGGATCCTTTTAAGGCAATGGAAGCTGACGCACCGGTTTTACGTACAGACAAGGAAGGTAAAACAGATAATCACATATGGCACTGGGAAACCGGTGATGCAGATAAAACTGAAGAAGCTTTTCAGGCAGCCGATGTGGTAGTTAAAGAAAAAGTTTACCTACCTCGAATTCACGTAGCTTCCATCGAAACATGTGGGTGTGTTGCATCCTTTGACCCTGCGGAAGGCAAACTTACGGTCTGGATGACTACACAGGCACCACATGCAATTCGTACTGTGGTGGCAATGGTTGCAGGGCACGTTGGACTATCTGAAGAAAAAATTCGCATAATTTCACCTGATATTGGTGGAGGATTTGGAGGAAAGGTCCCAGTATATCCAGGATATGTGATAGCCATTGCATCTTCAGTTGTGATCGGGAAGCCGGTAAAATGGGTTGAAGACCGCTCAGAAAACCTGCAGGCTGATTCCTTTGCCAGGGACTATCATATGGATGTTGAGCTGGCCGCCAGCAAAAGCGGCAAGATGGAAGCCTTGAGGATCAAGACAGTTGCAGATCATGGCTATACTGATGCTGCAGCAAATCCATCCAAGTATCCCGCAGGGATGTTTTCAATTTGCACAGGATCCTATGATATCAAAAATGCGTTTACTGAGATGGACGCATATTACACCAATAAGCCGCCTGGCGGAATCGCGTACCGCTGTTCATTCAGAGTTACAGAGGCAGTGCATGCAATTGAACGTATCGTTGACGTTTTGGCTCTGAAACTGGGGATGGATCCTGCCGATTTAAGAATGCAGAACTTCATCCAACCTGAAGATTTCCCTTATAAATCAGCATTGGGCTGGGAATACGACAGTGGTAATTATCCAAAGGCTCTTAAACTGGCCATGAAAAAAATTGGATATGAAGAACTTAGAAGTGAACAGAAAGAAAAAAGAGAGCGTGGCGAACTGATGGGCATTGGTATTTCCAGCTTTACAGAGATTGTTGGGGCAGGCCCCTCAAAAGACTTCGATATTTTGGGGATAAAAATGTTTGACAGTTGTGAACTTCGCATTCACCCGACA
>Ga0209753_1000543_pt1 | contig 15711 bp, 9 predicted proteins | sample METZYME_3_550m_FD_187550 | JGI IMG/M metagenome (GOLD analysis project Ga0209753, IMG submission 187550) | Marine microbial communities from oxygen minimum zone in mesopelagic equatorial Pacific - METZYME_3_550m (SPAdes) (version 2) | ecosystem: Environmental > Aquatic > Marine > Oceanic | place... | reverse complement strand
TAAAATAAAATTATTATTTTTCTTCGTCAAAGTGATTAAAATCTAACTCAAAAAGAAGCATAATACTATGTAATATTTTTACAATTCGTGTTCGGCTATGATTCATTTCAATATATAGAAAACCACGTTTAAACAATTTTACAGGATTTCTTAATTCCGTTTCATTTTTAGAAAAATATAGACGACCACCCTTGCCTTTTATATTCTCTTCTAAAGTATTTTCAAATTCTTGTAATTCTATATCTAAAATACATAGTGTTTTTTTTAATACTTGTAACATTAAATCTCTCCAAGATGACTTTGGTGGTAATTTATATGAAATATTATTAATTTCAAAACCAGTTGGTCTTCTTCGTCTTTTTATAACTCTTTCTGCAATTTCTTCTTCATAAATTTCTTCATCAATTTCTTCATCAATTTCTTCATCAATTTCTGTATAATTATAATATTTGATTTCTAGTTCTTTTATAAATTGATGTAAATTTTTTTCATCATCACAAAAGAAATATTCTTTTCCTAAATCTGTTATAAAAGAATATTTCTTTTTTAACTCCTCTAACATTATGGTTTCTAATAAATCCGCATTTACAACATGAGTTAATACAATAACTTTCTCTATTCTATTTAATCCTGAATAACTTTGAAATCTTTTATTTGGATCTTTTTGATTTGTTTTACCAAATTTATAAACATCCTTTTTTTGATAAGTTCCAGCAAGTTTACAACAATAAAGATACGGCATTCTAATCTTAATAAATTTAATCTTATTTAATTATATTGATTAAGATTAATTTAGTTCGATTTTAATATCCTTTTCAGTGATTACAAATAATGTCCTTTAATGTGTGTTTTGGCATAACAAGAAGAAATAAAATGGGATCTTCTACCACATCTTGTGCAATATTTATCCAAGGATTTGAAAGATTCTTTCAAATAATATCCTTCAACATGTCTTTTTTGGATACAATTAGATGTATTATGTCCGTCTCTACCACATCTGAAACATTTTTTTTTGCTTTGTAATCTAGGGATATCACGTTCTTCATTTTTAAAAAATTTTTTTATTTTTTTTAAAAGACAATGTTTTTTTGTGTGAGTAGAAATATATGATGAAATACAATTACATTTTTCATTGGGATTAATTTCTGGCATTTTGACTTGAATAAAATTTAATGTCTTACAATCTTTTCCAAAATGGCCTTTATTTCCACAAATATAACATCTATCATTAGAAAAAATAAGCATTTGTTTTATTGTTTTAATATTATTGTCACTTAGATTTATTTGACAAAAAGAGCCTCCTCGTACATTCAAAATGCCGTATTTATTCATCATTTTTAATGTATATTTGTCTTCATCATAGTTATCACAATCTGGTATTATTTCAATAATTTCTAATGGTTTATATTTTTTTGTCCAGGCTGAACCATTTGACGAAAAATGACTTTCTAATCTAATTGTTGGATTATTGGTTTTACCAATATAATATTTATGATTTTCGAGTTTTAGTATGTATATATATACCATTCAAATAAAACATATATATTTATATGGTATGTTCTTTATATTATATTAAAAACTAAATTAACGATAATTAAAATAGATTAAAGATTATATTAATTATTCAAATTTATGAAACTAACAATATACTATGGATAATTTAATTTTCTCAAATGATATTGAAAATATCATTTTAGATTATAAAAAAGATTTAGAAATAACAGAAAAATATAAAAAATGTGTTATGGAAATTAAAAATATTGGATACATTGTAGGAAAAAAACATAGTTTTACAGTAATAGAAAAATTTTATTGTATATTTTTATTATGCTGTACATTATATAAAATTTTACTTTATATATTGTATGATATACCATTGTAAAGTTTTTGTATTAGAAATTAACGATAATTAAAATAGATTAAAGATTATGGTAATTAATAATTATTTAAATTAAATAACTATGGATAAAATTAATCGATATATTGCAACTCTAAATATAGATATTGAAACATATCAATGGAATGAGCAATTTTTAAATCAATTTGCTAAACCAGATGCGAAATTAAAATCTGTTTCTATTCCATGTATTAGAAAATTTGTAGATGATGAGATTGAAGATTTAACTGCTGATGAATTAAACGAAATTTGCTATGAAGGAAGCGAAATTACATTCGTTGTAGAAGAATCCGAATTTCACAAAGGTTTTTCAAAAACTTTTATAAATGAGGTCGGATTTACTGTGAGACAGATGTTTGATAATGTAGTAGATTTTGAAATAAAGGCAAGGCCATTAAGTAATTGGTTCGGTGGAATTGATTGCCATCATATTTATTTTGATGGTTTCAATAAAATTGATGGAACAGATAATCATTATACAATTTATTGGGGCTCTTAGATAATTAAAAGTTCCAGTCCCTAATTATATTATGTAATATAGAAAACTAATGGAAAGTTTATGCTAAGTTAAGGAAATTCTCGAATTAAGCTATACGACATATCGGACAGACGGACGACAATGCATTTCGGGCGACGCGCAGTAGTGGACATGCTCGCGTTGCCTCCCTCGATTACATGAGACGCTTCTTCAAGATAACAAGTAAGTTGGGTATCCATATGATAGATTTCACTTCTTGAAACAAGGCTCATCGTTGTCAGAGAGCATGGGAAAGAGACATAGTTAATTTGCTTGATATTGGGGACGATTAAAGCTTGGAATTTGAGGGTATGTTCCATGTCCCAGCACCTGTTGAGGATGATATCGACAATCACTTTTGGGATTTCCAACCCGCATGCCGAGGCCAGAATAATTGACCGCTCGCGATGAGGAGGAGTGGTAAAACACGCTTCGCAGGCGTCTCTTGTGTCACTGTTATGGCAACCACATTCACTACATTTCCAGCTAGTCATGATTTCGGTAGTTGATTCAGACGTTGTAGAGAACTTTGATTGATTCAAATAAGTTTTCTAGATAATTGATATAACTATCAAAAAAAACGATTTTTTTTTTTGATAATTAAACCAGTCCTTAAATATAAAGATATGTAATTTTTTTTTAATAAAATAAGAAAACTTTCATATTTTTACTTGTAAACAAATAAAAATGCGAATGGCGGAATGGCTCGTCCAGCCCACTCTTGAAAATTTTTATACTTTATAGTTTTTTTGTAGACACTTTGCTAGAGCATCTACATATGCTGTAAGTGATGTGAGAAATCTTCGCCCTATAAGGGGCGCGGCTGCTGGCGCTGATTCCTCTGCTGGCGCGGCTGCTGGCGCGGCTGCTGGCGCTGCTGCGAATTCCTCCATCGCTTAGCGTTCACCTTCTCAAGGGCCGTGTGACCGAAGTGGCACCTGTTACCGTCTCTGGCGTACAGGTACTCACAGCGTGCGCGGTCGTGGCAGCGAGCGACCTGATTCCTCTGCTGCTTCGCTTGCTCAATTTCCTCCTTTGTGTGTTTATACTGGCACCTGTTGCGGTTTCTGGCGTTCAGGTACTCACACTTCGAGCCGGACTTGCAGGATTTCCACTGCGGTTGCTGTTGCGGCACCGAGGGAGTCTCTGCTTTCTCCTCCTCCTCAAAGTCGGACAGGTCAGTGTCGATATCGAGCCAGCTACTCATGATTTCAGGGGTTGATTCCGGCGTTATTTCAGGGGTTGATTCGATTCGTAGAGAACTTTGGATGATAGGAATAAGTTTTCTAGTTGATTATTCTTGTATTATATAACCATCAAAAAAATCTATTTTAATTTGTAAAATAAAACCAGTCCATATTTAATAAAATTAATGGAAAAGATAATCATTATACAATTTATTGCGATTAAAACAATATTATTTTAAAGTGGTAAAGTAACAAAATTAACTAAATTTCTAAATAATTGTCTAGTAAAAGAATATTTTTCTTGAAAATTAAAAAATTTAGGATTTAATACAGGAATATTATTTTTATATCCAATAATAGGTAGTTTCATTTCCCGTTTATTTATTAACCAATCTGCTGTATTATCATAATCGCAATATAAGTTATTATAATAATAAAAATCTGTAATTTTGTTAGCAATACTTTGATAATAATTTCCTTTTTTTAAATCATTATTACGATACATTTGTTTTTTTACAAATTTATTATTTTTTTTTATGTAATAATATTTCATCATTGATAAAGATTGTTTTAAATCTTCATTTTCTAAAAAATGAGACATAATAATTTCTCTATAATATATTAAATGTTCTCTGGCATCAATTTCATTACCAGGTATTATCATCATTTTGAACAATTCTGAATTATCATTTAGAATACTTGTCTTTATTTTTTTAGGGATAAAATCTACTTGTTTAAATTTTGTGTTAAATTCTTTAAACTCCTCCTCAGTCATTGGTACTGCGAATTGATAAAATTCTTCAAGATCATCATATAAAATTAAAATTTCAGCTAAATTTTTAATAGTATAATATGGAATATTGTTCATTTCATGTTTTAAATCATCAATAATATTTGTGATGAATTTTTCTTTAACTTTTTCCGTAATTTTTTTCTTATGAGATTCAAATTCTGCAATATCAATTTTGATACTATGATTGTTAATTTTATTTGCTTTATTACAAAGATAAGAAATCATTGTGTAATTGATTGAATAAGTTTATAAAAAATCATTTTTAATTTTATTTATTTACTTAATATATAAAAATTCAGTCCAGTTCGAACTCTATTAAAATATTATTTTAAAATAAATTTCTAAACCTTCAGCATATTCAATTTCTGAAATGGTTCCAATCAATTTGGATTGGATTTGGAATTAAATTTCTAATTAATTGTCTATAAAAAGAGTATGTTTTTACAAATTTAAAAAATTTAGGATTTAATACAGGAATATTGTTTTTATACCCAATAATAGCTAGTTTCATTTCCCGTTTATTTATTAACCAACCTGCTGTATTATCATAATTGCAATATAAATTATTATGATAATAAAATCTTAAAATTTTACAAATAATACTTTGATAAAAATTTCCTTTTTTTAAATCATTATCACAATATGTTTGTATTTTTACAAATTTATTATTTTTTTTTATGTAATAATATTTCATCATTGATAAAGATTGTTTTAAATCTTCATTTTCTAAAAAATGAAGCATAATAATATCTCTATAATATACTAAAGATTCTCTAGGATCAATTTCATTACCAGGAATTATCATCATTTTAAATAATTTTAAAATATCATTTATAATATTTGCCTTTATTTCTCTAGGGATAAAATCTACTTGTTTCAATTTTTTGTTTAATTTTTTAATATCATTTTCAGTTATTGGTTCTGAGTATTCATAAAAATTTTCTAATTCATCATATAAAATTAAAATTTCAGCTAAATTTTTAATAGTATTAAATGGAATATTGTCCATTTGATGTTTAAAATCATAAATAATATTTGAAATTCCTACTTCTTTTACCTCTTCAGTAATTTTTCTCTTATGAGATTCAAATTCTGCAATATCAATTTTGATACTACAATTGTTAATTTTATTTACTTTATTACAAAGATAAGAAATCATTGTGTAATTGATTGAATAAGTTTATAAAAAATCATTTTTAATTTTATAAAAAAATACCAGTCCATCGTTTTTAATTTTCTTCAAGTAAATAATGATATATAATTGATATGAATAAGTTTAAGTGTATCAAAAGAATATCGATATTTATAATTAGATAAATATTTTGGATTACATACAGGTATATTGTTCTTATATCCGATAATAGGTAAAATTTGTTGTTTTGATTCATAATACAAATTATTATTATAATAGAATTTCAAAATTTTGTTAATTAATGATTGATACAAATCATCTTTTTGAAATTTTAAATTTTTATTATTAAAAATTTGAAATTTTTTAAAATTGTTATTATCTGTTTTACTGCAAATATATATATATTTTATTTTTAATAAATTATTTTTTAAATTTTTATTTTGTAAAAAATAATGCATTATAATTTCACGATAGAGTATTAAATCTTCTTTTACATCAATTTCATAATCAGATGCTGACATTATTCCAAATAATTCTGAAATATCATTTATAATATTTTTCTTTATTTTTCGGGGCAAAAAAACTACTTGTTTTAATCGTTGATTTAATGTTTTTAAATAATCTTGAGTAATTCTTTCTGAAAGAACAGAATAAAATTCTAATTCATCATATAATGTTAAAATATCACATAAATTTATAATAATATTATATGGAATATTATCAATTTTCAGTATAAAATCACTAATCATATTTGAAATTCCTTCTTCTTTTACTTCTTCAATAATTTTTCTCTTATGACAGTCAAATTCTGTAATATCAATTTTGATATTACGTTGCTTAATTTTCTTTACTTTATTTACTTTATTACAAAGATAAGAATACATAATGTTGATTTCGTTTTATTAGCGTAAATATAATAAAAATCGTTTTTTTATTTTAATATATTTCTAAATCAATCTAGAATTATATCTAGCAGAAACTCCATAAAATTTGAATGTAGAATTTTCATTACAATCAATATCAATTCCAAATGTCATTGCGGTATTACCATTAACAAATTCAGGATTTGTTACTGAAACATACCTATAATTTTGATTCACTGATTTACCAACATAAAGGTCTACACCTTCAGCATATTCAATTTCTGAAATGGTACAAATTCCACTTCCCCATCTGGTTGAAGAAACCATTAGACGAATATATCTAGCACTTATTTGATTATTTAATGGAATTTCATAATAAGTATTTGTAAGAAGATATCCTGTATTAGAAGCAATAGATTGATTAGTTTGAGTATCAACTGTTGTCCAATTAGAATTGTCAGTACTTACTTGAATAGTCCATGATTTAGGATCACTTTGATCAGATGGTGGATTGGACGCTATTCTATATCTACTAATTAATTTTGCTGATTGGAAATCATAACTAATCCATTGAGCACCATAATCTGCTGCTGATAAACGAGCAGAACTATTAATTAAATCATTATCAAATGCTTTGTAAGCATCATAATTAGTTTCTGTTCCACTTGTTTCAACATATATTGTACTAGTTCTCCAGAAATACATTTCACTAATACTGACCGAATTACTAGTTCCATATGAAGATTCAAAATACCATCTAACATAACGACCAGCAACTGGATTATCAACTGTATAAGTATACCATGTTATAGATGAATCATATGTAGAAGGATTAGAATATGATTGGACGTCAGTCCAGGTAGTTCCATCATCTGATGATTGTAATTTCCAAGTTAATGGGGTAAAATTAGCAGAATTATTTAATGTTTTCCATTTAAATTTAGTAACAGCAATACTTGTTTCCATATCATATGATATCCAATGAGGAAATGCACTATCAGTTGATTCCCAATTTGTAGCATCATTTCCATCGAAAGCTTTCCAAGCGTAACTGATAGCAGCAGAAGAATCTGATTCCGCTAAATAGAAATTGCCCGGACTTTCTAATAGGACGTTAACTTGATAATAAACTCCACCATTTTCAGTTAAATTATTTAAATTTGCAACAATAATTGGTTCAATATTTAAATTACCATCAGTTAATCCTGAATTAGCAGTTGTTAAAGTTGTAGTAGTACTTGCAGTAATTGGATTAGAAGGATTCCAAACTTTTTTAATAATCTTTGTATTAATAGATTTTAAATCTTCCCCTTCAATAGCATAAGCCAAATATAAGGAAGTTAATTTATATCCTTTGATTGTATTATCCCTAGTTGGTAAAGTAATATCGGCAGTTAAATAACTTATTTCTTCTTTTGCTTCTTTTCTCCAACAAAAATCTCCATTTGTAGCATCTCTATATATATCCCAAATTCCTTCTTTTACTTGAAATTGACTAAATGGAATCCATATACTATAATCAGTTTCTTCTAAAGTATTAAAAATTGGTTCATCTATAATTGCTCTAACAATACGAACATAACCATTTTCTGCTTCCAACTTAATATCTTTATTAACACCAGTACAACCTATATCAATTCCCCCATAATTAGCCCATAATTTAATAGAATTATCTTCAGTATTACTTGAAATTATATTAATTTTTTGATTTGCTTCTATATCTATGTCATCACTAGCATCATTTCCTAATGCTTTAATATCAATACCACCACTATTAGAGGTGATAGTAATCGCATCATTTACATCTTCATATGCTGAAAGATTTATAGACGAACCTAATGAAGTTATATCTATATCTAGACCTGCTGCTCCTGAACATCCAATATCAATACCACCCCTTGTTGAAGATAATACAATAGAATCTGAAACATTTTGTGTTGATATCATATTTATTGAACCACCTGTATTAGTTATATCAATATCTTGACCATCATCACCATTTGCTGTTATATCAATACCACCTTCTAATGAATTTAGAACAATAGAATCAGAACGATTTTCATTAGAAATTATATTAATAGAAGTTGAAGAAATTAAATCAATATCATCACCTTGTGTTAATCCTTGAGATAATAAAGCAATACCACCAGCCGTTGCTTTCAAAATAATAGCATCTGTAGCATCTTCATTTGATTCAATATTAACTGACGCACCAGTACTTACAATATTAATGTCATTTCCCGATTGTGTTGTAGATAAAATATTAATTCCACCAGCTGTAGCTGAAATATTAATAGCATCAGTTGTATTTTCATCTGCTTCCATAAAAATAGATTTAGTTGCCTTCATATAAATATCACTTCCAGCATTTTGACCTGATGATATAAATTTAATACCACCAGCAGTTGTTTCCAATGTTATAGCATCAGCAATTGATTCTGTTGATTTTAAATTAATAGATGAACCAGTTGCTGTAATATCAATATCTTCTCCGGCAGTTCCAATAGCATCAATATCAATACCACCACTAGTTGCTTTAATAGTAATAGCATCAGCAATATTCTCAGTTGATGTTAAATTAATAGATGAACCAGTAGCGGTAATATCAATATCTTCTCCAGGAGTTCCAACCGCATTAATATCAATACCACCAGCAGTAGATTTAATTGTAATTGCGTCAGAAGCAGATTCAGTTGCTTGTAAATTAATAGAACCACCTGTATTAGTAATATCAATATCAAACCCATTTCCACCACTTGCTAAAATATCTAAACCACCAGAATCTGCGTCTAAGACAATAGCATTAGATACTACTTCTGTAGAAGTAATATTAACAGATGAACCATCAGCATTTATATCAATATCTTCTCCAGAAGTTCCAGTTGCTGTAATATCTATACCTCCATTTGCTGCAACAATATTTATAGAATCAGATGCATTTTCATAAGCAATTAAATTAATTGATGTTGTACATACTAAATCAATATCATCATCAGCAGTTCCTCCATTTGAAATTAAACCAATTCCACCTTGTGTTGCTTGAATAATAATTGCATCCGTAGCATCTTCAGTTGATATTAAATTAATTGAAGAACCATTTGCTCTAATAATTATATCTTTTCCAGTTGCCGCTGTACAACCAATACTTATACCTCCATTTGTAGCAAGTAATTTTATGGCTTCAGTATCATTTTCATTAGCAGTAATATTTATTGACTGTGTTGCAGTGATATTAATATCATCTGTATTTACAACAGATCCATTAGCAGATATATCAATACCTTTAGTTGAATTTAATATCATATCTAATCCATTATCAGTAATAAATGAAGTAGCATATAAATCTTTGATTTCAACATCTCCATAATTTCCTGTATAAACTTCACTTGTATTAGTTCCATCAGGAATATATATAAATCTATTATCACTTCGCCTCATTCCGAAAAATCCATATTTTGCTGCCGAATTATGCCATGCGAATTCTATTCCTCTGTCTTTAGCATCATTATTAGTTGGGGGATCAACTCCTCCTAAACGAATAATTGGGTCATCAGTAACCACTACTTCTGTATTTCTAATAATTTGTTCACCAGATACTTCAAAATCCCCAAATATAAATAATTTATTATCACTTTTATCCCAAAAAACTTTATTACTATTTTGCGTTCCTTTAAATACAACATCTCCATCTAAATTAATTGTTGAATTTGCTATTATATTTAAATTATTTCCATCACTACTAATTTCTTCAGTTGTAGCAAAATTTAGTTTTTGGTTAGCAGGAATATTAACATCTTGCGATGTTGTAATATTAGTACAATTTATATCACCTACTATATCAACTTTTACTGTAGGATTTGTTTTTCCAATACCAATATTTCCAACATTATCAATAATCATTCTTTCATTACCTGCTGTATAAAATCGTAATTTATCTTCATCTGGTATTGATTCTGCTAAAATTTTTGTATCTTGATCTATATCAATAACTCCTGCTAAACTTCCCCAAGCATTTCCAACTCCATAACCTTCAAATCTATCTAAACTTGTATTATATCTGAAATAACCTTTTACTGGATTTGAAGGTCTTTGTGCTGTAGAACCTGATGGTATTTTATAAGAATCAGTTCTATTTGTATCTAATGAAACTGCTGGTGTATTTAAACCAATTCCAATATTTTCATTTGTATATATATCTCCTCGTACATCTAGTTTTGCATTTGGATTATCAGTTCCAATACCAACATAGCCCATTTCAGTTATAACAAATTCATCAAAACCATTATTTCTAAATATTAAATCTTCATCAGTGTCATTCATTCCAATAAACCATTTTTCAACTGTTGCTCTTTTGAATTGAACACCACAATCATTCTTTGTTCCTGCTTGATCTATGGCAATTATAGAATTAACATTATTACGATAAATATGGAAAGGAACAGCAGGTGTTGATGTTCCAATACCAACGCTTCCATTATTATCAATAATAACTCTTTCTGAACCACTTGTAAAAAATCTCAGTTTATCTTCATCATTTTGGGATGTTTCTGCTGTAATTTTAGTATCTTTATCTATATCAATGATACCTCCTAAACTTCCCCAGGCATCACCGGCTCCAAATCCTTCAAAAGTATCTAATTGTGTATTATATCTAATATAACCTTTTTCAGATGATGTTGGTCTTTGACCAGTAGTTCCTGCTGGTAATTTATAACTATCAGTTCTATCTGTATAAAGAGAAATGCTTGGATTTGTTATTCCGATACCAATATTGCTATTTGTATATATATCACCTCTAACATCCAATTTAGCTTGAGGTATTCCAGATGCATCTCCAATCATAATTCCACCATCAATTTTCATATCAACAGTTTTATCACCAACACCATGAATTCCGAAAACAGAAGTGCTATTTCCCCCATTATATGCTAAATTTGCTTGATCTGTTGCTCCACCAGTCCAACTTGCTTCATCTAATTGCCATTTACTACTAGACCCAAATTGAATATCACCAACAACATGAAATTCTTTTTGTGGTGTGAGTGTCCCGATACCAACTTTTCCATTTGATGCTATCATCATTCTTTCCGAACCAACTGTATAAAAACGAATTATATCTTCATCAGCAGTTTGTTCAACTACAATTTTTGTATCTTTGTCTGTATCTTGTATAATTCCTCCTGGATTCATATATGACCATATTGACCCATTATAGCCTTCAAACAAGTTAGTTTCACTATTAAATCGTAAATATCCGGATTTAGGATTTGATGGTCTTTGTGCTATTGTGCCAGATGGTAATAAAATGGAATCATTTCTTTGAATTTCAAATGAAACAGATGGATTTGTGATTCCAATTCCAACATTTCCAGCAGAAGTAATTCTCATTATTTCAGTATTATTTGTATAAAAAATATGGTCATCTTCTCCCATTTGGTATTTTGTAATATTAGTTCCACGACTTTCACTAATAGTAAAACCTTCATTATTTGATGATATAGTTGTTGATTCGGTTCCATCTGCTCTTCTAAATAATAAATCATTTAGACCAAGTATTTCAATATTACCATTAACAGATAATTTTTGAGTTGGCGAAGTAGTTCCAATACCAACATTACCGGAAGAATCAATTCTTATTCTTTCTGTATTATCTGTTAATATTCTTGCGAAACCATTTGCTTGTAAAATTAAATTACCATTTTCAGCAATAATAAATCCATCACTTGCGTTTACACCAACATTTAATACATCTGTACCATTACAATTAAAATCCATATCAGCTCTTGAAGTATTGAATATTTCTAATGGTTGTGTTGGATTATTTGTTCCGATACCAACTTTTCCATCATTTATAATTCTAACTTTTTCTGTATTATTTGTTTTAAATATAATATCATTATCTAATTGTTGTGTTATATAAAAATTATTATCATTGGCACTATCATATCCAATTAATGCTCTTCTTCCAGATGAATAATTATCAGGATAAAATTCAATAAAACAATGATCACTTCCTTCTAATAATAGAAGACCACCATTACCCTTGATATGTAAATCTTGTTGTGGAGTTGCTATTCCTATTCCAATTGATGTAGCATGAATATTAGAACATTCAATATTTCCTGTTTGTACATCTGCCAATGTAAAACCAGTTCCAGAAATATCAACCGAAGAAGTTCCAGGAGCAGTTTCTAAAGCTGTAAAAAATTTGAATTTATTGTCAGTTGCATCTCTAAATAAACCAGCATATTTCGTTCCACTGTTAATATATTTACCATATACACCAATATCAAGTGTATCATCACTAGTATTTGCTGCCAATTGTAGTAAAGAATCTTCTGCTACAATTTCACTTACATTAATTGTTGTGGTTGTTCCATTAACTGTTAAATTTCCAGCAACAATAACATCACCATTTACATCTAATAAAGCACTTGGATTTGTAATTCCGATACCAACAAATCCATTATTCATAATTCTCATTCTTTCAACAGCATTTGTATAAAACCATAATTCATCATTATCATTACCTGCCGCTGATTCTGCTTTAATATAAGTATCCTGATCTACATCAATGACACCACCAAGAGAACCCCAGGCTGGTCCAGCACCAAATCCTTCAAATTGATCAGTTGTAGTATTATATCTGATATATCCTTTATGACCAGTGGTAGTAGCTGTTGGTCTTTGAGCAGTCGTTCCTTTAGGAATTTTAAGGGCATCAGTATATTCAATATGAACACTAACTTCTGGATTTGTAATTCCGATACCAAACTTTCCATCACTTTTTACTCTCATTCTTTCATTTCCGCTTGTAAAGAACCATAATTCATCATTATCATTACCTGCCGCTGATTCCGCTTTAATATAAGTATCCTGATCTACATCAATGACACCACCAAGAGAACCCCATGCTTGTCCAGCACCAAATCCTTCAAATTGATCAGTTGAAGTATTAAATCTAATATATCCTTTATGGTCGGTAGTAGTAGATGTTGGTCTTTCAGCAGTTGTTCCTTTAGGAATTTTAAGAGCATCAGTAAAATTAATATGAAGAGCAACTTTTGGATCATTTGTTGCGATACCTACTCTTCCTGAATTATTTATAAACATTCTTTGTGCGGAATTAACATTAATTGATAAATCAGAACCGGTTGTAACTATTCTTTGAGCATCACTTCCAAAAGTTAAACCAACATTTGATGGAATATTTACATTAGCACCTGCTGTTAAATTGATATCTGATGTAGATTCGGTTGTTTGTAATGTCATATCAAGTTTAGATATTATATCAACACCTCCAGTAGTAGCATTTATAGTAATAGCATCTGAAACACTTTCAGTTGATTGTAAATTAATAGATGTTGTAGAATTAATATCAATATCATCACCAGCAGTAGTTCCTGAGCTTGTAATATTAATACCACCAGAATTTGCTATGATATTAATTGCGTCTGGTGCATCTTCATTTGCTGTAATATTCACGGATGTAGATGATTCAATATCTATGTCATCTCCTGCGGTTGTTCCGTTAGAAAATATATCAATACCTCCATTTGTTGCTGTAATAGTAATAGCATCATCAATATCTTCTGTTGATTTTAAATTTACCGAAGAGCCGGTAGCTGTAATATCAATGTCTTCACCAGATGTTCCTGTTGCTATAATATCAATACCACCAGCAGATGCTTTAATTGTAATAGCGTCTGATACATTTTCATTTGCTTCTAAATTGATAGAAGTTGTTGCTGTAATATCAATATCATCTCCTGCTGTATTACCAGAAGAAGTAATATCAATTCCCCCATTTGTTGCTATCATGGTAATCGCATCAGGTATATCTTCGGTTGATTTTAAATTAATAGATGAGCCAGTAGATATAATGTCAATATCCTCTCCAGCACTACCTGTACATCCAATATTTATACCACCAGCAGATGCTACAATTGTAATAGCATCTTCAACATTTTCATTTGCTAGTAAATTAATAGAAGTGGTAGAAGTAATATCAATATCATCTCCGACAGTATTACCAGAACTTGTAATATCAACACCACCATTAGTAGCACTAATAGTAATGGCATCTTTTATATCTTCAGTTGAAACTAAATTAATAGATGAACCAGTTGCTGTAATATCAATATCTTCTCCGGCAGTTCCAATAGCATCAATGTCAATACCACCATTTGTTGCTTTAATAGTAATAGCGTCAGCAATATTTTCATTTGCTTCTAGATTAATAGATGTGGTTGCTTTAATATCAATATCATCTCCAGCAGCATTTCCAGAACTTATAATATTTATTCCACCAGAAGTTGCTGTCATATTAATAGCATCTGGTGTATTTTCATTTGCTGTAATATTAATGGATGTAGATGATTCTATGTCAATATCATCTCCGGCAGTTGTTCCGTTTGAAAATATATCAATACCTCCATTTATAGCATTGATGGTAATAGCATCATCAATATCTTCAGTTGACTTTAAATTAATAGATGATCCAGTTGCTGTAATATCAATGTCTTCACCTGCTGTTCCAATCGCATCAATATCAATACCACCTGCAGAAGCTTTAATAGTAATAGCATCAGCAATATTTTCATTTGCTAGTAAATTAATAGAAGTTGTAGAAGTAATGTCTATATCATCTCCTGCTGTATCACCTGAAGAAGTAATATCAATACCTCCATTTGTAGCACTAATAGTAATAGCATCTTGTATATCTTCGGTAGAAATTAAGTTAATAGAGGAACCATCTGCTCGAATATCAATATCTTCTCCAGCAATTCCAGTACATCCAATATCAATACCGCCAGCAGATGCTTTTATTGTAATAGCGTCCTGAACATTTTCATCTGCTTGCAAATTAATAGATGTTGTAGCAATAATATTAATATCATCTCCTGCTGTATTTCCTAAAGAAGTAATATCAATACCTCCATTTGTAGCACTAATAGTAATAGCATCTTGTATATCTTCTGTTGAAATTAAGTTAATAGAGGAACCATCTGCTCGAATATCAATGTCTTCTCCAAAAATTCCAGTACATCCAATATCAATACCTCCATTTGTTGCGGTAATTGTAATAGCATTTTGGACATTTTCATCTGCTCGTAAATTAATAGAAGTAGTAGCAATAATATCAATATCATCACCAGCAGTTGTACCATTTGAAAAAATATCAATACCACCAATTGTAGCATTAATAGTAATAGCATCAGGAGTATCTTCAGTGGATTTTAAATTAATAGAAGAACCAGTTGCTGTAATATCAATATCTTCACCAGAAGTTCCAATAGCATCAATATCAATACCACCAGCA
>Ga0209753_1000536_pt1 | contig 15745 bp, 10 predicted proteins | sample METZYME_3_550m_FD_187550 | JGI IMG/M metagenome (GOLD analysis project Ga0209753, IMG submission 187550) | Marine microbial communities from oxygen minimum zone in mesopelagic equatorial Pacific - METZYME_3_550m (SPAdes) (version 2) | ecosystem: Environmental > Aquatic > Marine > Oceanic... | reverse complement strand
GCGCTCAAAATTCAAAATGAAATGTTGGGCCGGGCACCGTCCCTATCAGAACTGATCCTATTTTCCATCCAAGGCTCCGAACATTCCAGCTATAAAAGCAGCCGATCACACTTAAAGCAGTTTACCACCACCGGACCCGATGTGGTTTTAGGCGCCAAGGAAGATGCCGGCGTGGTGGCGGTAGCGACGGATAGTAAGGGACATCGCTGGTGTGTGGTCATGAGCCACGAATCCCACAATCACCCTTCTCAGATCGTACCCTATGAAGGGGCTGCCACCGGTGTTGGCGGAAACGTCCGAGATGTTATGTGTATGGGTGCCGAAGTAATTGCCTGCACCGATTCGTTCCGTTTCGGAGAAATTACCAGCAACAAAACCAAATGGATCCATGATGGCGTGGTGGCAGGCATTGCCGGTTACGGGAACCCACTGGGCATTCCCAACATCGGCGGTGACATTTATTATCATGAAGGCTATAACGAAAATTGCCTGGTCACGCTGGTAACCCTGGGCATCGTGCGGGAAGATCACATCATTCATTCCTATGCGCCGAATAATGCAGACGGCTATGATCTTATCTTGATTGGTAAACCCACAGACAATAGCGGCTTTGGGGGCGCCAGTTTTGCTTCTCTGGAACTGGAAGAAGAAAAAAAAGAACAGAACAAAGGGGCCGTCCAGGAACCTAACGCCTTTTTGGAACGGCACCTGCTCAAATCCACCTATGCCCTGTTTGGCATCCTAAAAGAAAAAGAAATCATTGAACATATCGGTTTCAAAGATTTAGGGGCCGGCGGCGTGGCCTGTGCCAGTGTAGAGCTGGCGGAAACAGCTGGTTACGGATCTGAAGTCTGGCTGGACAAAGTCCACATCGGATTGAACAATTTGCATCCTTCCGTTTATCTATGTAGTGAAACTCAGGAACGTTTCATGTGGGTTTCACCGCCGGAAGTGACGGCAATGATCGTAGATCATTATAATAAGGTGTTCGACCTACCCGGCGTTAGCGAAGGGGCCCAAGCGTCAGTGATTGGCAAAATCCGCAGTGATGGCCAGTACATTGTTCACAACGGGGATGAAGAGATAGTAAATGCACCGGCGGCTGAAGTGACAGAAGGATTCCTGTACAATCGCCCTTTTGAAGCACGTGAAAAGAATGTAACGGAACCACATATTCCCGATCCCGCGGATTATAACCAAACATTATTGGATATACTCGCCCATGAAAATATGGCGAGCCGGGAGCCCGTGTTTGAACAATACGACAAGCAGGTCCAGGGGCGGATCCATACCGAAACTGGATTGGCCGATTCTGGCGTTATGGCACCCTTCAATTCTGAAAATTACCCGGAAGAAATTCGGAATGTGGGAATTGCTTTGTCCACGGATCACAATCCGCGATATGGACTCATCGACCCCTACTGGGGCGGTGTGAATGCCGTAGTGGAAGCCATGCGAAATGTGGCGGCTGTGGGTGCTACGCCCCATGCGGTTACCGACTGTCTCTGCTTTGGCAATCCGGAGAAGCCTCACCAGATGTGGGAATTTGTGGAAAGTGTCCAGGGTGTGGCGGATGCCTGTCACGCTATCACGCTGAAAGACAATCCAGATGATGCCACGCCCATCATCGCCGGGAACGTGAGTTTTTATAATGAATCCAGTAACGGCGCCATCCCTCCTAGCCCTATTGTCAGCTGTCTTGGACGGCTCAAGGATGTGACCAAAGCGGTGCCCATGCATTTTCAAACATTTGACTCGATCTTGATCATGGCGGGCAAACGAAGAGATGAATTGGGCGGATCCGTTTTTTATAGTCTACATGATGAACTTGGAGCCAATGTCCCCCAACCCAATTTGGAAGAAGTAAAAAATCAGATCTTTGCTCTCACGGACTGCATCAATGAAGATTTGGTTTTATCGTGCCACGATATTGCAGACGGCGGTGTAGCCTCAACCCTGGCGGAGATGACATTCGGGAATGGAATTGGTTGTGACATAACGATTAACAGTGACCTTCCGACCTATAAGATTTTATTTTCCGAAACAGGTGGTTTTGTATTGGAAGTATCTCCGGAAAATGCCGATGCAGTTATTTCTAATTTTTCCAAGTATGGATCGGATGTTTTTCAAATCGGCACCACAGGTAGTAATACGATTCAAATAAACAGGGTGGTGGATATAGTTGTATCCGATGCAAAAGAAACCTGGGCCAACGGCTTGAGAGAGAAATTGTAATGGGTAATGTCGATTACAAATCAGCCGGTGTAGATATTGATGCAGGCAATAAAGCGGTAGAGCGCATTAAAGATGGGGTGAAGTCCACCTTTACATCCAATGTGCTCACGGGGCTGGGCAGTTTTGGCTCGCTTTACGATCTGAAGCCCATTTTTGAAAATTATGAAAATCCGGTTATGGTCCAGAGCATTGACGGTGTGGGGACGAAAACCATTATTGCCCGGAAATTGGGTAAATACGACACCATCGGGATTGATCTCTTAAGCGCCTGCGCTAACGATATCATTGTCATGGGAGCCCGGCCTCTAACCTTTCTCGATTATATCGCCAATGACAAACTGAAGCCGGAAATTATAGAAGAAATCGTTTCTGGTATGGTCACCGCTTGTAATGATTCGGGAGTTTCCCTTGTTGGTGGCGAGACTGCAGAAATGCCTAACACTTACCTGCCAGGAGAACACGACCTGGTAGGTGTCATTACCGGTGTGGTGGAGAAAGACAAAATCATTACTGGTGAGTCTATTCGGCCAGGCGACGTGGTACTAGGACTGCCGTCCAGTGGCCTCCATACCAACGGCTATTCCTTGGCAAGAAAGCTCTTTTTTGAAGTGGCTGGTCACGATGTAAATGATTTAATCCCTGAACTGGAAAAATCTGTGGGGCTTACCTTGCTGGAACCTCATATTAATTATACTAATCATGTGTTTGCACTGCTGGATGCTGGAATTGACGTTAAGGGAATTTCTCATATTACAGGCGGTGGATTGATAGAAAACATTCCACGGATTTTGCCGGACGGTATTGGCGTTGATATTCAAAAAGAATCCTGGCCAGTTCCACCTGTGTTTAAGCTTATGAAAAAGCTGGGGAACATAGACTGTGATGAAATGCGCCGAACCTTCAATATGGGTATCGGAATTATGTTTATTGTTGATCCCCATAATGTGGATGCAGTGGAGAATGCCTTAGAAGACCTGACAACAGTTTATGAAATCGGTTCAGTAGTGAGCGGGAAAAAGGAAGTAGGATTTAAATGAGCCTCAAAATCGCCATCATCCAATTCCCCGGTTCCAATACAGAACGGGAAACGCTCATGGCCTGCCGACGTGTGGGACTAAACCCGATTGAATTTTTATGGAATAAACTGGCAGAAAAATTGTCGGACTTTGATGGGTATGTGATTGTAGGGGGTTTTGCTTACGAAGATCGCTCTCGTTCCGGCGTGATTGCTTCATTGGACCCCATTATGAAGCAAATCAAACTTGAAGCAGAAAAAGGGAAACCTGTTCTGGGTATTTGCAACGGTGCACAAATATTAGTCGAAAGTGGGCTCGTTCCCGGGCTGGATAATCATCGGCTGGGAATGGCCCTGACAGATAATAAACGGGTCAAAGGCGATCATGTGGTAGGTGTAGGTTACTATAACACCTGGGCAAACCTGCAAATGACTGTTCCACCCGAGCGATGCGCCTTTACTTATCACATGAAAACAGGTGACTGGATCAACATCCCTCTGGCACACGGAGAAGGGCGTTTTATTATTCCTGATGAATTGCTCTTCAAGTTAAGGGAAAATAACCAAACCGTTTTTCGCTACTGCGATGATGAGGGAAATATTGTAGATGAATTCCCCACCAACCCCAATGGATCCATGCATAACCTAGCGGCTGTGTGCAACTCAGGCGGGAATGTTATGGCCATGATGCCACACCCGGAACGGACTGAAAAAGGTGATGTGATTTTTTCATCCATGAAAAAATTTATCGAAAAGGGAAATCCTATAACTGATCATACGCTAACGTTTGATCGCCCCCATTATGAAGTGGCGAATTACAAATCCAACGGCGATGCCACCGAATGGGTCATCGACATGATCATCACTGATAATGAAGCAGCATCTGTGCAGAATGCTTTGAATCAACTGGGATTTGATGTGGAAATCACACGCCAGACTCATTGGGAAATCGGAACAAACGGGAATAGAAAATCTGTTCTTCAACAGATAGATTCCTCCGGCGAACTTTATAACTCAAATAAGGAGTTCATCCGCAATATTTCACAGAAAGAGGACAGTGTTTCTTTACTTGTCCGTCAGAAAGAGGACATAACAGGGAGATCAAAATACGAATCGCTGAGAGAGCGCTTCGAAATAGATGGCATTACCCACCTCACACACGGTACCATCTGGAATGTGAAGATTGCAAGCGGTAATTTAGATACTATTCTAGGAGACATTTTGGAGACACACATATTCTTCAATCCGTTATCATATGACTGCTATAAAATTCAGTGAAGGGTACGCGGATCGCATCCGCGCCGAACTGAAGAATACACTCACCGAAACCAATCTGCCGACTGGAGCAAAACGAAAGGGTAAAGTGAGAGATCAATACGATTTCAACGATAAAATCGCTCTTATCACCACTGATCGTCAAAGTGCGTTTGATCGTGTTCTCGCCGCCATTCCTTTCAAAGGACAAGTTCTGAACCAGACCAGTGCCTGGTGGTTTGACCAGACACAAGAAATCATTCCTAACCATGTGATCTCAGTACCGGACCCCAATGTGACACTGGCCAAGAAATGCGATGTTCTCCCCATTGAATTCGTTGTCCGGGGATACATCACCGGCAGCACCAGCACAGCCCTATGGACCGTTTATAATAATGGCGACCGGGAATATTGCGGAAACGCACTTCCGGAAGGACTGGTCAAGAATCAAAAGCTGGATTCCAACATGCTTACCCCCACCACCAAAGAAGAACATCATGATAGACCCATTGCCCCAAATGAAATAGTCAACGAAGGGTGGCTTACTCAAGAAGATTGGGACTTTTGCAGTCAAAAAGCATTGGAACTGTTCGCTTTTGGACAAGAGAAAGCAGCCGAACACGGTATGATCCTGGTGGACACAAAATATGAAATGGGCCGCGATTCAGGTGGTAACATCGTTTTGATTGATGAAATCCATACGCCGGATAGCAGCCGTTACTGGATCACCGAGACGTATGATGAAAAGATGGCAGCTGGAGAAGAACCACAAAATGTGGATAAGGAATTCTTACGGCTCTGGTTTATGGACAACTGTGATCCTTATAACGATGAGACCCTTCCTGAAGCACCGGAAGAACTGGTAGTGGAGTTATCCAGTCGTTACATCTATTTATACGAAATCATCACCGGTGGAACCTTTATCTTCCCTGAAGGCAAGCCGGTTCAAGAACGAATCAACGAAAATCTGAAGGATCATCTATGAAAACTGTCATCATCATGGGTTCTACATCGGATGAACCCCACGCCAAGAAAATCACCGATAAACTGGATGAATTCAACATTCCCTGGGAACAACATGCCGCCTCAGCCCACAAAGAGCCTCTGAAAGTTCTTGAGATCTTGGAGGCCCACCAGAGTGAAAAAGATCTGGTGTACATCACCATAGCCGGCCGATCAAATGCCCTGTCTGGTTTCGTGGCGGCCAATTCTGAACATCCCACTCTAGCCTGCCCCCCCTTTTCGGACAAAGCAGATATGCTTGTGAACATTCATTCCACCCTGCAGATGCCCAGTAATACACCAGTGATGACAGTGATTGACCCAGGGAACTGTGCTCTGGCTGTTAAACGAATCTTCGGTGGCTGATCGGCTAAACGCAATTTCTCCATTAGATGGGCGCTACAGCAGTAGCGTAAAAGATCTGTCCGCCTATTTTTCAGAATCGGCACTCATGCGCTACCGAGTCACGGTTGAGGTGGAATACCTCATCGCTCTTGGTCGCGAAAAAGGGATAAAGGAATTACAATCATTCACCAACATAGAACAAACCAAATTGCGAAATATTTATAAAAACTTTAATGCTGCCGCTGCTCAAAAAATCAAAGAAATCGAATTGACCACCAATCATGATGTTAAAGCGGTAGAATATTTTCTTCAATCCAAATTGAAAAAGACTCTCTATCCTTGGATTCATTTTGCCCTTACTTCTGAAGATGTAAACAATCTGGCTTATTCACTTATGTGGCGGGACGGATTAAAGCAGGTGTATCTACCTGCTGTACAAAATGTTAACAGGGAACTGAAGAAGCTTGCGCGCCGCTATAAAAATTCATCCATGCTTGCCCTCACGCACGGACAACCAGCTACGCCTACTACATTCGGAAAAGAACTAGCAGTATTCTACCATCGACTGGATCGGCAAATAGATCAAATGAGAGTCCACAAACTGCTGGGGAAATTCGGCGGTGCAACAGGAACCTGGTCAGCACACAAAGTGGCGTATCCCAAAGTGAACTGGATACGTTTCGCCAGCTGGTTCATCAAGAGTTTTGGACTGGAACCGAATCTTGTCACCACCCAAATTGAGCCCCATGATTCCCTCGCGGAAAGTTATCATCAAATTGTCAGGGTCAATTCCATTCTCACGGACCTCTGCAGAGATATGTGGTCTTATATCAGTCGTGGAGTACTGGGGCAGAAAAAAGTGGCCGGTGAAGTGGGATCCAGCACCATGCCTCACAAAATCAATCCTATTCAGTTTGAAAATGCGGAAGGGAATATGGGCGTGGCGAATTCATTACTGAATCATCTTGCCGCCAAGCTTCCTATTTCCAGAATGCAACGAGATCTGACTGACAGCACCACAATGCGCAATCAAGGTGTTGCTCTTGGGCACAGCACCCTGGCGCTGAAAAATATTTTGAATGGTCTCGGTCGTATCTCTGTTAACAAATCTCATTTGTCAGCCGAACTGGACAAGCACTGGGAAGTGTTGGCTGAAGCGGTTCAGACTATCCTCCGAAAAGCGGGAAAACAAGATGCCTATGAGGGAATGAAGAGACTGACTCAAGGTCAGCAGGTTGATGCCGATTCAATAAAACAATTTGTGTCCCAATTAACCATCGATGAAAATGATAAACAGACATTGCTTAAGCTGACACCGGCCGATTACACCGGGTTTGCCCCAAAGCTCGTGGAGATGATCTAATGTGCGGCATTGTAGGAATCCAGGCACAGTCATCTGTAGCGTCTGAACTTTACGATAGTCTGATCCATCTTCAGCACCGGGGCCAGGATGCCGCCGGGATTATCACTTATGATTTCCGCATGCATAAAGAGAAAGGTCTCGGCCTGGTTCGGGATATATTTAATGAGAACAACATGAATCTTCTCACGGGTAACGTGGGAATTGGCCATACCCGTTACCCAACCCACGGCGGTTTTGGTCATGGTGAGATTCAGCCCTTCTGGACTGAAGTTCCTTACGGTGTCGCTTTGGGTCATAACGGCAATCTTGTCAACTATAAAGAATTAGCTGAAGAGATTACAGGTCGAGAGAAACGGTACCTCAACACTACCAGCGACACTGAGGTTTTGCTCCACATGTTTGCCACCGCGCTGGGACAAAACGGGTCAGCAAAATCAGACAAAGCATTCTTTGAACAAATCTGTGGTGCTGTAAAAAGTGTTTTTGATCGAACCAGTGGATCCTTTTCAGTGGTGGCCGCAATTGTGGGAAAAGGACTTATCGCCTTCAGAGATCCACACGGCATACGGCCGCTGTCAAGAGGTGAGCGCAAAAGTGACAACGGTTCTGTTGATCACATATTTTCCAGCGAGACAACCATGTTTCATTCCCTGGAATTTGAACCGAAAGGAAATGTAGAACCGGGTGAAGTCTATTATGTAAGTGAAAGTGGAAAAGTTTTCAGCAAAAAACTTGTGTCGGAGGAATTTACTCCCTGCATTTTCGAGTACGTCTATTTTTCCCGTCCAGATACCATGATGAATGATGTAAGTGTTTACCGTTCCAGGTTAAGAATGGGTCAAAACCTTGCTAAACGGTGGATTGAAAAACACCCTGATGTCCTACCTGATATTGTTATCCCGGCACCGTCAACCGCTAACACTGCCGCCCTCTCCCTTGCCTACGAGCTGGGTGTCCGCTACTCTGAGGGGCTATACAAAAATCCTTTCATCGGGCGAACATTCATCATGCCGGGCCAAGCCGAACGGAAAAAGTCGATCCGGCACAAGCTGGTTCCGCAGGAGATCGAGATTCGAGACAAAAAAGTGATGATCGTCGACGACAGCATCGTCCGCGGGAACACAAGCCGACAAATTGTCCGTATGGTGAGGGGTATGGGTGCAAAAGAAGTTTACTTTGTTACTGCCTGTCCACCGGTAAAAAATCCCTGTTTCTACGGTGTGGATATGCCAACCCGGTCAGAACTGATTGCAGCCCAGAAATCGGTTGATGAAATTCGGACCTATATCGGTGTGGACATTCTCCTTTACCAGGAAATCCCCGACCTAGTAGAAGCAGTAACCCGTAAAGGCGATCACAACATTGATCGTCCGTGCATGGCATGTCTCGACGGTTGGTATGTTTCAGGAAACGTGGACGAAGAAAAAATGAGCGAGATGGAGACCATGCGACTTAATGACCGCAACGGTCATTAACAACTTTCTGGTGGTAGGTTCTGGTGCCCGGGAGCACGCCATCTGCCGAGTTCTGCATCGTTCTCCTCAAGAAAAAAAGGTTTTTTGTCTCGCCACAAACTTCAATCCTGGCATTGTCGAATTGTGTGACGATGTAACTACGGGTGATATTAACAACTCCGATTCAGTCACCTTGTATGCGGAGAAAAACGGCGTGGGGCTTGCCATCATCGGGCCGGAGAATCCGCTGGCCTGCGGTGTGGCAGATGCACTTTGGGAAATGGGTGTCAAGGTGGTAGGACCCAAAAAAGACCTGGCCCAGATCGAAACCTCCAAAGCGTGTGCCCGAGACCTCCTTAATGAATACAATATTCCTGCCTGTCCTGAATACAAGACATTTTCATCCATGGAGGGTGTCACTGATTATCTAAATGAACTAGGTGAGAATTATGTGGTTAAGTATGACGGTCTGGCGGGAGGCAAAGGTGTAAAAGTTTCAGGAGAACACCTTTATTCTCATGAGGAGGCTACCTTGTATTGCCAAGAGCTTGTGGAGAAAGGCGGTCGGTTTGTAATCGAAGAAAAACTGTCGGGACAGGAGTTTTCTCTCATGAGCTTCTGCGACGGGGAAACTCTGAAGCATATGCCAGTGGTCCAAGACCACAAGCGAGCCTACGAAGGAGATACAGGCCCCAACACCGGCGGCATGGGGACATACTCCGATGCAAACCACTCCCTCCCTTTTCTCAGAGATACTGATATTGCACAGGCACAGGGAATCAACCTGGCTACAGCCGCGGCACTGAAAGACAAGTTCGGAAACGGGTACAAAGGTATCCTCTACGGCGGTTTCATGGCCACCGAAACGGGGGTCAAGCTTATTGAATACAACGCCCGCTTGGGTGATCCGGAAGCTATGAATGTGCTGCCCTTGCTGGAATCAGATTTTGTTGCACTCTGTAGGGCCATTACTGACGGTAATCTTCATGAAGTTGATGTCAAGTTCAGAAACCAAGCCACGGTCTGCAAGTATGCAGTGCCTGAAGGATATCCTGACAATCCAGTGAAGGGCGAGCCAATTGATGTGTCCGGTATTGAAAATCGGGAGGGCTTATTTTACGCATCGGTGGATATTAAAAATGATCAGTTGGTAGAAGCGGGGAGCAGAACTGTGGCAGTAGTGGGGATGGCCGACTCTATTACCGCCGCGGAGCAAATTGCTGAGAGGGAAATTTCAACTGTAACCGGTCCCCTCTTTCATCGGAGAGATATTGGCACCAAAGAATTAGTTCAAAAAAGAATTGACCATATGGACACTCTGCGATGATTAAGATCGGTGTTCTCGGCTCCACAAAGGGGACAGACTTACAAGCCATACTGGATGCCATAAATGACGGCCAGTTAGATGCGGAAGTATCGGTGGTAGTTTCCAATCGAGAAAGTGCTTACATCTTAGAACGGGCTAAAAGCCACGGAGTACCAACTTTTTTCATTCCCCATAAAGGTAAAGCCAGAGAGGAGTTTGACAGGGAGATGACAGCGGCTATGCAAAACCACGGTGTTGAACTGGTGCTCCTCATAGGTTTTATGCGAATTCTGTCAGCTGAATTTTGCCGGAATTGGCATGATAGAATTTTAAATGTCCACCCTTCCCTCCTGCCGAAATATGCCGGTGGAATGGATACTAACGTTCACACTGAAGTAATAAAAAATGGTGATCCTGAAACAGGATGTACGATCCATTTCGTCACTGAAGAAGTAGATGCTGGGCCAATCCTAATCCAGAAAAAATGCCCCGTTACATCTGACGATACCGTTGAATCTTTAAAGACAAAAGTACAAGCATTGGAAGGTGACGCTTTTATTGAAGCGATAAAATTGATACAAACTGATAAATATGATTAATAATCCTATCTTAAATCAAAACCCAACTCAAGTAAAGCGAGCCCTTATATCTGTCTTCGACAAAACGGGCGTAGTCGAATTAGCTCAATCACTGAACGGGCTTAGTGTCAAAATTCTTTCCACTGGCGGTACTGCCAAAGCACTTCGTGATTCAAATATTCCCGTTACGGATGTAAGTGATTACACTCAATTCCCGGAAATCATGGATGGGCGGGTAAAAACCATCAACCCCTTGGTAGAGGGCGGAATTCTTGGACTCCGCGATCTACACAGCGGTGACGCTGAATCCAATAATATTCAGTGGATCGATCTTGTGGTTTGCAATCTTTATCCATTTTCAGACACTATTTCCCGCGAAGATTGCGATTTGGCTCTGGCATTGGAGAATGTGGATATTGGTGGACCCACCATGATCCGCTCAGCAGCCAAAAATGTGGGGTGGGTCTGCGTCGCTGTGGATCCGGCTGACTATTCTTCCCTTTCTGATGAACTCCAGTCCGGAGCAATATCATTCGAGACACGAAAAGATCTTTCGTCCAAAGCATTTGGCCACACAGCACAATATGACACTATTATCCATAATTACCTTAAAGATGAGAGTTTATCAGATGATTTCTCGATCACTTTTGAAAAACATTCTGAAATGCGGTACGGTGAAAACCCTCACCAATCTGCTGCCTCATACAAGATCCCGGGCAATGATGAACCAAATATTATTAATGCCACCATCCACCAAGGGAAAAAGCTGTCTTATAATAATATCATGGATGCAGACGGAGCGTTGGCTTGCGTCCGAGAATTTGATGAATTAGCCTGTGTGGTGGTAAAGCACGCCAACCCCTGTGGCGTAGCCACGGGTAATGATATCCTGGATGTCTATAATCGGGCTTTCAATGCTGATTCTCTTTCCGCATTTGGAGGTATCATCGCCTTTAACAGAACTTGCACCAACGCTGTGGCAGAGGCTATCACTTCCGTGTTTGTTGAAATTGTTCTGGCACCAGATTTTGAGCCGGAAGCGTTAGAAACCTTTAAAAAGAAAAAAAATCTACGAGTTTTGGAGATTGGTGAGTTTGGCAAACGCCAACCCAAATTAGAAGTAAGAAATGTTGATGGTGGTCTGTTGGTTCAGGACGTGGATACAAAAATGTTGACCCGGGATGATCTCAATGTTGTAACGGACAAGAAACCAACGGACCAAGAAATCGATACCGTTTTATTTACTTGGAAGGTTTTACGCCACGCCAAATCCAACGGCATTCTCATTGCAAAAGATAATACCACGGTGGGGCTTGGAGCAGGTCAGGTGAGCCGGGTAGACGCAGTGCACATGGCGCTACACAAGGGCGGTGAAAATGTGAAGGGTGGCGTGTTGGCCTCTGATGCATTCTTCCCTTTCCGAGATAGTATTGATGCCATTGGCTCAACTGGGATTTCCACTGTTATCCAGCCCGGCGGTTCTATTCGTGATCAGGAAGTGATCGATGCTTGTAACGAACATGGCATGGCCATGGTTTTTACCGGCCAACGCTGTTTCAAGCATTAACCGGCGCGGGCTAGTTCAGCAGTACAGCTTTTATTACCCGAAACTGATCCTGAACTGATAATTTTATTAGGTATACTCCCGAGGGGAGCAGTCGCCCTTTATTATCTAAAGCTGACCAGTTAACAGTATGGGTGCCCGCCGCCATTTCACCGTCCAAAAGTGTTGCAACCGGACGGCCAATCATATCATACAGATAAAGTTTTACATCTGAATTCCTGTTCAGTGTGAATTCCACTTTTGTCTCAGCATTGAACGGGTTGGGGTAATTCTGTCTCAAATCAAAAGCAACGGGAAGAAGAGACTTTTCTTCAATTGAGGCCTTAGGTGATCCAAGGTAATAATAACCAAACAGTATCATCATTTCATCTTCACTAAGCAGACCAAAATGTAGAGTGTCATCCGTCCAGTTATTATAAGTGGCAATCAATTTAAACCCTTCACCTTTGTAAAGAGGAAGAGGTGGGTCAAGTTCCAGGATTGGCGGATGTTCCCAGTCATATGCAATATAGAGTAATTCTCCATCCAACTCGCCGCCAACTTTCTCAACTTTGAATTCAGTCATATGTTCATGAGCATGTGAAAACAGTTGAAACACACTGGTTTCTTCTTCCATGTAATATGTTTTTTCAACAGTTGTTACTTGATTGGGTGGTAGGTTTAATTCATCATTATTAAATGCGAGAATTTCAGCCACCCTCTCAACTTCTTCTGGCTTCACCAAATGCATATTGATATAAACTTCGCCCACCACTGTAGTGTCACTTCGGTTGACATAATGAGAGTTTAAATCCAAACCTTTACCAGCATCCAGTCTGAGCGCCACGCCTGGCGGAAAGTGATAATTCATGAAAGGCCACTGAGTTCCAAAACCAAAATTGTGCCAAAGGGTGGCGAGCAAACTTGAGATGATAACAGTCCCATCCTCTCTGCGAATATCTCTATAAACCTGCGGTTCCAATGCAACCCAGGAAGGGACATCTTCAAAAAATGAATATGCGATAAAATGATGACTCCCAGGCCGCATTATTATTTCAGCCCGTTCAAGATAAAGATCACCTGTGGTATCAAACGGTTGAAAATAGTAAAACTCTCTTTCAAAATTGGGTGGCACTTCAAAAGGGCCAAGGTGCAGTTGCATCCCCTGGTCCGGTGGATCCAGAACAAAAAATTTGGGTGGCTCGTAGCGGGTAGTGTCTTCCAAAAGTGCCTCACTGGCTTTATCAACCGTTCCTTCTTCCGGTGCACCACCAAGAATCCATTCTTTAATAAAGTCCAACTGACCATTTGTAAGGTAAGGCTCGCCCATAGGCATTAGAGAACCGTAATAAGGATGGTCTGAATAATAATGATCCTGATTGGTAGCGTTGATCTTTTCCCAAAGAAAACTTGTTTCCAAACTGGCAATGCCGGCTTTTCCTACCCTCAACAGGCCGTCTCCCCGCGCTGATGCATTATTAGGCACTACATCAACCAATTGTTCGTATGCCTCATTTTCCGTAAGAAGAAGGTTGGATTGTTGAGAAAAAGTGGTCCCCGCCTGATGACATTGTATACATGATGGGTTCCAAATCTCCTGCTGGATTACTTCCCAGGTAGACCGGTTTTGAGCTGTGAGGAGTGAGGTTCCGGAGGAAAAAATTGCAATGACAAAAATTCTTTTCACAAAATTTCCCTGGTTTTCACTCTTCAGCACTGATTTAAACACTTACCGGTACCATCCTTGTAAGGAACAAAACGGATGTGGTTGTGCTTACCGAAGCTTTACGCATACATACCATTCAGCAGGTCCTCATAATGTTCAACAATCACCTTTCTGCGAATTTTGAATGTTGGAGTGATCTCATCCTTATCCTGATCAAAATCTTCCTCAAGAATGCGGAATTTCTTTACTGTCTCATAGGATGCCAAATCTTCATTCTTGATGCTCACCTCCCTATCGATCAAATCTACCACTTCCGGCTTCTTCGACAAATCACCCTGATCCTGGTAAAGTAGTTTTTCGTCCCGGGCAAACTTTGTAATCTCATCCTCGTCAAGGGTGATAAGTGCTGTGAGGTACGGTTTTCTGTCGCCATAGACCATGGCCTGGCTCACATAAGGGCTCGTTTTCAGGCGGTTCTCAATATTTTGCGGCGCCACATTCTTTCCGCCGGCGGTGATGAGAATGTCTTTTTTCCTATCGGTGATAAAGAGAAAACCTTCTTCATCAAGATGTCCCACATCACCCGTGTGGAGCCAAAGTTCGCCATTCTTCCCGGGGTGCAGCAGTTCGTCGGTAGCCTCTTTATTCTTATAATAACCGGATATATTTTGAGGTGCCTTTACGCAAATTTCCCCATCTTCAGCAATTTTGATCTGGGTATCCGGCAGCGCCTGGCCCACAGACCCGATTTTTACTTTTCCCGGTCTGTTCGCCGAAATCACTCCTGCCGTTTCTGTCATGCCGTACCCTTCGTACACATCGATACCCATCCAGTTGAAATAGTGGATAATATCCGGTGATATGGGCGCCGCACCGGAAATCATGAAACGGATACGCCCGCCAAAAATATCCATCACCTTGTTATAGATAAAAAAGCGGGCCATGGCGCCCTTTATCCGAAGCCAAAAGTTCACCGGGGGATTCTCAGTTCTCTGAAGAGCTATCTTTTTCCCTACGTTAAGCGCCCACTGGTAGACTGTCCGCTGCAACCATGTTGCATCACCAATCCCGGTGGCGATCCGTGCATAGAATTTTTCAAACACCCGGGGCGTGCCAAACATAATGGTAGGACCCGTCTGCCGGAGGTTGTGGGGCAAATCATCTATACTTTCAGCAAATACGGTCTGATTTCCGTAAGCCAGCTTATTGAAGTGACCCAGTAGTCGTTCCGCAATGTGCGCCAGAGGAAGATAGGCGATGGATAAATCTTCCTTTTCAACACCGATCATGTTCGGGAGGTGACGGATGACGGCAATAACATTGCGACTGTTGATGATTCCCGCCTTGGGGTGGCCTGTGGTGCCGGAGGTGTAGATAAAACTGATAATATCTTCAGGATCACCGGCCTCGATCCGATCCTCAAAAGTGTTGGGGTGTTCCTGTCGGTAGTGAGCTCCCATCTCCATGAAATCCCGGAGTGATGTAACATTCGGAAGATCATTGGGTACATATTTGTCAAATACCACTATTCTCTCTATTTGCGGCAGCTTCTCCCAGATGGCCAGCATCTTGTCCAGCTGTTCCTGATCTTCCACAAAAGCGAGCCGACTGTCGCTGTGTTCCGCAATGTAAAAAACCTGTTCTTCGGTGTTGGAATGGTAGATGGGGGCAGTGACGCACCCTATCCCCATGATGGCCATATCGCAGACCACCCACTCCAGCCTGGTCTGACTGAGAATAGACACCTTATCACCCCTATTCATACCGCACGCAAGGAGTGCATTCCCCATATCCCGGGACCATTGGCCATACTCCCGCCAAGTGAGTGATTCCCACGCACCGCGCTGTTTGCGCCATAGGGTAATATCATCACCATGCTCATTGACATAATACCAGAACAGTTTTGAAATGGTATTATATCTGTCGAAATCCGGTATCATAAAGCTTCTACATCCCCCACAATCTGGCCCGACGGACATATTTC
>Ga0209753_1000535_pt1 | contig 15778 bp, 16 predicted proteins | sample METZYME_3_550m_FD_187550 | JGI IMG/M metagenome (GOLD analysis project Ga0209753, IMG submission 187550) | Marine microbial communities from oxygen minimum zone in mesopelagic equatorial Pacific - METZYME_3_550m (SPAdes) (version 2) | ecosystem: Environmental > Aquatic > Marine > Oceanic... | reverse complement strand
ACCTTGCAGGAGCATTCAATTGTCCTGATTCGGGGCGGGCGGGTGAAGGATCTTCCGGGTGTGCGTTACCATGTGGTACGTGGCGCTCTGGATGCCACCGGAGTTGAGAAGCGCCGCCGCAGCCGCTCCAAGTACGGGGTCAAGCGCCCCAAGGCGGGTAAGAAATAATTTCAGTGAGGGAAGGAACTTATTTAACCAGCCATGGCACGCCGTAGAAGAGCAGAAAAACGCGAAGTACCGCCGGACTCCCGTTACGGGAGCAAGTTGGTCACCCTGCTGGTGAATTTCACCATGCGGCAGGGGAAGAAAAGTGTGGCAGAAAAAATCATTTACGGTGCGTTCGACAAGTTGGCTGCGGAAAAGCAGGGGAGCGACCCTTTGGAAATTTTGGAACGCGCCGTTGGCAATGCCCGGCCCCGGCTCGAGGTCAAGTCGCGACGTGTCGGCGGGGCGACCTACCAGATACCGCTCGAGATCAGTGGCAGCCGGCAGACGGCTCTGACGTTGCGCTGGATGGTGAGTTTTTCGAAGGCCCGGAAGGGAGTACCAATGAGGGATGCCCTGGCCACTGAGATCAGGGATGCCAGTGAAGGCCAGGGTAGCTGCATCCGGAAAAGAGACGAGATGCACAAGATGGCCCAGGCCAACAAGGCCTTTGCGCACTTCCGTTGGTAGGAAAGAAGAGTCGGCTTGGCCAAGCGCTCGGCCAGGTTGTCAGCGTCCAGCGGTTTATACGCGGATGAGACGCTCTCTGAAATAGCTTGGTTTTTTTAGATGGTATTTTGCTGGAACTTTTAGCAACAAAGTAAATGATAGCCACATTGGAACAGGACAAGAACATCAACTCGCCTGATCGGGAGTATACGCTTAAGCGGACGCGGAATATTGGTATCGCTGCCCACATTGATGCCGGCAAGACCACGACCACGGAGCGGATCCTCTACTACACCGGTTTCATGCATAAGATCGGCGAGGTTCACGACGGGAACACTGTCACGGACTGGATGGAGCAGGAGCGCGAACGCGGGATCACCATCACATCAGCCGCCACCACCTGTTTCTGGAAACAGCAGGACGAGGGCTTGGCCAAGCTATTCACGGGGATCGACAATCGTATCAACATCATTGACACCCCCGGCCACGTGGATTTCACAGCAGAGGTGGAACGCTCAATGCGCGTGCTCGACGGTGCGGTGGCTGTTTTTTGCGCCGTGGCCGGCGTTCAGCCCCAGTCCGAGACCGTCTGGCGGCAGGCCACCAAGTACAACGTTCCCCGTATAGCGTTCATCAACAAGATGGATCGGACTGGTGCAGATTTCCACAAGGCCATCAACGACCTGCGGACCAAGCTGGGCGCCGAGGCGCACCCGGTTGGCATTCCCATCGGTGCGGAGGACAAACTCAGGGGTGTCATCGACGTCGTGAACCAAAAAGCCATCGTTTACGATCCATCCGATGAAACCGGGGTCAAGTATGAGATAACGGACATTCCGGAAAACCTTAGAGATGAGGCCGGGATAGCCTTCGAGCAACTCATCGACGCAGTGTCCAACCTCGACGATCAAGTGGCTGAGATGGTGCTGGAGGACAGTGAAATCACTCCCGAAACACTCAAGAAGGCCATTCGTCGCCTGACGTGTGAGTTGAAATTTGTTCCGGTCCTGGGTGGTTCCGCGTTCAAGAACAAGGGGGTGCAACCACTCATGGACGCAGTGGTGGACTACCTGCCCTCACCGGTCGAGGTTCCCGCTGCAACGGCAGTTGAGGCGGATGACGAAACCACAGAAGTCGTTGTTGAGCCGGATGACAATGGTAATTTCTGTTCGCTCGCCTTCAAGCTCTGGACCGATCCGTTCGTGGGTAAGCTGGTGTTTATCCGCGTTTACTCCGGGCAACTCAAGAAGGGCGACACCATTTACAATCCGCGCACTCGCAAACGCGACCGTGTTAGCCGCCTGATCATGCTTCAGGCGGACAAGCGCACCGACGTGAATGCTGTTTATTCTGGTGACATCGCTGCGATTGTGGGGCTGCGTAATGTCACCACCGGCGACACGCTGTGCGACAAGGAGCTCGACGTGATGCTCGAGCCGCCGACGTTCCCCGAGCCGGTCATCTCGATGGCGGTCGAGCCCAACTCCAACGCCGATCGCGATAAAATGTCCGAGGCGTTGCAGCGCTTGGCTGAGGAGGATCCTACTTTCCGCGTCTTCACCAACGACGAAACCGGCCAGTTGATCATTGCCGGCATGGGCGAGCTGCATCTGGACATTATCCGCGACCGCCTGATGCGGGAGTTCAAGGTGCAGGCCACCGTCGGGGTACCGCAGATTTCCTACCGTGAAGCCATCACGGCGCCCGCCGAGGGCGAGGGCAAGTTTATCCGCCAATCCGGCGGGCGTGGCCAGTACGGCCATGCCATCATCAACATTGAGCCCAACAAGCGCGGCAAGGGGGTCGAGATCGAGAACAAGATCGTCGGTGGGGTCATCCCGAAGGAGTATCACTCTGCAGTGAATGCCGGCATCCGGGAAGCGATCGCCGGTGGCGTGCTGGCCGGCTACCCGATGGTCGACGTCAGGGTGGAGGTGGTCGACGGTTCATACCACGAAGTCGATTCGAACGAGTTGGCGTTCAAGATGGCCGGCATTTTTGCCCTGAAGGAAGCCTGCAAAAAGGCCAAGCTGATCCTGCTCGAGCCGGTCATGAAGGTCGAGGTGGTCACGCCCGACGAATATCAGGGCGACATTATGGGCGACCTGAACAGGCGCCGCGGCAAAATTCTCGGAATGGAGACCGACGCGAAGCAGCTCTGCACCGTGATCTGCGAAGTGCCGCTGGCCGAGATGTTTGGTTACGCAACGGCTGTTCGGTCATTGTCCAGGGGCCGTGCTTCTTACTCCATGGAGCCATTTAGTTTTGAAGAAGTGCCGAGCAGCATCGCCGAGGAAATCGTCAGCGGAAGCAGCAAGAAACCGGCGCGTACTTAAAAGGTATACTGTCATGCAAAAAAACCGCATTAGAATTCGTCTCAAGGCATACGATCACAGGGTGATCGACCAGTCGGCCGGCGACATCGTCGAGACGGTCAAGCGCACCGGCGCGCAGGTCGCCGGCCCCATCCCGTTGCCGACCCGCATCGAGCGATTTACTGTGGGCCGTTCCCCGCACGTCGACAAGAAGGCACACGAGACGTTCGAGCAGCGCACTCACAAGCGGTTGATAGACATTATGGAACCCACGGCCAAGACTGTGGACGAGTTGAAAAAGTTGAACCTCCCCGCAGGCGTCGACATCACCATCAAGATTTAGGCAGACATGGTTGGATTGTTAGGAAAAAAACTGGGCCAGACACGGTTTTACACCGAGGACGGCAAATCCGTGAGCGTCACCATCGTACAGGCCGGCCCCAACCAGGTGCTGCAACGCAAGACCACTGACAAGGATGGTTACGAGGCGGTTCAACTTGGCTTTGACGGGCAAAAGGAGCACCGACTGAACTTGGCCAAGCGCGGACACCTCAAGGCGCACAACGGTGGGGAGAACTACAAGTCGCGATCCCCGGGCCGCACTGTCAAGGGCAAGGATCGCTTGGCCAATCGCAAGGCATGGGACGCACGCGCCATCACTCCCATCCGGCGCATCAGGGAATTTCGCGATTTTTCACTCGAAGTAAACCCCGGCGACTCGATCGGGGCTGACGTGTTCGAGGCCGGCGATTATGTGGACGTGATCGCCAAGACCAAGGGCCGCGGTTTTCAGGGGGTTGTCAAGCGCTGGAACTTTGGCGGTGGACGGGCTTCGCATGGTTCCGGCGGCTGGAGACGCCGTCCGGGTGCCATTGGCGCCGGTTCGACACCCGGCTTCGTGATCAAGGGCAAGCCGATGCCCGGCCACATGGGGCAGGCCAGTCGCACGGTACAGAACCTCGAGATTGTCCAGGTGCACGCCGATGACAACCTGCTGCTTGTCAAGGGAGCCATCCCCGGCGCAAATGGCGACTACGTTGTCATTCGCGAGGCCAAGAAAAAGCCCAAAAAAACCAAGTAAAGGCAGCGGAGGATACAAAGAATGAAAGTAGCAATCAAGGACACCAGCGGCGCTGACCGGGGCGAACTGAAGGCCAAGTTCACACCCGTGGACGACGACAAGGGCCAACAGGCTGTTCACGAGGCAGTCGTTGCCTACAACGCTGCCCAGCGCTCCGGCAACGCCTGTACCAAGACGGTGGCCGAGGTCGCCGGCACAGGCGCGAAGCCGTGGCGCCAGAAAGGCACCGGCCGCGCTCGTGTTGGTTACAGGCGCAACCCCATCTGGCGCGGCGGCGGCGTGGCCCACGGCCCCAAGCCGCGCGTTTACATCAAGAAACTCAACAAGAAGGTTCGCGACCTTGCCGTGCTCAAGGCTTTTACCGAGCGCGTAAAGGATGGCCAGGTCGTCATTCTCGACGAGTTGAGTCTCGACAAGCCGGCCACTGCGCAACTGGCCAAAACCCTCAATGCACTGGGCATCGACGCCAGGAAACCGGCTAGCGCCCGGTACAAGAGCGCCGTGTTGATCACAGCCGAGGCCGATAACAACGTTGCGCTGTCCGCTCGCAACATCGAGCGCGTTCGTTCCACCACGAGCGACTCGCTGACCACTTACGAAATTCTCTGGCCTGATGTCCTTGTCTTCACCAGGGACGCCTACGAGAAGTTTGAACAACGCCTGAACAAGTAAAACAGTATGAGCCCATTTGATGTTATAAAAACCGTCCGCTTGACCGAGAAGGTCATGGCTGTTCAGGAGTACAACGATGCCGCCGCCGAGCGCCTGAGCCGGGAAACCCGGCAACAGGTTCACCTCGTTACCGACACGCGCGCGGACAAAAACGATATACGCCGTGCCGTTGAAATTCTGTTCAAGGTCAAGGTCGACCGTGTGAACACCATGAATGTGAGCGGTCGCCTCAGGCGCAAGCGCACTCGGCACGAGGGTCGCACACCGCGCTGGAAGAAGGCCATTGTTACTCTCAAGGCCGGCGATCAAATCACGCTCACCTAGCCTGATCGCGCAAAAACTTTGCCAAGCGGGAGCCGTTGCCGGTTTCCGTTTTTTTGTGTCAGACTTGGCTAGTTTCGCCGTGCCTGGCTGTGAATGGCATTGACACCAGTCTGGCAGCTCCATAGAAATTGTGGTGTTCCACACCAGGCTGCGCTTGGCGGATTAACGCACATATAATATGAAAAAAATAATGGAATGCGTGGCGGCCGGATTGCTCCTTGCCGGGGCGGTGACCGAACCTACGGCAACCGCTGCGAAGAAAAAAAACAAGGGTACTGTGAAAAAAGAAGCATTTGGAAAAACCACGGACGGCAAAGCAGTCGAAGCCTACACGCTGGTTAACAAAAACGGCCTCAAGGCCAGGATCATTACCTACGGGGCAATGCTCACCGAGATGCATGTGCCGGACAAAAACGGCAAGTTTGGTGATATCGTCTTGGGGCATGATAAGCTCGAGGATTACCTCGATGGCCACTCTTACTTTGGCGTGACCACAGGCCGTGTGGCCAACCGTATCGCCGGAGGCAAGTTTACGCTCGAGGGCAGTGAATACACGCTGGCCACAAACAACGACCCCAATCATCTGCATGGCGGCACCGAGGGAATCGACAAAAAAGTTTGGTCCGCCCGCGTGAGCAGGAGCAAAGCCGGCCCGGCGGTTGCCTTCAGTTACACAAGCCCGAACGGCGAGGAAGGTTATCCAGGTAACCTGAAAATGAAGGTGACTTACACATTGACGAACAATGACGAACTGCGAATCGACTATGTCGCTACCACCGACAAGGCGACCCCGGTAAATCTCACCAACCACGCCTATTGGAACCTTGCCGGAAAGGGCACAATCCTCAATCACATCCTGCAGATCAACGCCGATCACTACACGCCGGTGGACGCGACCGGCATCCCGACAGGGGAAATTCTGAAAGTTGACGACGTGATGAGCTTTATTAAACCGACCGCCATCGGCGTGCGCATCGACAAGCTCGCCGGTGAGCCGGGCGGCTACGATCACAACTACTGCCTAAACAAGAAAGAGTTCGGCAGCTTGGGTTTGGCGGCGCGAGTGGAGGAATCGACCTCGGGTCGCGTGCTCGAGATTTTCACCACCGAGCCAGGCATCCAGTTTTACACCGGCAACTTCCTTGACGGTACCGAAGTGGGCAAGGGCGGTTGGAAATACGAGTTTCGAAATGCACTTTGTTTGGAAACACAACACTTCCCAGATTCCATCAACCATCCGCAGTTCCCAAACACCGTGCTGCGTCCGAAGCAAAAATACACGCAGACGACCATCCACAAATTCACCACGAAATAATTTTGCGCGAACAACTTGAAGCGAAACCTCGCCAGGAAAGGCGGGGTTTCAATTTAGATGGCGGTATGTTCGCGGTTGAAGGCGACGGCATCCTCGTATCGCAAGCCGTCGCCACCGAGGATGTCCAGCGCCGAGCCGATAGTGAGGTGCACCCGCCCTTCGCCAAGATCCGTCACCAGCTGTAGGTCATTCATTGAACGAGCGCCTCCGGCATAGGTGGCAGCAATGGGAGAGTGTTTGGCGATGAGGCGAACAAGGGTTTCGTCGATCCCTTGGCCAAGCCCCTCGACGTCGACTCCATGAATGAGAAATTCGTCACAATGTTCGGCGAGTTGGCCGAGGGTGTCGGCATCGACTCGGAGTTGGGTGAAGGCTTGCCAGCGGTCCGTCACGACAAAATAGTTATCACCGCGGCGGCGGCAACTTAAATCCAGCACAAGCCTCGATTGGTCAACCGCTTGGCCAAGTCGCTTGAGCCGGTCCTCATCGAGTTGCCCTCCCTGAAATAACCATGAAGTGACGATGACATGCGACGCCCCGGCGTCGATCCATTCGGCAGCATTGTCCGCCGTGACGCCGCCGCCGATTTGTAGTCCATCCGGCCAGGCGGCAAGCGCCTCTCGGGCGGCATCGTCGTTGCCTTGGCCAAGTTTGATGACGTGGCCGCCGCGTAGGTCGTCTCGTCGGTACAACTGGGCAAACCAGGCGGGTGGTTTGTCGGAGACGAAGTTGGTTCGGAGTGAATCGGGTTGGCTGTCGTCGATGGAGCCTCCGACGATTTGTTTGACCCTTCCGTCATGCAGATCTATGCAAGGCCTAAACACGGGTGCAGTTTACGGGTGGGTGAGCAGTGGGTCGAGTTTGGTTGCTGGCAATTTGTCAAAAAGACGCGAGTTGTAGTGCGGTTTGCCGTATGGTCTCTGCCGTGGGTGAGAAGCGACAGATACGCAACATCGCGCTGACCGGCTTCATGGGCTGCGGCAAAACCGCTGTCGGCAGGGTGGTCGCCAGTGTTGCCGGCTTTGAGTTTCTCGATACCGACCAGTTCATCGAGGAGCACGTTGGCATGAGCATCCCGCGAATTTTCGAGGAACACGGCGAGCAGACCTTCCGGCGGTACGAGCGGGAGGTGGTCGTGCGGCTGGCGGAGCGCGAGAACACTGTTATCGCGACTGGCGGCGGTCTCTTGGTGGACGCCGAAAACATGGACACCATGAAGCAATACGCGATGGTATTCTGCCTGTGGGCCTCGCCGGAATCGATCTGGCGTCGTGTCAAGGGACAGTCGCACCGGCCGCTCCTCAACACCGACGATTCCAGGCAACGAATCATTGACCTGCTCGAGGAGCGCAAACCGGCTTATAGTCGCTCAGACATGCTCATCAACACCGAGTACCGTTCTGCCAAGGATGTCGCCAACCTGATCCTCGGTCAATTCCGCCAGGCGACACCCGAGGCACCATGAAGGAAGCCATCCGCCAGTTCGCACTCGAGCTGGGCTTTGAGGACTGCCGCTTCACCACCGCCGACCCGCCAGAGAGCGCGGGGCAATTCCTGAATTGGCTCGAGGGCCAGCGCCACGGCACGATGGGCTGGCTCGAGCGCAATGCCGCCAAGCGCATCGACCCGCAACTCGTCCTCGACGGCGCGCGCTCCGTTATCACGCTGGCCACGAGCTACGGCCAAGCCGATGACGCAACCGCCAAGCCAAGCCGCGGTGTCATCGCCCGCTACGCGCGTTATGCCGATTACCACGACGCACTCGCCCAAGCGCTTGGCCAACTGACCAAGCGCGTCCAGTCGCTCGCCGGTGACGGCACCCGTTCGCTTTGGTACGTGGACACCGGGCCGATCCTCGAGCGCGACCTTGGCCAACGCGCCGGCCTCGGCTTCATCGGCAAACACACCAACCTCATCAGCCGCCGACTCGGCAACTGGTTTTTCATCTCCGAAATCCTCACCACCGCCGAACTCGAACCGGACGAGCCGGAGCGCAACCACTGCGGCAAATGCACGAGCTGCATCGACGCCTGCCCGACCGGCGCGATCACCGCACCGTTCCAGCTCGACGCCCGCCGCTGCATCTCCTATTTGACCATCGAGTTGAAGGGCTCGATCCCGGAGGAGTTCCGGTCGGCGATCGGCAACCGGATTTACGGCTGCGACGACTGCCTCGACGCCTGTCCGTGGAACCGCTTCGCCGGCGAGGGCCGCTTGATGGCGCCGCACCGGCGCGACGACCTTGGCCAAGCGGACTTGATCGAGTTGCTGGCGCTGGACGACGACGGTTTCCGGGCCAAGTTTCGCGGCACCCCGATGCGGCGCACCAAGCGGCGTGGCGTGCTGCGAAACGTCTGCGTGGCGCTGGGCAATGTCGGCGACGCCTCAGCGATCCCACCGCTTGAGCACGCAGCTGCCGACCCCGAGCCGCTGATTGCCGAGCACGCCCAATGGGCGATTGGCCAAGTGAAGCAGCGCAGCGGCCAAAATTAATGGTATTTTGCCTGTTTTTACGAGTTGCAAACCGCCTGCCAAGGGGTATGTTGCCGGTTCGTGGCGCCAAAGGTTCCACATGTTGCCCGGCTAATTTGTGGGGTACTCTTTGGCCTGCTTTGGGCCGGGTGCCAGGCGTTGCAGCAGGTTGATTGGGACGGACGCATTGGGCGGTTTAGTTACGAGCAGGCCGTGGCAGAACTGGGCAGGCCGGTTGAGGAAACGAAACTTTCGGGCGGCATGAGATGGGCCGAGTGGATTACAAACTCGGGTGTCTCGATGGGACGCGCGCTCGCCCGGCCCGGTAACAAACGCCGCTCAATGAGCGTGGTGCTGCTGGAGCCGACGGAGATACACCGGTTGCGTGACCGGTATCTGCGGCTGACTTTTGACGAGACCGGGCGACTGGTTGCCTGGGAAAACGGGACAAAGACAGGAGACTAACATGAAGATAAACAGAACGAGTGCATTTACGTTGATCGAGTTGCTGGTGGTGATCGCCATCATCGCAATACTTGCTAGCCTGCTGCTGCCGGCGCTTGCCAAGGCCAAAAGCCAGGCGCACCAGAGCATTTGCCTGAACAACTTCAAGCAACTCGGCATCATGGTGCACTTGTATGCGGACGACAACGAGGACGACGTGGTGCACAACGGCAATGGACAAATGCGTTTGACCTGGGTTGGCGGTGTTTTTTCCAGCCGGCCGGAGGATGCCGGCAAGCCGGAAATGCTGATTGACCGCAGGCTTTCGCTGTTCGGCCAGTATATCAAGACCAAGGGCATTTACCGCTGCCCCTCCGATAAAACCACCATCACCGTGAGGGATCCTATTACGAGGAGGATGACCCCAAAGCCGCGCCTGCGCAGCTATTCACTCAACAGCTTCGTCGGTTGGAACACGAATACCCGGGGCGCAGGCGAACCGGCCTATCGGAACCAGCCTAACCCGAGTTACCAGAGTTACCTCAAGATGTCTGATTCCGCCAAGGGGCCTTCAGAACTGTTCACCTTTATTGAGGTACATCCGGTGAGCCTGTGCCGGCCTTTTTTTGGACATAATATGAAACAGAGTTTCTATCATGTGCCGGCCGGTTATCACAACGACAAGGCGGCGTTGGGATACATCGATGGCGGCTCCAGGGTAAAAGCGTGGAATCATAAACAAACAAAGGATTTACAGGCAAGGACCAATGAAGCTCACTGGGGCGGTCACACCCACGGAAATTCCCGCAATACGGATGTTATGTGGCTGCAGGAACGGGCCACCATCCTCAAAGGTCGGCGCCGTTAGGATTCCTTATCCATTCGGCGGAACTGCCGCAGTAAATTCACGATCCCACACGAGTTCGGGTGCGGTAGCCCCATCCACTCAATCAGACCGATTGCTGCCTCTTCGATTGCTGCCGGGCCATGGACTTCATCCCGCGCGAAGTTCAAGAATTTCATCAGGCGGAAGGCGTTAAACCAGCGAAAAAACCGCTTGCGAAACGCGCCCAAGTCGCCCGAGTTAGCCCGGATTTCAGGAACAACCGACTCAAGAAATTCATCGCCTAAAAACCGGGCCATCGCCTCGGGCGCGTCACTGCCGGGTTTGCCGGTTTCCCAGAGCTCCTCCACCTGGCCAAGCAGCCATTGCACGTCGCGGTACGCTTGCAGGGGATAGGTGGTCAGTTTTCCGTCGGCCACATAGTCACCAACTGCCTTGCCGGTGCCGAAAGGCACACGACAGGACAGGCGCGGTGAGGGGTGCACGGTGACGCCGGTCAGTACTGACACTTGTCCAAGCCAACTGATTTTCTGCAGGAAATAAAAATCCTCGCCGGCCTGTCGACGGTTCATTCCACCCTGTTTCACGTAGGCCCAGGCGCGAACCGCCATCGCCGAGCCGATGGTGTGGAAGCCGTACGGGAAAGCGATGAACTTCTGTGCCCGGACGTGGTAGCGCAGATGCAGCTCGTAGGCGGTGATGCCATCGAACACCGCCTGGACAGGCGCCCTGTCTCCAAAGCCAAGCGCAGCCCACTCGTCAGCGTCGAGCGGATGCTCGAAGTGGATACTGCAACCAGGCATATCCGACTGCTCGGCGAAGTGTGATTCGATTCCGGTGAAGTAATTGGCGGAGCAGCGGCAGTCGGCGTCGTAGCAGATGAGCTGACCGTCCTCCGCCCGGCCAACGTCGGCGAGTCGTCGTAGTGCCTCGTCCATCCCGATCTTCCGCGCCTGGCCAACGCCGGCGTGTTTCGGTGGCAGGTCTGGCAGATGCAGCAGGTGGATGGGCAGCCAAGCGTTGCCGCGCTCGCTCAGCCAGTCGGTGGCTTGACTGAGGGTATGCTGGTTTTGACGAGCCACCGCCGGCGAATCTTTTTCGGAGCCGTTGATGACAACGATCACCTCCGCCTGGCCAAGCGGCGGCTCGCAGTTGGCCAAGCGTTCCAGTGCGCCGACAAGATCCGGCTCGTCATGGCAGGGGATGACGACAACCATCCGCAGGCTGGGGTGCGGCTTGGCCTTGATCAACCGTGGGTGGGCCGATTTCCGCAGGTACTGTTCGTGAGATGCAGCCACTTGGCGTTTGGCCAATCTGGCGTCTGGCGGCCGCTCGTTCAATGGAATACGACTGTGGCGGGTGGGGCTGGCTCCCCGAGCCGGCCGGGTGCGGCGGATGGCTGGGCATTGATGAATATTCTTGGTGGCATTCTGGACTGCTCGGCGTCACGTTTCTCACGGAACTTTTCCACTTATGAAAACGATCAGATTCATTGTCCTGTTCGCCGTCGCGCTTGGCCAGGCGGCGATCGCGCACGCGGAGTTTCGGGCCGGGATTGCGGTGCGGATTGTCACGCCCGAGCCGTTGCTTCCGGTATCTGGCGGTGTCGGCCCGTCCAATCCGGTCACCAAAAAACACGGCGACCTCACGGTGCGGGCGATGGTGCTCGAGAACGGCGGCACGCGGGTGGCCTTCGTCAGCACGGACTTTCTCGGCTTTCCCGCCGCGCTGGGCGACCGCGTGCGCAAGCGGGTCAAGTCCATCCCGGCCGGGAACATTTTGATCGGCGCGACGCATACGCACAGCGCGCCTGACTGCTACGGTTTCCCCAACGGCAAAGGCGGCACAGACGCCGACCTCGAGTATCTCGACTTCGTCTGCAACCAAGCCGCCGAGGCGATCAACGAGGCGGTCGCTGGGCTGCAACCGGCGTCGCTCCGGATCGCCACCGGCAAGGCCAACGGGAAGATCGCCTACAACTATTACGCGCCGCAACTGTACGACCCGCGCTGCAACGTGATGCAGGCAATCGGCCGTGACGGCAAGCCGTTCGCCACGCTGGTCAACTACGCGATTCACCCCGAAGTGCTTGGCTCGAGTCAGGGCGTTCTCAGTCCGGACATGGTCGGGCCGCTGTACGATCGCATCGCGGCGAGCGGCGGCGGCACCGGTATTTTCATGAACGGCGCGCAGGGGGGAATGGTCACCGCCGACGTCCGTGGACCGGACGGCAAAGATGTGCAGACATGGGACGAGTGCCGCCGCATCGGCCATCTGCTCGCCGACGAGGCGCTGCGGATTGTGGGTGGCGCGACCGCGCAAAAGGAGCCGGAAATTCGTTCCGCCTGGCGGGACGTGACGCTGCCGGTTGACTCGCCAATGCTGTTGGCCATCATGAAAATGTCGCCGTTGCGCCTGGCCGAGCCAGACGAAAAATCGATCACCACCCGCGTCAACCTTGTGCACGTTGGCGATGCGCAGATTCTCACTGTTCCCGGCGAGGCACTGCCGAACATTGGGTATTATCTCAAGCGCAAAATGACAGGACGGCACAACTTTCTGTTTGGCCTGACGAACGACGCGCTGGGCTATATATTGACCAAGGAGGACTGGAACAGCTTCGAGCGGTACGACTACGTCACCCGCACCAGCCTTGGCGAATCGACCGCCGAGATTCTTATCCGCGAGTCGCTGCGCCTCGTCAATGGGCGCGCCGCCAAGTAGTTGTTTCATCCAAGGCCAATTTCCTCGAGCCGCTTGGCCAGGAATTCTCCCGCTGTCCAGCTTGGGTAATCCGCCTGGCCATTCGTACGCTCGATGCAGGCCGGGAGCGGTGTCAGGTCGGTATCCTTCGTCGGATGCATGAAAAACGGCATCGACAAGCGGCGCTTGACCAGCTTGGGCGGGTTCACCACGCGATGCATCGTGCTGCGAAACCGGCCGTTTGTCAGGTTGGCCATCATGTCACACGAGTCGACAATCAACTGGTTTGGCTTGGCATCGACCGGCACCCAATCACCGTCCGGGGTCTGCAACTCCAGCCCGCCTCCGGTCGCCTGGATCAGCAGTGTGATGAAGTTGATATCCTGATGCGCCGCCGCGCGTGCCGCCGAGTTGTCGGCTTCCTCAATCGGAGGGTAATGGATCACTCGCAGGATGCTGTCACTGCCTTTGGTCAGGCGCGGCAGAAACTCCGCCTCTAGGCCAAGGTGCTCACTGCATGCGCCGAGCAGTTTTATACCTATGCCCTCGAGTTGCCGGTACAGTCTGCCGATCGTTTCACGAAACTCGGGCACCTCGCTTGGCCAGGCGTTGGCAGGCAGCGAGTTGCCGTCCTCACGGCCGATCTGGAAAAATTCCTTCAAGTCCGCCTGCTCGCTGTCCTTGGCATGTTCGCGGCCGAACTCGGTGAAACCGCGCTGCCCATTCGTTTCCGGTCGGCGATAGATTCGCTTGGTTTCCTCCGGCAACGAGAAAAATGTTTCAGCGACCCGGTAGCAGTCGGCGATTTGATCGGCAGAGATACCGTGATCCTCGACGATAAAAAAACCGGACTGCTCCAGCGCCCGTCCAACCGTTTGCACCGACACGGTCCGGTGCGCCGATGAATCCAGTGACTGGAGTGAAATGGTGGGAATCGAAATGTCGCGCATATTGCGCGGCAATCCAACGACCGCCCACCGGGAATGTCAAAGACAACGTTGCCGGTTTTCCGTTTCAAATCGCGTTGCTTGCCTTAAAACCCCCTGTGACGTGCAACTGGCAACACGTACCCCTTGGTGGCTTTGGCCCAACCTGCTCAACCTCGACTCGCCGCTGCTGGCGCTGATCTGGCAGGAGCAGTTTGCACGGGTCGCCGGCGTGTCGCTGGGGTGGGGTGAGCGCGTCCTGCTCTTCTGCTGCATATGGTTGGTTTACTGGGCCGACAGGGCACTGGATGCCGTTGAGTCCGGTGGAAAAACGGAGACCCACCGGCACGCGATTCAACTTCGAGGGAAGGCCATTTGGCTGGGCGTCTCCATTGTGGTTTTAGTCGTCGCGCTTGTGCTCGCGGTAACGACGCTCAACTCCCGCGCGTGGCTGGGCGGTGGCGTGGTGCTGGTCTTCACGGTGGCACACTTTGGGGCGACGCATTGGTGGCCGGCCCTGCGCAATCGGTTTTGGCCGAAGGAATGGCACGTCGGTTTTGTGTTTTCGGTGGGCTGCGCGCTGCAGGTTTGGTCCGTCGCGCCAAGTGTTTGGCCAAGTTTGCTGCTACCGGTGTTCGGCTTCGGCGCGTTGTGCGCGATGAGTTGTTCGCATATCACTGCCTGGGAGGTCGTCATGGCGGACCGGGACGACCCCGGCTCGCTGCTCAACGCTCACCCGAGGTTCATTCGCCGCCTGTCGTGGTTTGATCTCTCGCTTGGCCTGTTGGCGATGATTGCCGCTGCTGCGCTTAGCCAGGCTGGGGAACAGCACGCAATGGTAGCCGTTGGGATCAGTGCGCTTGGCCTGGCCTGGCTGCACGATCGCTGCGATCGTTTCAGCGCCGGGTTTCTCCGTGCCATGGCCGACTTTAGTCTCTACTCGCCGCTACTGTTTTTCGCGCTCTGAGTGTTCAGTCGGGTTTGTAGCCAGAGGGTGGGGACACAGTAGAGCCAGCAACAGGCTCCGTCCATTAGGACGTATTTCCCGAGAACGGGAAGGCTGTGCATAATGATCGTTCCGCAGGTGGCAATTGTCAAAATGGCGATGGCCTGATAAGTGATGACCCGGCGATACCGGTGCACGTCACTCGCCAGCAGGATCAGCAGTCCACCGTAAAGGGCGCACATGGCAGACATGCCGCGCACCAAATATTCGACGATCGGCTCGCCGGGCAACTTGCCGAGGTCGATGCTGGCGTGAGCGGATTGCGCCCAGGCGATTGGCATCAGCATCGGGGCAATAGCCAACACGCAGACGACGCCTGCGCCGCGCAAAATCCACACCAACAGTTTCTCGGCAGTTTCCGGTTTCATTTTATTCGTTTGGCCAAGTGGGAGTCTAACAACGTTCGGACTGCAGTGCAAAGGGCATTGACCCGTGTCGCCATTGGGAAATCTGACGGCGCCTCGAGCGTGTACGAGAGGCGGGTTTTTTTCAGCACGATGTAAAATGCCTCCGGCCAAAGCGACCGTGCCTCAGGGGAGACGACCGGTTTGAGGATGCCGCCCCTGGCCGGTCGATCGTCGATGCGCTCGGAACGGTCGATCGGGCAGGCCTGGTCAACGGCATCGATGACATCCTTCGACACGGCGGGCAAGTTGTCTGGGTTCAGCTCGTACAGATAAAAGCCGTTGGCCTCCCAGTCTTCGTGCAGGCAGATGCCAAAATCGAACGTGGGCAGGCCATCGATCCATTTGGTGTGTGCCTGCACTTCGCGGGACTTGATGTAGCGATAGTCGCGGTTGAGATCGGTGCCGGCTTGGCTTTCGCGGGTGTTTTTCTGGAAGCCGGTCGGATTGAGGCAGGGACAAGCGAACAGGCTGACGCCGCTTGGCCAGGCGTTGGCCTCGATCAATCCGAGCACGGCCAGTGGCCCGGCCGGTTCGTCGCCGTGGATGCCGGTTGAAATGTAAACGGTCAATCGCGGTTCCGTGGCCAGGCGCTGCAAACCGTATAGTGGCAGGGGG
>Ga0209753_1000532_pt1 | contig 15798 bp, 17 predicted proteins | sample METZYME_3_550m_FD_187550 | JGI IMG/M metagenome (GOLD analysis project Ga0209753, IMG submission 187550) | Marine microbial communities from oxygen minimum zone in mesopelagic equatorial Pacific - METZYME_3_550m (SPAdes) (version 2) | ecosystem: Environmental > Aquatic > Marine > Oceanic... | reverse complement strand
TGCTGAATTTGGAAAAATAATCCAACCGGAAATAAGCGTGAATGGAGATGCGGCCAAGGTTCTGGAAGAACTGATTCCGCTAGTTAAGAAACTTGATACCAACGAATGGTTGAAAAAAATCGAACAATGGAAACATAAACACCCACTAAAATATCCAAAGCGAGGCGGTTTGCGTGCACAGCATATTTTAGCTGAACTAGACCGTTTGACAGGTTCTAATGCAATCATTTCTACAGACGTTGGACAACACCAGATGTGGGCTGCACAATTTTGTAAATCCATCCGTGAGCGGCAATGGCTCTCCAGCGGCGGAGCCGGAACTATGGGATATGGATTCCCAGCAGCAATTGGTGCACAACTTGGTAACCCTGGAGATCTTGTAGTTGCGATAGTTGGTGACGGAGGCTTCCAAATGACAATGTCTGAACTGGCTACAGCGGCTATTCACAAGTTGCCGATCAAAATTTTGATAATTAATAACCGTTACCTCGGCATGGTTCGGCAATGGCAGCAGCTATTTTTTGAAAATAGGGAAAGTGGCGTGGACATGGAAGGTAATCCGGATTTTGTCAAAGTTGGTGAAGCTTTTGGGGTCAAGGGGTTCCACCTTCGGAGAGCAGGTGATGTAACCAAAGTGTTAAAAAAAGCATTGGCTTATGACGAAGGTCCCTGCATTGTCGAAGCCGAAGTGGTTAAGGCTGACAATGTTTTCCCGATGATTCCAGCAGGAGCAGCTGTGTCAGATATGCTGATTGATGAGCCTCCGAAAACCAAAAAAATGAAAAAGCCGGTAGGCAGTACCTGATTTCAAGAAAATACGGATCTGCATTATTAACTCATTAAAAAATATTATATTTAGTGAATTCTCGAAAATAGCCGATCATCATTGAATACAGTTAGTCCTTTATGGAAGAAAAATTTGCCATTAGTATTTACGTTTGCAACAAGCCAGGAGTTCTTGTCAGGTTAGCTCAAACTTTTGCACGTCGTGGCTACAACGTGGACTCTCTGGTAGTTTCTCCGGCGCACGATGCAAATTTTTCCAGAATTACGGTAGTTGTGCAGGGAGAGCCGAGTACTTACGATCAAATTCTTCGTCAATTGAATAAATTAATAGATGTCGTTCACGCAACGAGTCACCAGACCACGGATGTTGTGGATCGGGAAATGGCGTTATTTAAAGTCAGGGTAGATCCCAGTCAGCGTGCAGAAATTTTTCAGATTGTCGAGGTGTTTCGTGCAAAAACTGTAGATATCACAGATCATTCATTGGTAATTGAAACAACCGGTGATTCTTTAAAAATAGATGCTCTGGAGAATCTCCTTGGGCCAATGGGACTTCTGGAAATGGTGAGATCTGGTAAGTTGATTATGAAGAGGGGACTTGAAGAGACGTGAGCTCATTCACATGAAATGTGAAACAAGATATTTACGGAAATCTTTTCCTTCTTTCATAGGTCTATCACCAGTAACTAAGCAAGGTACCGTTTCATTTCCAGTCAGTTCTGCCAGCTCTTTTGCATAGTCCGGATTCACAAGGATATCCTTGAATGTTAATTTATTCTTTAATTTTTAGATTTGAAATCGTATTGAGAACAATCTGAGAATATTCACAGTCTTCATGAAAATAAAGTTCTATCATCAACATTAGAGGAGAAGTGGTAATAGTGAAAATCGATCATCTTACTGAAATTATTGTCCTTGCTTGTACCAATATCCCCCTGTTTACCAATTACGTAAGACTTCTAATCAGTAATTTACAGGTTCAAATCCTGTCTGGTGCGTCGCTAACGATGCTACATCACTGATTAGAAGATGACTTAACTGCACTCTCCCGAACATTCTTTGGGGAAGATATGTCTCTTTTATTTTACTGGAAGAATCTCTACTGCTTCTTTGGTTGAAAATTCTTTTTGAGTGATGCTTTGGATCGAAACAGCCAATTTTTGGAAACACACTTTTCTCGTGTAAGTTTCCCGAAATAATAATCCGACTCTTCTTGCCGGTGCTGGTTCATTAAACGGAATGTATTTGATAGAAGAATTTTGAATTAAATTTTTATAATCAATTGCAGTTTGAGGAATTAGTGTAATACCAATTCCTGCGGAAACCATATGTCTAATTGTTTCTAAACTTGTACCTCGGAAATCTTTTCTTTCTTTGGTCATAGCATCTGAGCAAACATCAAGAGCTTGCCCTCTCAAACAATGACCATCTTCAAGCAAAAGTAAAGTTTCACCATGCAAATCCTCTTTTTTGATTGATAATTTGGAAGCAAATGGATGTTGACTGTTAGTGGCCACATAAAATGGCTCAGTGTATAAAATAATCTCTTCAAGTCCAGTCATTTCTATCGGGGTAGCTAAGATTCCCGCATCCAATGTTCCTTCACTAAGTTTATTCAACATTACTTCTGTTTGAACTTCATGTAAGATGATTTCTAGTTGAGGATATGTTTGATTTATAGGCTCCACTATCAGTGGCAAAAGATAAGGGGCTATTGTTGGAATTAGACCAATATTGACTGTACCATTCATCGGATCTGAATAGGTTGTAACCATATTTTCTATAGAAGCCACATCAGCTAAAATTGTCCGTGATATTTTTACAATTTCTTCACCAATGGGGGTTAAAAAGACATACCTAGTGGTACGTTCTACCAGTTGAACTCCCATGTATGCTTCTAATTTTTTTAGTTGTCCACTCAAAGTAGGTTGGCTTACAAAACATTTCTCTGCAGCTTTTCGAAAATGTTTTAATTCGCCAATAGCTACAAGATATTCCAAATCTCTCAAATTCATCAAACACTCCTCAAATCAATGGGCTAATTTGTATTAATAGACATTACCTATCAGTATAATAAAAACAAACGATTAGACAAATCAATTTAAATATTTGATAATCACATTGAGTTCATTTAGGACTCATTTAAATAACAAGGGGAGTTTTTCAACAAACCTAAGATTTCAACCTATAAAAAGGAGAATACAATATGAGTAATTTGAATGGCACAAAAACTCACGAAAACCTTAAAGCTGCTTTTGCTGGAGAATCTCAAGCAAATAGACGCTATCTTTATTTTGCAAAAGTCGCTGACATCGAGGGTTATCCTGAGATAGCAAGCAATTTTCGTGAAACCGCAGAAGGAGAAACTGGGCACGCTCATGGGCATTTAGATTATTTGAAAGAGGTTGGTGATCCTGCAACAGGTTTACCTATTGGAGATACTCTAGATAATTTAAAAGCCGCAGTAGCTGGTGAAACACATGAATACACAGACATGTATCCAGGCATGGCCAAAACCGCTCGAGAAGACGGTTTTGCAGAGATTGCTGATTGGTTTGAGACATTGGCAAAAGCAGAAAAATCGCATGCAGGTCGATTTCAACAAATGGCAGATAGCGTTTCTTGAAGAATCCTTAAAACGCCTCGAAGCAAGTATCTTTGAGGCGCCATCCTCTTTTTTCCTAGACATTCTAATTAGAACTTATGACAGACAATCAAACTAGAATATCTTATTTACCAACAGACGGTATAACTTACGACCCCAGTGATTCAAAGTATTGGAATAAGAAAGCTTTGGATAAAGAAATTGAAAGAACCTTTGAAATTTGCCATGGTTGCAGAATGTGTTTTAAGTATTGTGACTCTTTTCCTACTCTATTTAAGTTTCTGGACGAACGATATAACGGTGACGTAAAAAAAATTAAACCAAAGGATACGCAACAAATCATGGATGCATGTTTTCAGTGCAAATTGTGTGAAGTTCAGTGTCCTTATTCAATACGAGATGGACATGAATTTAAACTCGATTTCCCCAAATTGGTTCATCGTCATAAAGCAATCCACTCCAAAGACAAACCCAAGAGTTTGCGTAATAATATTTTAGGAAATCCTGATAAATCCGCCAGTATGGCTCGTGCGAGTCTCGGATTAGCAAATGTAATGAATCGCGTCGGCATCCATCGATGGTTTTTGGAAAAATTTCTGGGCATTCATCGAAATAAATTACTACCATATTTCAGTTTCACGACATTTGAACAATGGGCAACTAAACTGGCACTGATTCGTGAAAATGATAAAGCTGAAACCGTATTATTTCAAACATGTTACGTCCAGCACAATGAACCGCAAATTGGAAAAGATACGATAGATGTACTAGATAAAAACAAGGTTGACTGTGCTTGTGTCAAAGGACTGAAGTGTTGCGGGATGCCAGCATGGGAGCAAGGTGATTTGGAAACATTACGAGCCAATGCCAAACACAATCTGGATATCCTCATTCCATTTGTGGAACGAGGTAGTAAGGTCCTCGCGATCAACCCCACTTGTGTAATGATGATGAGAAGAGAGTATCCAGCACTGCTGGAAGGAGACGATCGGGAAAGAGCCAATAAATTAGCTGACGCAATAAACGATCCCTCAGAATTTTTATGGAACATTCGAAATGAAAGCAGATTTAACACGAACATCAATAATGTACCAACTGAAACTATTAGCTATCATGCCCCTTGCCATTTACGGGCTCAAGGAGTCGGGTTTAAGGGACGAGACTTAATTAAAAAAGTTACAGGATCAAAAATCAAAACTGTAATAGAATGTTGCGGACACGATGGAACTTATGCCATGAAAGTTGAAAGCTTTGACGCATCCAAACGAATCGGTCAAAAATCATTTGATGGAATGAAAACTGAAGAAACTGAAGTATGGGTCACCGATTGTCCCTTGGCGGCGCTTCAGTTTAAACAACATGCTGGTGTGAAACCAAAACACCCCATGTCAATTCTTGCAGATGCTTATCATTCTAAATAATACAGTTAATAAATAGTAATTTGTTGTGCTAATTTTACCAAATCTCAATTAATTGAAGAAAAATCAGAATGAAGCATGTCAGCCGGAAAGAGATTCTGGATTATGTAACTTACGAAGATCAACGAAGCGAAATCCGTGAAAAAATAATGAAAATAAAAGAACTCCGCCGAATTAATGTTGGAGGAATTTTGTCCTTCCTTTTTGAAAACATAGATACAGTGCGTTATCAAATTCAGGAAATGATTCGAGTGGAACGCATAGTAAAAGAGGCAGATATCCATCATGAAATAAAAACATACAATGAACTTCTTGGTAAGCCTGGCGAGTTAGGATGTACGCTTTTTATAGAAATTGATGATCCTACTGAAAGAGATGAAAAACTGACCCAGTGGCTTGATTTGCCAAAGCATCTTTATATAAAATTAGATGATGGAACTCGAATTATGGCTACTTTTGACAAGAGACAAATTGGAGATGGTCGACTATCTTCTGTTCAATACATTAAGTTCAATACTGAAGGTAAAATACCTTTAGCGATTGGTTCAGATTATCCTTTATTTAAAATGGAGACTTTTCTCACACCTAAACAAAAAAAAGCACTTTCAGATGATTTGTAATATAATCGATTCTGTATCGTTTCATCAATTTCTAATAAAAAGGTTTAATACTCTGAAAAGAAGGCTCCGCAGTAGATAATAGTATGAGTGTTAACCCCAAACATTATGCAAATTAATGTTCAATTCATTTGATTACATGATTTTTCTTGTAAGCAATGGAATTTAAAAGCGTCATTGCTGGTATTGATCCAAATATCAAGACTCCACCAAAAGGAGTAGACTGGATTGGTGAGTTCGAACGGAATAAACCTTCTAAAATCACTTTGGTCTCCAAAGGCAATAACATCTTCAGAAAGTGGGTGGTAGAAAATAGAAAGTAAGGAACACTTTAAAACAAAACCCCTCATCTCCTTTGATTGACCCACACTAATTCTTCACATTAAGGATAACCTTCCAAAACCTTACATGTGGTATGTGTATCATAATGTGATTATTAGGTTAGATGAATCGTATTAATTTGATTTCTTGAATTAGATAGTTCACGATTACACAATAATTTTATTTGTAAACTATTTTTGAGCAACATTATTCTTTTAAGGAGCGCTATGTCAAAAACAGTAAAAAACATGCTTGAAGAAGCATTTGCAAAAGTTCCCATGGTAGAACCTAAAGATGCTATGGAATGGCTTAATGATTCAGATACAATTTTTGTTGATGTCAGAGATACTTTATCTATCCAGGATACTGGGAAAGTGAAAGGAGCCATCCATGCTGAACGTGGAATGATTGAGTTTTTTGCAGATCAGGAACATGAATTAGGAAAAGAAGAAATGAAACCTGAAAAAAGAGTAATTCTCTACTGTGGAGCAGGAGGACAGGCTGCTTTAGCTGGGAAAACTCTCATAGATATGGGATATGAGAAAGTCTTCAATGTAGGAAGTTTCAAAGGCTGGAAGGACGCAGGAGGTCCAACCGATTGATGAAAAAGATCTATAAATAACACTAAAGATAATTTGTATTAAAATTCTCCCAGGGCTAATGGGACTTGCAGAAATGGTACGTTCCGGCATGTTGAGAATATGAAAAGGGGAATGGAACAGACTTGAGTTCATTCACATGAAATGTGAAACGAGATATTTCCGTATATCATTTGCTTCTTTCATTGGTCCATCATCAGTAACTAAACAAGGTACAGTTTCATTTCCAGTCAGTTCTGCCAGCTCTTTCGCATAGTCCGGATTCACGCGGATATCCTTGTATGTAAATTTATCCTTTATTTTTGAATTTGTAATCGTATTGAGCACAATCTGACAATATTCACAGTCTTCATAAAAATAAAGTTCCATCATCAGTGCTTCAGATTAATTTCCCAAAAAAAAGGCGGTCCACAAAGAGACCGCCACGAAAAAATCAAATAAGATTTTTAGCTGTTTATCCGTTTACTTTTTGGCACTCGGCTAAAAGCTCAGAAATATTACGCTCTCCGTTTGCCATAACGGAATATTGAACTGAGCCTTGCTTGTCAACAATAACCGTTGCTCGTGCTGTGTATCCTTTATTCTCCAAATAAACCCCATAAGAAGTCGCCATGGCGCCTTTTGGATGGTAATCCTGTAGGAGTGGGTAGGACACACCACCAAGGGAATTAGCCCAATTATAATGTGACTGTTTACTGTCTATGCTAACACCCAAAACTTGAGTGTCTGCGGCTTTGAATTGTTCAATCTTCGATTCAATCCCGGGTATTTCTTTGCTTCAAGTGGATGTCCAATCTTTCGGGTAAAACACCAGCATCACATTCTTTGTTCCCTTGAATTGACTTAAGGTAAACTCCGCATCAAACTGGCTATCCAATTTAAAATCCGGGGCCTGTGATCCAACTGCAATCATTCATACCTCCTATGAATTAATTAAAAAACCTTCAAAAGCGACATGATCTCAGAGTACACAAAACTGTGTCTGTATACCAAAATAATCTAGCAGCTCTTAGCAAACAAATTTTTTGACCAAATCTTATTTATTCAGCTGATTCAGTGTTTGACCGATCGGTAAAAAAGGAAGGACGTTTCCTCCAAGCTCTTTGTCTGCAATTATCTTATTTACTTTGGGGAGTACGCTGGCCATCGTCTCCAGCAGAATGCGCTCACGGGTAATATCTTTGGCCTTTTTATATTCTTCATAAACCATATTAAACCGTTCTGATTCACCCGTGGCGACTAGAACTTTTTCTTTGGCATAAGCCTTGGCATTATTGATCATCTGCGCAGCTTCGCCTCTGGCCTTCGGAACGAGATTGTTTTTGTAGCCTTCTGCATCATTGATCATTTTTTCCCGATCCTCACGGGCACTAACCACATCTTTAAAAGCTTCTTTTACCGCATCTGGAGGATGAACATCTTGCAGCTTCACATTCTCAATCTTTATTCCACCTTTGTAGCTATTCATTGTCTGCTGAAGAAGCTGCGCTGTAGTATCTTCGATAATCCCCTTTCCAACAGTCAGTGCTTTGGTGACAGTTGTATCACCTACCACTTCACGCATCGCGGACTCTGCTGCAGATTTTACAGTTTCATCCGGATTAGTAAGACTATAAAAATAATTTTCTAAATCAGAAATGCGATATTGGACAATGAACTGCACATCAATGATGTTTTCATCTCCAGTGAGCATAAGTGACTCTTTTAAGACACGCCGATATTTGGCTGGAGGACCGGTCTGAATCGTCCGGAATCCAATCTCAAGTCTCCGCACTGCTGTTACAGGTGCTATCTGCACGGTTTCGATTGGCAACGGCAAATGGTAATGCGGACCGGGGCCGACTACATCAGTAATTACTCCAAACCGTTTAATGACACCCTGCTCTTCTGGATCAATAATAAAAATTCCTGTGGCAAACCAAAGGGCAACTGCCAAAACTAGGATGAAAGCCACCCCTCCTTTTTTTGGCAAACCAATCTTAAATTTATTCTGAAGATTGTTGAGTATTTCATCAATATCGGGAGGTTGCGGCCCATTTCCCCAAGGCGATTTATTTGGCGGTTTGTTCCAAGTACCCATTTGAATCTGTCATGTTATAAGTTGCAACAGCTTGTGTAGTAAGTTAAGTGAAGCATTGCGAAAATACAAGCTATAATGCTCACATGCTTTCAAAAAATCTGAAAAAATATCTTTATCTGTGAAATGCAAAAACATTTTCCATGCAGAATGCCTTATGCAGTCAATACTTCTACTCCACTTTCAGTAACCAGCAACGTGTGTTCCCATTGTGCAGATAGCTCCCCGTCTACTGTAACAGCCGTCCAGCCATCACCCAGAACTTTGCATTCATATCTGCCCATATTGATCATTGGCTCAATAGTAAAAACCATGTTTTTCCGCAGGACCTCACCTTTCCCGGGTTGACCATAATGCAGCACCTGTGGTGCTTCGTGAAAATGAACTCCAACTCCATGTCCAGCAAAATCCCTGACGACCGAAAAGCCGTGTTTTTCTGCATGCTGCTGAATGGCGTGTCCAATGTCTCCAAGTGTGTTCAAGGGTCGAACCTGCGCAATTCCCAGTTCTAGACATTCCCGGGTGACTTCCACCAATTCCCGTGTTTTTTCCGGGACATCACCAATGATAAACATCCGGCTGGCATCGCCAAAAAATCCATTTAAATTGCAGGTTACATCCACATTCACTATATCACCGTTCTGCAACGCCTGGTTGTTTGGAATGCCGTGACAAATAACATTATTCAAGGAGCTGCAGATACTTTTAGGAAACGGCATCCTGCGTCGACCTTGTCCGTGCCCGTAATTCAGTGGGGCCGGAATTGCTCCATTAGCTAAAGTTTCCTGATGAACCCATTCATCTATTTCATTTGTTGTCACCCCTTCAGTGATTCGTTCCTCAACCATATCGAGCAGTTCTTTGGTCAATTGACTACTTTTTCGGATACCCTCAATTTGCTCCTCAGTTTTTATAATAACATTGCGTTCTTTGGGTTTAGGTTTTTTTTCAGGAGGCAATACCTGTTTTTGTTCTTTTCCCAAGTGACATTTTTTATATTTTTTCCCACTTCCGCACCAGCAGGGAGCATTGCGCGAAAGTGTACTTGCAGCTGTCTTCATTCTATCATCCCCAAAAACCAATTTATGATACAGTGCTATTTCAACAAATCAAATACACGTCCTAATTGATAACCACCAAAGAAGTTTTCTCCAGGATCATGCGACCAATAAATAATCTGACCTTTGCCGACAACAGTTTTTATATCTACAAAACCCCAGTAACGGCTATCAGCGCTGTTGTAACGGTTGTCACCCATCGCAAATAATTTGCCCTCCGGAATCACAATAGGCCCAAAGCGACTGACAGGTGCAGCATCCGTTAAGCCTTGAGCCTGCCTGGAAATCTGTTCCTTCGGTTCAAAATAAGCATAGGGTTCATCCAGCTTTTCTCCGTTGATGAAGACTTGATCATTCTGAATTTCCAGGGTTTCTCCGGGCAGGCCGACAGCTCGTTTAATGTAGTCAATCGAAGGATCCCGAGGATAAGGGAAAATGATGATGTCTCCCCTCTCGATCGGTTTTTTAAAGAGCTTTATCTCAGTAAATGGAACGGGTGAACCATAGGAGTACATACTAGCAAAAATGTGGTCTCCAATCTGAATTGTCGGCAGCATCGAACCGGATGGAATTTGGAAAGGCGCAAACAGATACGTCCGGACAATCGTCGCTACCACAACTGCAAAAATCAAAGCCTCAGTCCATTCTCTTATGGTGCGGTTTGGAATCAGGCGATCCAGGCGGAAAAAACCCTTAGCTGTTTTCAATAGATCATCCTGATTTTTCATAATTTCTTGTGCCTGTGGAAGTTTTTTGACTCGATTCAAAAAGCTTTCTTTGCTTGAGTAAACCCTGTCCTTTAATTCTGCAAGATCATTCAGAACAGTTTCGCTGACGCCTTTTTTTTGAAGTTTATTTAATGACTTTTCGGAAAGTTTGTAGGTTACAAACATATTTAATTGCACTTGGTTTTTCTGGTTAACGACTTTTTCTTGACTGACCTCAGTCAGCTTGTTTTTGAATCCATGACTAAAAAATTCTGAGCAGCTGCATTCAACTATTATTTTTTAAGTTGACGCCGGGCACAGCCAAACTCTATAAAGGATAATGTATTATTTTGAATTGCCCGGAGAAAATAGTCAAATGCTCGTATTCTCTTCAGCCAAAATTATTTGCCAGAAAACTTCGGTTCACCGCGAAAATAACACCATCCCCGAAACAGCGAATAACCCATCATCCACGGAAGCACATGCAACTGACTGACAAATACCAACCAATCTTTTAGTGAAAGATCCCACAAATTTGCAAAGCGCAGACTTGCTCCCGCGGTTATTACTAATCCCACCAGATATGCACTTCCGGGCAGAAATAAACCTACACCGGAAAAACCCAGCAGCAGTGCTCCAAGAAAAACAATTTGTGAAAGCGCAAATAAAGCGTATAATTTTTTCTTTAAATGCGGAATTTTCTGACCAAAGACCCGATACGCGTCCAATTCATGGCGGTAACGTGAAGGAAACCTGCGGGCAAGCAAGCCATCATAAAAATAACGGCGCGCTAAAAGCAACGGGCGCAAATAGCTCGAGGGAAGAGGCGGATGCTCCACAATCAGTTCAGGTGCAAAAATAATCGGATATCCGGATTCTAAAATGCTGAAAGCTAAATCTGTGTCCTCTCGGAATGGAATAAGATAAGCAGGATGAAAATGAGCTAAGCTTTTGCGAACAAGAAAATTACAAGTTGGGTAGCGTCCACCGTCAATATTTTCGGTCTGATGCGTGAATGGTGTCGCTCGGCAGCGCTGAGTAACTTCGGTACGGCCCTCAAATGCTCCGGAATCCGGTTTTTGCTGAATCAGTATAATTGCATTTTCTACCCAGTCCGGATGTGGAATGACGTCCGCATCAATCAAACCAATCCATGATCCGGAAGAGATTGCAACTCCTGCATTTCGGGCATTCCCTGGACCGGAATTCTGAATTGTAATCCATTGAAGTTTAAGCTCAGAGCGGGCTTGAAACTGACGCAGCATTTCCACAGTATCGTCTGTGGAGCCATCATTCGCAACTGTCACTTCAAACTCGGATTTTTGCGCCGATTGTTTTTCCAAGGCTTCAAGACAGCGTGACAGCAGCTTTGCACTGTTGTAAGCTGGAATTACAATTGAAAAGACATCCGCTTTTTGTTTACTTTCCGGTAATGACTCCGGTTCAACTTTTTTTTCAATGTAACTCATGCCACAGCATTCTCTTGATCCGGAGTTATCCGGTTTTATTCACAATTTGCGCGCTGCCTTGCCGTATCTGGAAGAGTTTCATCAGCAAACTTTCGTGATTCAAATCAGCGGAGATTTACTGGAAATTCACGATTCCAGAGTAATTGAAGATTTGGCGCTTTTGCAACAAGTTGGTATCAGAATCGTTATAGTGCATGGAGCAGAAGCGCAAATCCACAAGCTCCTTGCTGCAAAAGGTCACGATTACCAAACAGAAGACAGTATTCTTGTCGCTGAAGAAGCACATTTACCGCTGATTGAACAGGCAATTTCATCTGCCAACTGGCTGCTGCTGACCAAACTCAGGAGTTGTGGTCGACAGCTTCAGCCCTTTTCCGGCCATTTTCTGTTTGCAGAAAAAAAATCTTTTTCCGGAAATTTTGGTTTCCACTTTACTGGAAGTGTTTGCGGGCTTGACCTGGCAACCTTCCATCAGGCTATTTCAGACTCGAAACTAGTAATTCTACCACCTTTTTCACTTGGAGAAAAGGGACGATTGTGGATTCTAGATCCAAATCAGGTTGCCTTCGAAGTAGCAACACGTTTACGGGCAAAAAAATTGATTGTACTTGATACACATCCACTTCCGCAATTTGGTGAAACTGATTCTTTGGAAATGACAACAGACAATGTTCTGCAATGGTTGAAAAAAAATCCGGATTTACCTTCACCACAGCGCCTACAGTTAAACACTCTGACAGAAGCCTGCGTGCGTGGAATTGAGCGGTGTCATTTACTGGACGGCAGAGTTGAAGGTGCTTTGCTTGCAGAACTGCTCACGCCAAAAGGAGCAGGAGTGATGATCACTAATAGTTCATACAAACGCACACGTCCGGCCAGATTCAACGATGTGCAATCGATTTTGGAAATCCTCAGCAGTCCTGTTCAGCATGCTGCAGTTGTCTTGCGCACAGCTTCTTACATTGAGCAGCAAATCGATAATTATCTGGTTTTTTGTGTGGACGAAGATGTGGTGGGATGTTGCGAAATTATTAGTTTCCCGGACGGTTCCGCTGCAGAAATTGCCAGTTTGGCAGTTGATAAATTGTATAGGAATCAGGGGATCGGCAGTGAACTGATACAGGCGGCCTCAGAAAAAATTCGCTCAAACAGTTGCAAACTTGCATTTGCCTTAAGTGCTGCAACTTCCCATGTTTTTACACAATGCGGATTCCGTGAAATAAGTCCCAAAGAACTTCCGGGAAAAAAACAGAAAAACTACGACTTTCAGGAGTCAATAGTTTACGGACGGAATTTGGATTGAATCCGGTTTTTTTATTCCGGAAGTACAACGACTTCCACCCGGTTGTTCAAGTTCCTTTGAGTTGGCGACGCTTCACGGAAACGGGGGCGGGTTGAACCAAAGCTCTTGACTGTAATTTTTGTAGGATCAAGCCCATTTTTAATAAAGAAACGGGCAACCTTGGAAGCTCTTGCTCCAGCCAATTCCCAGGTTGAATCCCAGTTTTTTGAGGGTGTTTTTTCCGTGTGTCCTTCGATCTGAATTCTGTTGGGAAGGAGAAAAACAAGTTTGGAGAACCGGCTCATTTCCTTGACTGCCTTTTGACTCAAATTCGCAGAATCAGGCTTAAAATAAGCGCTGGCTTTGAATGAAACAACAACTCCTTTTTCTTCAACATTGATATTTGCATCATCTCCCAATTCACTTTCCTCCAACCGGTCTGCAATCTGTTCAACGATAGAGTCTTTACCCTCATTCAAATAAGGAGTACCTGCCGGCAGCGGTTTGAAGCTTGCGGCTAGGCTTTTGAACTTCATTGTCTCATATTTACATGACGCAAAAAGCAAAATGAAAAAGCAAAGCAGGAGCGTTACCAAATCACCATAAGTAAAAATCCACTCCTGGTCGAACGGAACACAAACCTCACAATCCTCCTCATCAATGAGTTGTCCCATCTTTAGATGCGCAGTTTTAAGTTAAGGATTAAAGGCAGCAGCATAGCTAGCGAGTTTGGTCTTCAGGCAAGAGTAGAATCTGTACACGACGATTTAAGTTGCGTTTATAGGCAGTGTCCGGATTAAACCTTGGGCGTGAATCACCATATCCGGCTACCTGGATACGTTCTACTGGAATCAATTTTGATTCCAAAAAAGCGGCAATCACACTTGCTCGTGCAACAGAAAGTTCCCAGCTTGATGGATATTTTTTGTTTGAGTCCGACTCATCGGTGTGCCCGGATATTTCAATATTGTTCTGCAGCTGCCCGATAATTGGCAGCATTTTGTCCAGAGTCTTTTTTGCTTTCTCTGAAATAGATACAGAACCTTGTTCAAAGGCTACAGTTTTGCTGAATGTAACCTCCACTCCGGCTTTTGAGGCATTGATTGTGACATCATCCGGAACCTCCAACTGCTCGAGCTCTTTTGAGGCTTTATCTAAATTTGAACTTTGTCCATTAAAGATAAATGGACTCCCCGGAGGCATGCCTTTTAGACTATCTGAAATTTGTTTACTTTTTTCGACATCAGTCCTGCACATGGAAAAAAGTAAAATGAAGAAGCAAAGCAGTAGCGTTACCAGATCACCATATGTAAATATCCATTCCTGTTCGAATGGAATACAAACTTCACAATCCTCCTCATCAATCATCTGACCCATGATTCACTCCTTTTTCATGTTCAGATCACTCCTCTCCGCCTTCTGCGACTGCTGCCCCTTCGCCGCCTCCTTCAAACTTCAGAGCTTCGTACATTGTCTTTTGAGCTGGAGGCAGATAGTTCATCAAGTCGTTTTCAATAAAATCCGGACGCTGTCCGCCCTCAATGTAAAGCACTCCGTCACGGATCATTTCCATCAAAACTTTTTCCTCACCAGAATAGATTTCAAGCTTCTTTTTGGCTGGAGAAAAAATAGTGTTCGCAAAAAGGGAACCATAGAAAGTGGTAATCAAAGCCACGGCCATTGCCGGACCAATTGCAGAAGGATCATCCAGGTTTTGCAAGAGCAGCACGAGTCCAACCAGCGTTCCAAGCATTCCCCAGGCAGGGCAAAGAGAAGCCATCGTTCCAACCACAGCAATTTCACCGTCTTTACCGGCCATAGTGTACTTAACTTGGTGCGCCATCATTTCCACAACTGCTTCGCGGTCAGCCCTGTCAACCACCAGTCTCAGTCCTCCGCGCAAGAAAAGGTTTTCGATACTGGGTAGTGCGTCTTCAATCGCAAGAATATTTTTCCGAGCAATTTTAGAAACGTCAACAATCAGGGTTAGCGTTTCAACCAATTGCACCGTACTCGGTTTCCATGATCTGCCGATGTAGCCCAGAAAGCCCTTTGCGTCTCCCATTGGATGCGAAATAAATGTGGAAGCGACAGTTCCTCCAAAAACGATCATTAATGAAGGCGTGTCCCAGAAGTACATCCCGTTTCCGATTTTGACTGTGAGTGTGGCAAAATCAAACATCATGGCAAACAACAACATAAACCATGCTAAAATGGTCCCAATTAGCGTTCCCTGTTCCATAAAAATATTCTCCAGATATCAAATAAGTGAGGGTTCTTTGAGCCTCAAATTCAATTTAACAAAGTGTCAATTTTTGCAACACGTTTTAGATTAGCAATAACTGTGAAAATTCAAACAGTTGGTGTGAATTATTTGTGGGACATCTAATGATCTCGTCCGAAAATTCCTGCTTCAGACAAATCCGAGTAAATTTTTCCGCCACTGTATACGTCTCTCAGAAAGGCAAAAACAGCTAAAACTTTATTCAATCTTGATAGTCATAAGCTTTTGTTTTTAAATTATTTTATTGTATATTGTGCTAATATTTTCGATGCCGTACTTTTTGCGACTGCGGGATTTTTTAGTCGGAAAAGTTGAACAAACGTTGAGCGTTTGCTGAAGTTTGTTCAGATAATTGTTCCAGAGAAATTTCTCGCAATTCTGCGATAAAAGTTGCAATCGCGGGAATATGGGCTGGTTTATTGGGCTTTCCCCTGAAGGGAGTGGGGGCAAGAAAAGGTGAGTCTGTTTCCAGAAGCAAACGATCAAGTGGAAGCCAACGCACCACTTCCCGTAGATCTTCTGCATTTTTGAAGGTCACAATCCCGTTAATTCCAATATACCAGCCCATTTCTATC
>Ga0209753_1000522_pt1 | contig 16036 bp, 14 predicted proteins | sample METZYME_3_550m_FD_187550 | JGI IMG/M metagenome (GOLD analysis project Ga0209753, IMG submission 187550) | Marine microbial communities from oxygen minimum zone in mesopelagic equatorial Pacific - METZYME_3_550m (SPAdes) (version 2) | ecosystem: Environmental > Aquatic > Marine > Oceanic... | reverse complement strand
CAATGTTATTGACCCTATGGTCAATTGAATTATCAAATCCTTCTAACAGCATCCAGGTAGTTCTCAGCTTGCATTATGGAAACGAACGATCCACTGCTTAAGCCTTTTCAACTGAAAGGACTGACGCTGAAAAATCGCGTTATCTCGACCAGCCACGAACCCGCCTATGCTGAAGACGGTCTGCCGACGTTACGCTATCAGCTGTACCATGAGGAGAAAGCCAGGGGTGGAATTGCGCTAACCATGTTCGGTGGCGGCACGTTGGTGGCACCTGACACCCCGCCTGCCTACGGTAACCTCTATGCCGGCGATGATCGCATCGTACCGCACTTTCGGGAACTTGCTCGACGTGTGCACGAATACGGTGCGGCCACGATGTGCCAGATCACGCACCTCGGCCGGCGTACCTCCAATTACAAAGGCAACTGGCTACCGGTCATCGCGCCTTCGTCTGTCCGCGAGGCTGCCCATCGGGCATTTCCCAAGACTATGGAGGACTGGGACATCAAGCGCGTGGTGAAAGCTTATGGGACAGCGGCGGCACGCTGTCGTGAGGGGGACCTAGACGGTATCGAGATAGAAGCCTACGGCCACCTACTGGACAGCTTCTGGACGCCCACCATTAATCGTCGAACCGACAAATACGGCGGCACGTTGAATAACCGGATGCGCTTTTCTTTGGAGGTACTTGAGGCAATTCGACGGCAGGTAGGGGATGACTACATTGTGGGCGTGCGGATGTCGTTCGACGAGGATGTGGAAGGTGGTATCCAGTTCGACGAAGGTTTGCGCATCGGAGAGATCTTAGTGGATACCGGCATGATCGATTTTATTAGCGTGATCCGAGGTCACGTGGACAGCAACGCGGGTATGTCCAATGTCATCCCCAACATGGGTACACCGCAAGCCCCTTACCTGGAGTTTTCTGGTGCGGTTAAACGCCATTTCGACCTGCCGGTGATGCACGCTGCTCGCATTAACGATGTCGCGACTGCCCGCTATGCCGTCAGGGAAGGTTTGCTGGATCTGGTTGGCATGACACGTGCACACTTTGCTGACCCGCACATTGTGGCCAAGATCATCCGCGGTGAGGAAGACCAGATCCGCCCGTGCGTCGGTGCTGGTTACTGCATTGATCGTATCTACGGTGAGGGCGAGGCACTGTGTCTACACAATCCCGCCACAGGTCGCGAACGCAGCGTGCCGCAGGTCATTACTCCAAGCGGTGGGCCTTATCGGCGTGTTGTAGTGGTCGGCGCCGGTCCAGCAGGACTCGAGGCTGCCCGGGTCTGTGCTGGACGCGGGCACGATGTATTGTTGATGGAAGCCTCTCATCTGCACGGTGGACAGGTCAATCTTGCCGCTAGGGTAAACCGACGAAAGGAGATTCTGGGTATAACCGACTGGTTGTTTGACCAGTGCCAGCGTCTGAAGATCGAGACGCGTTTTGACTGCTATGCCGATGCCGATACGGTCAAACAGGCATCTCCCGACTTTGTACTCATTGCAACCGGTGGTGTTCCCAGCGTTGGACGCTTGTCCACAGGCGAGAATCTGGCGGTGACGAGTTGGGACATTCTCTCGGGCTCAGTACCGATTGAGAAAAATGTACTTTTTTACGATGACAACGGGCAGCACGCTGGGGCGTCCTGTGCCGAGTTCTTGGCCGAGAGTGGCTGTAACCTAGAATATTTGTCGCCGGAAATGATGATCGCACCCGACATTGGCGGAACAAATCATCCAGCTTACTTGAGAAGCCTCTATGGCAACGATGTGACAATCAGTCTCAATCAACGTCTGACGGGAATTTCGCGTGAAGACGACGGACTTACTATTACCCTGTACAGCGAATACACGCAGAAAAAAGCGCACCGACGAGTCGATCAGGTAGTCGTAGACCATGGTACCTTGCCAGCTGACGACCTTTACTTTGAACTTAAGCCGGATTCGAGGAACCATGGCGAAGTTGACCAGGGGTCTCTACTGGGTGGCCAGCCTCAGTCTGTGGTCAACAATCCAGCTGGCACTTTCCAGCTTTTCCGTTTCGGTGATGCAGTCAACAGCCGAAATATCCACGCTGCGATCTACGACGCCCTGCGTCTTTGCATCGTGATTTAAGAGACCGCGTAACGTTTGAAACCATTTCTAACTCATCGTGATGGAAATTTTTCCAAAATGCTTATGGTCCATCTGGTGTTGGAAAGCAGTTGCCAAATCAGCCAAATGAAAGGTATCGCTAATAATCGGTTTGATACCTGAGTTCTCCAAATATTCGACCATTGCGATTTGTGACTGGTGATTACCCATTGCGATGCCACTGGTTCTGATTTGTTTTAGAAATATCTTCGGTAGGACTACGTTTTCTGCTGACGGCCCACTCAGAACACCAATCATGGCAATGTGCCCTCCTAATTTGGTGGCAGTCACCGATTGACTGAAAGTGCCGCCGCCGCCGACTTCAACCACGTGATCAACGCCTTCGTTATGGGTCTTGATTGAAACTTCCTTGCCCCATTTAGGGGTTTCTTTGTAATTAATGAGTTCGTCGGCACCCAAGGCTTTCAGTTTCTCGAGTTTTTCATCAGAAGAAGAAGTGGCGACCACTTTTGCCCCCATATACTTTGCCAACTGCAACGCAAATATTGATACGCCCCCGGTTCCTTGAATCAGAACGGTTTCTCCGGCTTGCAAATTCCCCTCATCCACCAATGCCCGCCAAGCCGTCAAACCAGCGCAGGGCAGGGTCGCCGCTTCGGCGAGACTCCATCCCTGGGGTATCTTAGTCACTGCAGTTTCGGGCAGAGCAATGTATTCGGTTGCATAACCATCTTCATTGTCGCCTATAAAACTCAAATACTCGCGTTTTGGTGGGCCTTCAATCCACTTCGGGAAGCAGGCACTCATGATCTGATCTCCCACTTGCCATTTAGATACGCTGGTGCCCACTTCGATGACTTCACCGCTCGCGTCGCCCAACAAAACGCGTTTATCTTCCGTAGGAATCGAACCCAATGCCACCAGTAAGTCGTGATAGTTCAGGCTACTGGCTGCGACTTTGATAAGTATTTCGTTATCTCTTACTCGGGGTGTTTCTACTTCAACGAGGTGAAGGTTATCTAGCCCGCCGGGTTTCGATAATTGCATTTGTTTCATGATTGTCGTTTCATCCGAATTGGCTCTACATTGGCATCCCACATTAGTTGTTACACATAATGTTTCCTGTTCATAAGTCGTGGTTTTTTTGTCGTTGGTGCTTCTTGAAAAGATAGCCACCGACCATGCCGACCAAGATTAAAATCCAGAGCCCAGTGTCAGAGTCGGGCCAGAACTTGTTCACCAGTGGATAACCCACGCCAAAATATATAATGATGGCCACAAGGGTGAGAATCGGCATGCGTTGACTCTGAAAGCGTTTGGGGCCTTGGTCGGTCATCGTGGTATCGAGCGAACTCAGAGAATATTTGCAAACACTCGGTGGTGAGGGTTGACGCCAGAGCCGCGAATTAATTGCACCCGAAGCGCGTTAGTGAGAATTCCGATTGCAGATTACCGAAGGACCGGTTCCCATATAAAGTGATTCATCGCAAAAGGGATCTTCTAGACGTCCGGTTAGCCAAAGGTCTGGAAGGATCCGGGAAGAATTTTGTAGGTCACCCTTATCTCGTTTTCTTTGTGGTCGTACGTAGTGCCTCGATACTTTTCTGACAAATGGTCTATTGTCTCGCGCGCACCTTCTTCAGTGATCTCTACGACCTTTCCCCGAATCTGAATGTATCGATAGGGATTGTCTGGATCCGAGATGGCCAACGCCACATGAGGGGTTTGACGCATCGCTTTGTCTTTTACTCTGCCGAGGGCACTGTTAATAATGACGTGTGTGCCATCGTAGTCGAACCAAAGTGGTGTGCACTGCGGAGTCCCATCGCGAAGAACCAGTGCTAGATGGGCGAATGACTTTTTCTCCCAAGAAAGAAGGTCAGCAACATTTTCCGGAATGTTCATAAATCTGTTTCTCCATTATTTATAGTTTGACTGTATTTTGTAGAATAAAATAATGATAACCGCTGATAGCTTTAATCATGATTACGACACAACATCGAAATGGATAGACTAAGTTAATTACTCTGGAGCCCTATGAAGGTTATTCCTTATCCAGGTAGTTGGCGACACGTTCAGGAACTAAACGGAATAATGCAACGTTTTTCGATTGATGTTTATAATCTTCAGCAAAGTTTGCTCCTTGTTCTTCACCATAATACCTAAGGGACATCGAGAGTACGAGTTCATATAGAGATCTTTCGGCTTCCTCGATTGGGCCATCCAGAATGACTGACTTATAAGGAGGCTCCCGCCAATCCACACAGAGAGACGCATAGGGATAGCGCTGTATATTTCGCCACTTCAAAGTGCTTCGATCTGTGAACATGTAGGCCGCACCATCTTCCCAGTGGAACCAGATAGGCGCTGATCGGGGTCGACCACTTTTGTCGACTGTGCTTATTACAGCGACGAGAGTTTGACGAAGAAACTCATCAATACCCGTATCAATAGCAGCCATAATGTTTCTCTAACCTCCTATTTGAAGTTAATGACTAGCTTTAACTGAAAAAATCTACACGATTAAATTATGGCAGTAGAGTGTCATAGTCGGGATCAATCAAATGGATAATAATTACGTCCGCTATAGTTTTGACTACAAATCTATTTCAGCTCGTCCGTTGTTTAAGACTATAACGTCTCTCTCGGGTACTGTAGATCTAAAAGAAATTACACTACCATCTCGCCACATGTCTGTTTGAATGGTTTCACCTGGATAAACGGGAGCAGAAAAACGGACATTTATCGCTTTGAAGCGCGCAGAATCGTAGTCGCAGTACGTTTTTAGCAATGCATGCCCAGCAACACCGAGGGTACACAGCCCATGTAAAATGGGGGCATCGAATCCAGCTTCTTGGGCAATAATCGGGTCAGCATGAAGGGGATTAAGATCTCCAGACAAGCGATAAATTAGCGCCGCCTGTGAGACGGTTGGCAAGTTGCAACTTGTATCAGGATTTCTCTCAGGTAAGGCATGTGGTTGCGGTTGCGGTACCGACGGTCCGCCGAATCCACCATCGCTGCGGGCGATAGTAGTCGATGACAGGGTTGCTAATGATTCTCCAGTCACTTTGTCCGAAAGTTCACGCTGTGTGCATATTAGAGCGCTTCGACCTATGCCCTTATCGATAATTTCAGTTACACGAGTTTGTGCGAGAATTGTGCCGGCTGTAGGAAGTGGTTTATGAAGTTCTATACCCTGTTCACCATGCACAACTTTTTTCCAATTCACACCAGTTGCTGGGTCACGTAGCCAAAAGCCGGGTTTTCCAAGGACCGCGGCCATCGTTGGTAATGCGGCTAATTCACGTTCCTCAAAGATGAAACGAAGTTGTCCTTCGTCTATAGGGTCAGCCCCAAAACCGACACCGAGCGCGTACAGAATTGTATCTTTCTCTGTATAAGAGGCCTCTACAGTCTCAAAGGGCCAGTTCAGGAGTTGGTCGTAGACGATTGCCACTACACTGGGTCCCAGCTAAAAACGTCTCGTGTGCGATGTAAGGGGTAAAAATCCGATTGAAGAGCTGGAAAGGCGTGTCTTACGACAGTGTCTGGCGTCCAGCCGGCACTTTCTTGAATTCCCCGAAGTGGTCGATTTTGACTGATTAAGAAAATTTCATTGTTACGCACTGCAAATATCTGGCCAGTGATTTCTGTTGCGGAGTCAGAGCACAAAGCGACGACGACTGGAGCGATCTTGTCGGGTGTCATTTGTTTCAGTGTTTCGATACGTTTTTTTTGGGTTTCGTCATTAGTTGGGATGGATCCGATCATGCGACTCCAGGCGAAAGGAGCGATGCAATTGGAACGGACATTAAAACGTGACATATCAAGTGCAATAGATTTCGACAGACCAACGATACCCAATTTAGCAGCAGCGTAATTTGCTTGCCCGACGTTACCAATAAGGCCTGAGGTTGAAGTCAGATGGACGAAGCAGCCCGATTCTTGCTTACGAAAATGTCTAGCCGCTGCATTTGATACGTTAAAACTTCCTTTCAAGTGCACATTGATTACTGCATCCCAATCCTCTTCCTCCATTTTGTGGAATATCGTGTCTCGCAGGATTCCAGCATTGTTGACGACAATGTCAATACGACCAAAACAGTCTAAGGCCTGTTGAATCATCTTTTTAGCCGAGGCGTTATCAGCGACACTGTCGAAGTTAACTTCAGCCGAACCACCTGCTCTGCGGATTTCGGTCAGGGTTTGTGTAGCCGGCGTTTGATCCTTACCTATGCCCGTTTCACTACCGCCGATGTCATTGACTACAACATGGGCACCGTGCGCTGCCAGGGATTTGGCGATTTCTGCGCCGATTCCTCGTCCTGCGCCGGTGACTAGCGCAACTTTTTCTGCAACCAGTTTCGACTCCATAATAGGCCTCTTGACGGTAGTGCGGTGTATTGACAGCCAACGATGTTTTTCAACGCAGTGTACTTTATTCTTCTATGTTTAGATGGCATTTATCCCTAAGGAGTTGTTTTACTACTGTTATCACATATGAATCTAAGCAGGATTCTAGAACAAGCTTGCCGTGGATATGCCTGTTACCCACTATCACCAAAGTTTATACTTCTTAGCTTAGTCCTAAAAACGATTGTCACAAGTAGATTTCTAAAGAAGCCGCGTTATGGATGGACCGTGGAGCATATCCTCGTTCGGTTAGTTTTCTAGCATAAGGGCAGATAAAAAAATGATATTTGAAACCTCAGAACGTACCCGTGAGCTCAGCGAAAAGCTGTTGGCCTTTATGGATAAATATATCTATCCCTCAGAGGCAATTTATCAAAGTCAGCTTGACACCAGCAAAGGCAGTTGGCAGTCGCCTTTGGTTATGGAGGAGTTAAAGTCTGAAGCAAGAAAACAGAATTTGTGGAATCTTTTTCTACCAGAGTCGAAGCTTGGTGGTGGCCTCACGAACCTGGAGTACGCTCCTCTTTGTGAAATTATGGGTCGGTCATTGATCGCGCCAGAAGCTTTTAACTGCGCCGCCCCTGATACAGGAAACATGGAGACTTTAGTTCGTTACGGTACTGAACAACAAAAAGAACAGTGGTTGGCGCCTTTACTTGACGGAAAAATTCGCTCAACGTTCTGTATGACCGAGCCTGATGTTGCATCTTCAGATGCAACAAATATTCAATCTTCCATCGTACGGGAAAATGATGAGTATGTGGTGAATGGTCATAAATGGTGGTCTTCTGGCGCGATGGACCGAAGATGCACGCTATTGATATTTATGGGTAAGTCGGATCCGAATGCAGAGAAATATCGTCAACAATCGATGATTTTGATACCGAAAGAAACGCCAGGCGTTACTATAAAACGCTCAATGCCTGTGTTTGGGTATGATGATGCGCCACGAGGCCACGCAGAAATTGAATTTCGAGATGTCCGAATTCCCTTGTCAAATATTCTTTTGGGCGAAGGCCGGGGGTTTGAGATTGCCCAAGGCCGATTAGGCCCTGGCCGAATTCACCATTGTATGCGTCTCATCGGCATGGCCGAACGTGCTCTCGAGGGACTGTGCCGTAGGGCAAAAGATCGTGTCGCGTTTAACAAACCCCTGTCCGAACAAGGGGTTGTTCGTCAACAAATCGCTGAAAGTCGTATGGAGATTGACCAGTCTAGATTGTTAACTCTTTATACGGCCTGGAAAATGGATACTGTTGGTAATAAGGAAGCTCGAAAAGAAATATCTGAAATCAAGGTGGTGGCAACAAAAATGGCATGCGCTGTGCTTGATCGCGCTATTCAGGTTCATGGTGCAGCCGGTGTATGTGATGATTTTGGGCTTGCGCGGGCATATGCAAAATCAAGATCTATACGTATTGCCGATGGCCCAGATGAGGTCCATACCAACTTGATAGGAAGATTTGAACTCAAAAAATATGATTGATCGGAAAACAGTAGTTGATTACATTTTCTGATCGGATCTTTTTAATCTAACCCAAACTCTGTCACTTGTTTCCAAGCAAGTTGCGCATAGGGTCGAGCGCTGTCCTTTTTATGAGATGAACTGATACCAGAGGCTGTACCAGCCTTTCGGCGGACCCGGATGCCGTAGTGAATGCTGGCCCATTTGAACATGCTGAATGCCATATAGAACGGCCAGTCGCTAATGCGGTCACGGTTAGTGCGTTGACAATAAGAGGCAAGATATTGGTTTTCCGTTGGGATTCCTAGATTTTCAAGATTTATACCACCAAGACCACCATACAGATGATTTGGGATGCGCCATTGAATTGCTTGATACGCAAAGTCAGCAACCGGATTACCTAGTGTGGAAAGCTCCCAGTCTAAGATACCAATAATATCTGGCGCGCTCGGATGGAAGATGACGTTGTTTAAGGTAAGGTCGCCATGCACTATAGAAGTTTCTTGATTCTTCGGATTGTGGTCTTTTAGCCAGCCGATGAGATTATCCATTTCGGGTATGCGTTCATCATCCGCCTCTAGATATTGTCGTCCCCACCGTCTTAACTGTCGGTCTACGTAGCCTCCGCTTTTTCCAAAGGTATCTAACCCTACCTCGTTAGCATCAACGCCGTGTAGTGTCGAGATACCATTGTTAAGTGCGTCATAGATTTTCATTCGTTGATTGGTAGTCATATCAGGCAATAATCGGTCCCAAAACACGCGACCATTGAGAAACTCCATAACAAAAAATTCTGTCCCAAGGACATTTTTGTCCATGCAGAGAGAAAAAGCCTTTGGAACAGGTACGTCAGTTTGTTGAAGAGCGCACAAAATCCGGTATTCACGATCAACCGCATGAGCAGACGGGACTAATGTTCCTGGCGGCTTCCTTCGTATAACCCAAGCTTTATTGTCAGCCTCTACTTTATACGTGGGATTTGACTGACCACCTTTGAACTGTGTGACTGTAATGCTTCCGGAAAAGTTATCTATATTCTCCTTGAAGTAACTTTCTACAGCATCAATATCAATCTCTAAACCTACTCGCACAGGAGAGGTTCCTGTTCGATCGATTTGGCTGGCAAGGCTGTTAGTCACAACATATTTTCTAATCAAAGAGCACGGTAAGTTTGCCTATCACGTTTACCAAACCCGTTGATCCTCTTCCTTATAGTTGAATTGTCTCAGTTATAAATTAGTCGTCTGGCAGGCGTTGCGGAAAACGGCACTCAAAAACTCCCTCCGCAATCTTATTTTTCATCATCTCTAACGAACCACCTGCAATTTGTAGTCCACGAGCCCGTCTCATGCAGTAATCCACTAGGGTCGACTCGCTATAACCGGTCGCACCCATTGTTTGCATAGCATCATTTGCAACTTCAAAACCGACCTGGTTACAAATGTGTTTTGCCATTGCTGTTTCGGTTGCTGACGGCAAGTCCTTGTCGGCGTTGGTAGCGGCCTTGTAAAGTACGAGCTGAGCTGATTCTAGTTTCATGGCCATTTCTGCAAACTTCCACTGCGTGCCTTGGAAGTCACACAGCCTCCTACCAAACTGCCGACGATAAAGGACGTGCTCTCGAGCAATATTGAATGCATGTCGGCCAAAAGCAAGTGCCCTGGCACTATTCCCGATACGTTCGGCATTGAAGGCAGATATCTGTTTTTTAAATCCGCCTTCCTTCAGCAATACATCGTGCGGTGATATGGACACATCCTTAAAGTACAGCTGTCTCCATAGATCGCCAGACATGTACTTGGAGGTTTCACCAAAGGTTAAACCTTCTGCGTTGATGTCGATAAGAACAGATCCGATTCCGTCGATACCGGGTCCAAAACGTACATATGCAAGTATCGACGTTGCGTCCATGCTGTGGGTAGTGAAAACTTTTGTGCCATTGATACGATAACCATCTCCATCGGGCGTGGCAGTTGTTTTGAGCTCAGTTAGAGCGGAGCCCGCTTCTGGCTCCGTCATTCCTATAGCAATTAGGCCATGACCAGATAATGTTGGCTCGAGGTATTTATTTTTTTGAGCCGGCGTACCATATTCGGACAGCGCTCGTGCAGGTCCAAAGTTACCAGCGTGTAAGACGTCCGCACTTCGCGGGCATACTAAAGTTATTTGCTCAACTGCAAGGACAGCATCCATTAGCGTCCCACCGAGTCCGCCGTCTTCTTCCGGAAGCGTTATGCCCATCAGCTGTTGGTCCGCAATGAGCTTGGTGGCATCCCATGGATAATTAGGTGAACGAACTCGCTCTACCGCACCTTCTTGCAGATGAGCGCGGGCAAAACGACGTACAGATTCAACAAACATCTCTTGGTCATTGGTCAGATGAAAATTCATAATTAGAACTATAGCGTTAGCACAATCGTATTCATTAATATGAGTTCATCATTTTCGGTTGGTCATACATACTTGTTCTAATCAGTTAATCACGACCTCAAGTCGTAGCCTTTTAGCGGCGTGGGCTAGATTAGTTTCGCTATTTGGTGAGCGTCCCTAAACGCGAAATTGCATGAAGTCAGGTTTGCGTTTTTCTAAAAATGCGCTCGCACCTTCTTTAGATTCTTCGGTAGAGAAATAATCGGGAGCTAACATCATTTGAAAGTGATTGGGAGATGGGTCACGGAAGTAATCTATGTCTGCGTCGAATGATGCTTTGACGACTTTCAGGCAGGTTGGGCTTAAAGAAAGAATTTCTCCGCACCACTTTTCTACCTCGCTATCGAGTTCATCCAGAGGGACAACGACGTTGCAAAGTCCCATCGCTAAAGCTTCTTCAGCCTTATATCGGCGACAAAGCATCCACATTTCCCGGGCTTTTTTTGCACCAACCACGCGCGCGGCGTAACCGACTATCCATCCTTCAGCGGGACTGCCAACACGGGGTCCATTTTGCCCAAAAATCGCATTGTCGGCAGCGATCGTTAAATCACAGCAATAAGCTAAGTGATTGCCCATACCAATGGCATATCCTTTCACTGCTGCAATTACAGGTTTTCCACAATGACGCACCATCTCATGAACATTACGTGGGTTGACTCCTCTATGTCGATCTGCAAGGCCACCTGCTTTTTCCCATTTCACATCACCGCCCGATGAAAACGCCCGATCGCCAGTGCCTGAAAGTACGATGACGCCGATTTTTCTATCTTGACCAGCCAGTTCAATTGCGGCAGCAAGCTCCGCAAAGGTCGTATCACGCATTGCGTTTAGTGTTTTTGGCCGATTGATGGTAATCCTCGCAATACCATCGTTTGTTTGGTAAAGAATGTCTTCAAATATTGGTTCAGACACTAGAAGCCTCCATTTTTGCTTAGTTTAGGTACACATTCGAGTGAGTATTCATGCTCACCCACTTAAATCTAGACTCGACAACTTACAAATTAATGCACGCTTATCAACCTTTCCACCAGGATTCCGAGGAAAGTCTTTAACGAAAAGAACACGTTCTGGCTGGCTCCAGACCGGGAGTCCTTCATCGAGAATAGATTGATTCAATTCATTCAGGCTTGGTGGTGATTCTAATGATGTTGGCAGGATTACTGCACATGCAATTTCTCCAAGTACTTCGTGACTTACGGGAATTACTGCTACTTCAACAACTTTCCGATGTCGGTACATTATTTCTTCAATTTGGCCTGGATGAATATTTTGCCCGCCGCGGATGATCATGTCTTTCTTACGTCCAACGATTGTCAAGTAACCGCTGTCATCCAGTGCTCCAATGTCCCCACTATGATACCAACCGTCGTCATCCCAAATCTTTTCATTTTCTTCGGGCGCATTGAAGAAACCATAACTTTGATTAGGACCCCGCCAACAAATTTCTCCAGCTTCATTAGATTTTACAAGCCTTCCATCTGAATCGATGATTCTCAATTCTTGCCCAGGAGGAGGGCGGCCTTCAGTTAAGCGTTGTTGGGGGGAATCATCTACTGAAGTTAAGGTAGCAACCCCGGCATCAGTGGTGCCATATAAATTCTGAATCATGCAGGAAAATCGTCGCTCAGCTTCCAACGCAGTGTCTGGCAGTAACTTGGCGCCAGCCGTAGTGATAAACCGCAGGCAAGTCAAGTCATAGTCTTCAATGTTTTCTATATTTAGTAACTTTATCAACTGGGTTGGAATCATCACAGCATAAGTACAACGATAAGTTTCAATTAGGTCCAAAGCGGTTTTAGCGGTCTTGCTACTCCAGTGTTCAAGTAAAACAGACGTGCCTCCAAATAAGAGTGGTGCCATGACGGGAAAACTATAGCCAGTTGCACCGGTGCCCGCGGGCGCGATGGCTGCAGCAATATCATCAGAAGTCAGATGACAGGCGAATTTTCCATATTGTTGAACTATTTTAAATATTGTTGCATCGTCACAGTACACAGCACATTTTGGCTTTGATGTTGTGCCCGAAGAAACCATAATGTGTCTTGATTCCACTGAATCAGGACGATGCTCTTCGAGGAAATCATCTCCAAATTGCTCTACCCAACTACTATCTGATGCCAGGGCTTCAAAAGAAAGCTCTCCTTCTAGTGGGTTTTCCCTCATCACAACTTTTTTCTGTAAATCTGGTAATTGATCCTTAATGTTTTCAAGAATCACCCGATAATCAAACCCTTTGTAAGTGCCAGGGTAGATAAATGCTTTAGCATTGGTGTGCTCTAACAAGTGTTTTATATCGGCTTCTCGGAAGCCGTGATGCAGAGGCAGGAAGACTGCGCCAATTCGATTCAGCGCAAGGTGACAGATAACCAGCTCAGGCCAGTTTGGAGCTTGAATTGAGACTACATCGGACTTGCCAATTCCTAAACGAACTAGGCTCGCTGCCAGGTTTTTTGTCTGATCACGAAGTTGCTGATAGCTCAGACGAGTTTGAGTCGATGCCTCGATGATTGCAATTTTGTCAGGTGCAACTGTCGCATGGCTATCAATGAGGTCAACAAACAGACGCCCTTGCCAATAACCCTGTTGGCGAAATTGCTTAACTCCGTCTTCAGTTAATGAGTCAGGTTGCCGCATGCTTTGTAATTTTATGAAAGGGCGAGTAATTTCGTAATTTCCTGCCTACCTGCCTAAGCGTGCATATAACGACCTCCGCTTATACACATTACTTCACCGGTGATAAAACTTGAATCGTCGCTCGCCAAAAATACGGCGAGACTTGCGACGTCGTCTGACTGGCCGATTCTGCCGACCAAGTTTTGTTGTTCCTGCATCTCAAACCATGATTTATCATAAATCCGTTCAAGAAATTGGTTGTAGATAAGACCGGGAGCAATGGCGTTCGCGCGGATTCCGTGTTCTCCTACCTCGGCAGCAGTGCTGCGAGTTAAACCCATGACGCCTGCTTTTGCGGCTGCATAGGCAGATTGCCCACCACTCGTCGCGTCAGAACGCCAGCCCGCTATTGACGAGACATTAATGATTGCACCTGATTTTTGTTTGATCATCGACGGTAGCACCGCTCGCGTTAACCGAAATGTCCCAGTTAGGCAAACATCGAGAATAAGCGTCCAATCTTCATCAGAAAGCTCCCAAACTGGGCTTATTTTGTTTATTCCAGCATTGTTATAAAGAATATCGATTGTTCCATGTGTAGATAGTGTTTGTTCCACACAAGAATTCACATCATCTTGTGAGCGCACATCGAGTTTGAGTCCAAGTACCTCATCATCAATTTCCGATGAGAGTTCACTTGCAACTTCTTTGATTCTGCGTTCATGAGAATCGGTGACTACAACTCTGGCGCCTTCCTGGATGAACCTCCGGGCAATTGCTTGCCCCATACCTGCGCCACCGGCGGCTGTTACCAACGCGACTTTGCCTGATAACTTTTGACTCATCTCGATTCTCCTTGGCTAACAATTTATTGATAAGTTGTGATCAAAATAAGCAGATTGAACGAAATATTAATTCACTGCTACTTTGGTTTTTTGTGCATCATTACAACGAAATTGCCGGTCTGTACAACTTCGTCCCGCTGATTGAGCACGTCGTACCGCCGGGTTACTATTCCACGATCCCCTTTAGAGGTCTCTCTCATGTTTTCGATAGTAACGCGGATGTGGATTGTATCTCCGATCACAACGGGAGCCTTAAATGTCCATTGCAGATCGAGTGCTGCCATAGCACTTCTATTGAATATGCCTAGTCTCTGTGTCAGACCTGAAGCGATACCGACAATGAGCAATCCATGGGCAATTCGTTTTTTAAATGGTGTGTTTTTTGCGAATTCGTCGTTAGTGTGCACTTCATTATTATCTCCCGTTATTCCAGCATAAGTTAAAACATCGTGATTGGTTATAGTGCGTCCGACACTTTCGAAAACCTGTCCAACTTTTAGATCATCAAAATATAGGTCTGTCATCTTAATCTCCGAGGAAAATTAATTTAGGTTTTTATTTGATCACCTTTTAGTATATGTATACCATACTTTTATTGCGTCAAAAAAAAATTCATTTCGGTAACGAAACGAGAGTTTGATGCACATAGATTCCCAAGCAGGTCAATATGCTTTTGAGGCGGAGTTGTTAGCTTCAAGTATTCTCCATGTTTCTAATGGCATCAAACCAGTGTCGGTGAAATCATCTGCGGTGATCGGGGTTGGAACAATGGGTGTTGGTATCGCTGTAACTTTCGTTGATGCAGGTATTCCGACAAAGCTCCTTGATGCTTCATCTAACTTACTTGAGCGGGGAGTAGATAGAGTCAGGGATCACTACAGACGCTGCGTCGAGCGAGGCCGAATTTCATATTCAGAGATGACAGAGCGCCTTAGTTTGATTACAGGCATAACAAATTATGATGACCTTAGAGATGTAGATATTGTTGTTGAGGCGGTTTTTGAAGAGATGGATATGAAAAAAGAAGTGTTTTCTCGTCTTGATCAATCATGTGGGCCGGACACGATTCTGGCAACGAATACTTCAACGCTTGATATTGATGAGATTGCCGCAGCTACAACTCGGCCAGAGCATGTCGCGGGTATGCACTTTTTCAGTCCTGCACACGTGATGCGCCTCGTGGAAATAGTACGTGGCAGGCAGACTTCATTAGACACGGTAGCGACGGTCTTGAAGTTAGTACAAACGATTCGAAAAATTGGTGTGGTGGTCGGTGTTTGTGACGGATTTGTAGGAAATCGAATGCTTCACAGTTTTCTTCGGGAGGCTTTTTTCTTGTTAGGGGAAGGGGCCACCCCAGAGCAAATTGATAAGGTGATGGTCAAATTTGGTTTTTCGATGGGGCCGTTCGCGGTAGCAGATCTTGCCGGTCTTGATGTCGGGTTGCGTATCAGAAAACGGCACAACCAGATTCGGCCCCTGCATTTACAGTGGCCAGTTATTGGAGACAAAGTTTGTGAAATTGGGCGGCTTGGTCAGAAAACAAATGCAGGTTGGTACGACTATGAATCTGGAAGTAGAACTCCAATCCATTCGCCTGTAGTTAGGGATCTCATTGAAAATTACTCAAAGGAATTAGGAATTAATAGGTGTGCAATCTCTGATAATGAGATCCTAGAGCGCTGCCTCTATCTCATGATTAATGAAGGGGCAAACATACTCGAACAGAAAATAGCCCTTCGTCCGAGTGATATCGACGTTATCTGGCTAAACGGTTACAAATTCCCTAGGCGTTATGGTGGGCCAATGTTTTTTGCTGATAAGATGGGCTTAGAAAATGTATATACAAGCATCGTCAAGTATCACCATATCCATGGTAGGAGATGGGAACCTTCACTACTTCTCAAAAGTTTCTCGGAACGCAACGGAAAGTTATCAGATTTAAACATTCTCTAGAGTCATCAATTGAAGACAGTCAAAGCTTCTGAGAAATATTGTGAACCTTGAATTTAGCGATAAAGAGGTAATGTTTCGGGAAGAGGTACGAGAATTTGTCACCCGAGAATTGGACCCTTCAATCAAACACAAGGTCGACAATGGTTTATATCTTCAAAAGGAAGATCACTTGTGTTGGCAGGGTGCTCTATATAAGCAGGGGTGGATGGCG
>Ga0209753_1000515_pt1 | contig 16150 bp, 13 predicted proteins | sample METZYME_3_550m_FD_187550 | JGI IMG/M metagenome (GOLD analysis project Ga0209753, IMG submission 187550) | Marine microbial communities from oxygen minimum zone in mesopelagic equatorial Pacific - METZYME_3_550m (SPAdes) (version 2) | ecosystem: Environmental > Aquatic > Marine > Oceanic... | reverse complement strand
AACAGATTTGTTTGCAGCGGTCAATTCGTCCCTGGTAGGCATATCTACCCCATAATAGCAGGGGTATCGTACCGGTGGACATGCGGAAATAAAAAAGATTTTCTTAGCACCAAACTCTCGAACCATTTTTACAATTTCTCGGCTGGTGTTTCCCCGGACAATACTGTCGTCAACAATAAGCACATTTTTATCACGGATCTCGAATTCTTGGGGTACCAGTTTATATCGAACTGATCTTCTACGTTCTTCATTCCCCGGCATTATAAATGTTCGGCCAATAAAAGGATTCTTATATAATCCTTCAGAATAACGAACACCCAGTTCATTGGCAAAACTTAATGCTGCGGTGTTCGCTGTAGATGGAGCAGGGATTACTATATCGGGGATGATATCAGGATAATGTTTTCTCCAGCGACTGGCAAGGTTTTGCCCCATTCGAAGCCGGGCGCGATATACACTAACGTCATTCTGGATACAGTCAGGCCTTGAAAAATAAACATACTCGAAGACACAGGGGGTAAACTGTTTATCTTGGGATACGCGACTGTGTGTTGTTCCGTCTTCTTCAACCCAGATTATTTCGCCGGGCTGTACATTGCCGGCTGGCTCGAACCCTAGGGAATAGAACATGGTTGTTTCTGACGCAAAAATGTGGTCTGTTGTACCATCATCGTTTTTACGAATTCCCTTCACCAAGGGCCTGATGCCGTGGGGATCTCGAAAAACAAACATCCCTTTCTTCATGATAGTTCCGATCACGGAATAAGCGCCCTCCACACGATTATACACCATATCAACTGCATGGCAGACCTGATCAAAAAAGGACAGCCCATCTGTATTAGAATTGGGATGATCCAAAGCGTGTGCAAAAATGTGTAAAATGACTTCAATATCCACTGATGAATTAATATGGCGGCGGTCCTTCTCTGCTACTTCCTGAGCCAACTCAGTATAGTTCACCAGATTTCCATTGTGGGCCATAGCAATGCCATAGGGGACATGGGTCAGTACAGGCTGGGCTTCTTCAACGCTGAATCCGCCCACTGTTGGGTAGCGGGTATGGCCGATTCCAACTTTCCCCTGAAGCCGTAGCATGTTGTGTTCATCAAATATATCACGAATAAGTCCTGTTCCTTTTTTGATATGGAACCGATCATTATATGTCATGATCCCCGCAGCATCCTGACCCCGGTGCTGGAGATGAATTAAACTGTCATACAATTCTCCTGCAACGGGTTTTTGAGTAGATATAATTCCGACAACACCACACATTAGATCATGTCCACCAATTTGGGCGCCAGGCCGATATAGGAAGCAGGTGTAAGAGTCAGGAGGGTCTCCTTATCATTGTCTGGTATGTTAAGACCGGACACAAATTCAGCCATGATTTCTGCGTTTATGGCTTCTCCACGGGTCAGTGTTTTTAGTTGTTCGTAGGCGTTCTGCTGTCCTGCTTTCCTCAGTACAGTTTGTACGGCTTCTGCCACTACTTCCCAATGTGTGTTAAGTTCGGCAGACATTTGCAGCTTATTAATTGTGATACGGCTCAAACCCTTTATAATATTTTGAACCGCGAGATATGAATGTCCTAAAGCCACGCCTTGATTTCGAAGTGTGGTCGAATCAGTAAGATCTCGCTGCATCCGTGAAATGGGTAATTTCACCGCTAAATGATTCAGCAGCGAATTAGCGATTCCCAGATTGCCTTCAGCGTTTTCAAACTGGATCGGGTTGATCTTATGGGGCATAGTGGATGAACCGACTTCTCCGACAACTTTTTTCTGCCCTATTATACCGCGACTGATATAGAACCACATATCTTTGCACAGATCCGTCAGAATTGTATTTACTCTTACCACTTGTTGATAACTTTCGGCAGTGGAATCATGGGACTCAATCTGGGTGGTGAGCAAGTTTGGTTCCAGGCCAAGTGCTTTAATAAATCGAGATGAAAACCGGATCCAATTCACTTTTGGGTAGGCAGACAAATGAGCAGACCACGTACCAGTAGCGCCACTAAATTTGCCCAAAAGTTTATGGGTCTTAAGCTGGTTGATCTGTTGATTCAGCCTACTGCAGAACACAGCCATTTCTTTGCCAAAGGTGGTGGGTGTAGCTGGCTGTCCGTGAGTGAAAGAAAGCATAGGCGCTGCCTTGTGTTTTTTAGCCATTTTTCTGAGTTCTTTAAAAACTAACTGGAGCTTTACAAGATAAATATGTTTTAATCCATGCTGCCACATGAGAGAATAGGCAAGGTTGTTCACATCTTCCGAAGTCAATGCGAAATGGATCCAGGGATGGAGCGATTTTTTAATTTTCCCCCGAATGTAATATTCAATCGCTTTTACATCGTGGTTAGTCGTTGTTTCAATATCTTTTATTTTTTTCGCACCAGCTGAATTGAAATCTTGATACGTCCTGCGCAGGCGAGCTTGTTCATTCTTGGAAAAGACAGGCAAATCCTTGATTTGTTTTTCATAGCTCAGTGCAATAAGATATTCAATTTCTACATACAAACGATAGCGCATCAGTGCTGCTTCAGAAAAATAGGCGGCCAGATCTTTTACGCTATTACCATAACGACCATCTAGTGGTGAAAGTGCACTCAGTTGATTATACACCAAATATCCGCTTGACTGCCAAGGCGCAATTACCAGGATCAATTACTGTCAGCACCGGTGTGTTACTGGGCATCTGCAGGGTAGAATGTATATTCACTAACATGTCTGCTTTATCAGAAAAGGGTGGACAACCCAGGGTCGGGAATTCTGAATTGGCCGCCACAAACCCGGAAAGGGCATTAGACCGACCGGCGATGGTGACATATACTATATCTTCCCCATCTTTATTAGTTTCCAAGATCTCCAACACTTTCAACGGTTGTTTGTGTGCAGACGCCACATGCTGTTCCCAGGCGATTCCGTAGTCATCAAGTTTATCTGTTATTTTCTTGGCATGTGGCTCATCGGATGTGGACCCCATAATGAGTACTGCTTTCATAAAACATCCTTTAAGTTTTTATTGATTCTTTCCTGTACAGACTTTCCGGACTTGGGAAATGGAAACAGTCCACCGGTTATAGTTTCATATAAATAGATGTAACGACTGGATAATTCCGTTACTAACTCTTCTGGCGCATCAGGCACTATTTCATCATTGTACGGATCACAATTATCTACGAACCAGAGACGTAAGAATTCTTTATCAATATTTTGTGGTTCGTCCCCCATTGCCATTCGCTTATCGTAGGATTCTGCTATCCAATACCGGCTTGAATCAGGGGTATGGATTTCATCAATGAGTACGATGTTGCCATCTGAATCTTTGCCCATTTCATACTTGGTATCCACCAGGATCATTCCGTTTTCTGCCGCTTTTTTCTGTCCAAATGAAAACAATTCCAGGGCCTTCTGACTGCAGTAATCCCAGTTTTCCTGTGTCATCCATCCCTCGCTTACGATCTCAGACGGTGATATGGGTCTGTCGTGGTGTTCTTCCTTGGTGGTCGGGGTGAGCATGTTGGCATCCAGTTTTTGATTTTTAATCAATCCTTCAGGAAGAACATTACCGCAATATTCACGATCTCCTTTATTATAGACGGTCCAGAGTGCAGTACTGGTGCTGCCGGTGATGTAACCCCTGACCACAAATTCAATGGGGAAAACATTACACTTTTTCGCCAATGTTACGTTTGGGTCCGGGACGTCGATCACATGGTTGTTAATAATGCCTTTTGTTTGTTCAAACCACCAGGCGCTTGTAAGATTCAAAACCTGCCCTTTAAAGGGAATGGAAGCAAGCACACGGTCAAAAGCACTCTGACGGTCCGTAGTAATGAGTGCGATTTTGTTCCCTAGAGCATATTGATCCCGAACTTTCCCGGCGCGTTTATCACCACTGGGCAGCGATGTTTCAGTTAGGGTGTTATTCAGTTCCACCCTGATACGGTCTTTATAATGTTCAGTTGATTCTATAGCATTCATGGGATAAGGGGTTAAATAGTATATGGGTACCTAAAATATCGTTTAAAACAGTATCGAAACTACCGCTGTTTACGGTCACATTCCATATGACACCACGTTTTAAATCAGTAATGCCATCAATTTCGAATCTTTCTTTTAAGGATTCATATTTTGCCCGCCCCAGCATATCCTCTTTTTGACGAACCAGAAAAGATGTGTTCTTTTCGCTGTCTTTGGGTTGGCTGATGAATTCTTTGTTAGAATTATAAAGTTCTCCGGTAGCATCAATTTTTTTCAGGATGGATTCACAGTCACCATCCATGGAAATTTCCCAGTGTGTCTGACGCGCAATGGATACATTGTGCCCCAAATGATCAAGTGCATTACTCACCGAAGATGCTTCATTATCGGTAATGATCATATCGATGATCCATTCTGTCGCATTAGAGTTAGCTTTATAATCCGTCATTTCATAGTGGGGACGGTCAAAAGATAAATTATGATCAGAAACAGGATTTTCATTTTCTATAAATTCTTTCATGGATGAAAAAACAACATCGCCCTTTTCTGTCCGTTCCGGGTGGGGCATCATAGCCATGATATTTCCTGCCGGGTTGCAAACGGCCGCTAGGTTGTACATGGAGCCGTTGGGATTGGTAGGAAATTCATCTACAATATTTCCATTATCATCGCAGTAGCGGTAAACAGTCTGATTATTGCTGATCATTTTTTCAAGCAACACATTTGGGATAATAAACCTGCCTTCACCATGGGCTAATGGAATCTTGATCCATTCACCGCTGTTCAAATGTCGGGTAAATGCGCATCGATTGGAAGGAGCAGACATCTTAAGGTTGGCCCATGTATTATAATAGCCAACACCTATTACGTGACCGCCCTGAACCCGTTTATTATCTGTAAGGGCTATGCCCACTCGGTAGTTTTTCAGTCCGGGGACAAGCCCGCTTTCAACCAAGATTTGCGCACCGTTGCAGATACCCAAAACAGGTTTCCCTTTTTCTGCTTCCAAGCGTATCTGTTTCATAATGGGGTCTAAAGCTGCGATAACACCAGCCCTGGAACGGTCTTCATAAGCAAATCCCCCCACGATCACATAACCGTAAAACTCCGATAATTTTTCTGTCGGCTCATTCCATAAAAATTCAATGGGATTTAAACCCACGCGACGACAGGCCATGAGTGTTTCCCGCTCTGTATTGGAACCAGGAAATTGTATAATGGCAATGTGAATCACTAGTCGGCGGTCCTTTTCAGGATCCACCGGGTCATTAGATCCATTGCATCTTCATTAAATGTTTCTTCAATTAGACTGTATTCTATGGGCGCTCCGGTTTCGCAGGTTTGAAATAAATGATTCAGTCCTTTCAGTTCATGAATTTCATAATTTGTGTTTCCGCCACGATCTAAAGCTGCTTTTATTTCTGACAGATTTTCTTTTGGTGGCACCTGCAGGTCCTTTTCACCATTGACTACCAGGACGGGAACTTTTACTTTCTCTAATACGGGTCGAGGATCAAGTGTGAGAAAAGTTCGCATCCAAGGGTGTAATAAGGCCTTTAATGCTGCTTCAAATGTTTCTGGATCATAACCAATGATTTGCTGATCCTGTTTTGACAAATCTCCATATGCTTCAGATTCTTCCGATAATTTTTTTAGGGCTTCTTCATCATTGTCAATATCAACTGCAATTTGAAGCATGGCGGATTGGGTATGTTTGTATGCTTCCAATCCTTCAGGTGAAATTTCGGTCTGTTTTAAAATAAGCTGGCCCTGCAGCTTTAAAAGTTCTTTTCCTGTTAACCCCGTACCGGCCATGAGTATAATAAAATCCACATCTTCAGATTGGTTGGCAACTATGGGTGCAATAAGTCCGCCTTCACTGTGCCCCGCCAGTCCAATGGCAGAAAACCCAGAGCGCGATTTTAAATATGCAACTGCAGCATCAGCGTCATTGGCAAAATCAAAACTAGTGGCGTCAGCAAAGTCACCTTCCGAATCACCCACACCTCGGTCATCATATCTTAATACGGCAATGCCGTTCCGGGTAAAATAATCTGATAGCACTAGAAATGGTTTGTGTCCCAGAAGCTCCTCATCTCTGTTTTGTGGACCTGAACCGGAAATCAATACAATCGCAGGAAACGGTCCGTCGCCATCTGGTGTGGTGAGCGTACCCGCCAGCTTGATATTGGCTTTTGAATTTTTAAACATGACATCTTCAACATCGTAAGGAAAATCTTTTGGTTCCTGTGGACGCTTAATCACAATTTCTGTCTCTGTCAAAGCAATATCCAGAGGAAGACTTGTACCACCCTGAAACCAGGTGCCTTGATAGGAACCATCTGGCTGTAGTGAACCATCATAGTACGCTTTCAGGTTTGGCAGATCAAACCGTATTGTTGAATCAGAAATGGTTACTGCATCAACAGGGATATCCGTTGCCCCTTGGTCCGGGCTGTCCATAGTGGCACTCAGATTGTTATTCTTGTCTTTATAAATCTTGAATACAATCCGGAGTTTGACAGTACCTACAGGAAGTGTTCCAGAATAAATGGAGAAGGGTACAGCTTCTTTCGGAATCTCTGCTATTTTAGGTTTGCTGCAGCCTGTAATAATAAACCCAGCAATTAAAAATATTGAAAAGAGTTTTTTCATGTAAGTGTCACATTTTTGTTGCCCCGAAAAACGGAACCAATCTCACAAACGTCTATCAAATCCTTTAGCACATCTTTAACAATACTCACTTTCGCATCATCCACAATAAAGACCATCCCGATTCCCATATTGAATGCGCGAAACATTTCATCTTCATCTACATCACCCAAAGATTGCATCACGTCAAATACGGGCAATATAGGCCAGGATCCTTTTTGAATCTCCACACCGCAGTCATCAGGTAAAATGCGGGGGATATTTTCCACCAGTCCGCCGCCGGTGATGTGGGCAATCCCTTTCACATTGATTTTTTTATCCAACACAGCGAAAACATGATTCGTATAATTAATGTGGGGTTCCAGCAAGGTCAGGCCGACAGATTTTTCCAGTTCGATAATTGTATCATGCACATCATACCCACCGATTTCGAAAAAAAGTTTCCGCGCCAACGAATAACCGTTGGTGTGTAGACCGTTGGATGGAAGCCCCAGCACTATATCGCCGGACTGGATCCGCTCACCAGTTATAATCTTGTCTTTTTCCACCACCCCAGTGATGACTCCTACTAAGTCGTGTTCATCGCGTAAATATGTGTCAGGCATTTCTGCTGTCTCGCCGCCAACAAGCGATACACCAGTATTTTGGCAGGCTTTTACCATCCCTGAAACAATTTCTTCAATGATCTTGGGTTTTAGTTTATCATTGGCAATATAATCGAGAAAAGTGAGGGGCCGGGCTCCCATGACCAAAATGTCGTTGGCGCAAGCACTCAAAAGATCAATGCCAATAGTATCGAATTTTTTTAGCTTGCGGGCGATGATGGTTTTAGTGCCTACCCCATCAATACTCTGGACCATGACAGGATTTTTATATTCTTTAAGAACGGGTTTTAAATCATATAAAGAACCAAAACTGCCTAGACCTGTCAACACATGAGACGTGAACGTAGATTTCACATTATCTTTAATCCGACCTACTGCTTCACTCCCAGCGTCAATGTCTACCCCTGCAGATTTATAATCTATTTTAGACACTACTTATTTGCTCCATAAGTAGGTTCCGGTACCAAGAGCGATACATTCATTTTTATCATTGTGCATTTCCATGCGGCAGACGGTGACTCTTTTTCCAGCGCGGATTACACTGCCATTGGCATTGAATTTTTTCCCTTCTCCGGGCAAAAGATAATCGACCCTGAGATCAATAGTTCCCATATGATTTATACGGTTTTTCAGGTAGTCTGGGGATTTGTCTTTATTATTGGAAATAAAATCACCAATGGCCACAAGACCCCCAATGGAATCTAATACGGAAGCAGTAACACCACCATGGAGAAACCCTCTTGATACATTTCCCAAAAGTTCATTCTTGATTGACAGAGTCATTTCAGCAGATTCAAAGTCGAACTTTGAAACTTTCAAACCCAGGTATTTGTGATACGGGACGGAGTGGGTATATTTGTTCTTAATTGTCTCAAAAATGACCTTGTCTTTAATTTTTTCCAACATGTTGATACTTACAGTTTTTGCCTTAATCCATCATCCCAGGCATCTTTTGCTTTATCTAAGTCCAAATTAATAACCCGGTTTAATTTTATTGAGTTGCTGAAATTTGTTTTACCAATGTTAAAAATAGTTTGCCCATATTCAGAAAATCCTTTTCTCACCCGTGTTACACTATGGGTCGAGACTTCCAAGATAAACCCCCCTGTTTCAGAAAATAAAATTTTATCTAAAGAAAGATCAGTTTCAATTTCCACATCACAGCCGATTCCATTGCCGAATGTCATTTCTGCTAGGGCTGAAGCCGCACCACCATCAGCAATATCATGGCAAGACAGAATCAAACCATCATCAATGCAATCGGTGAGCGCATAGATCTGGTTTTTAACATCTTCAAAATCGGGTTCTGGCACATTGGCGCCTAGTTCATCATATAAACTGTAATAGACAGAACCGCCTAATTCATCTCTCCGTTCACCCGCCATAAGTATAACAGAATCGGATTTCTGGAAATGCATAGGGACAGTTTTGTTCACATTTTTCAATCTGCCTAGACAGCTGACAATAGGGCTGGGCGGAATTGCGCCGTTCTTGGATTCATTATAAAAACTCACATTTCCGGCAATGATGGGTGTAGCATCATCTGGGTTATCTTTGAGAGTGATAGCATGGCAGGCGTCAGCTACACCGCGAACACTTTCTACAAATTCCCACATTTGGTAGGGTTTTTCCGGGTTTCCAAAGCACAGGCAGTCGGTAATGGCGTGCGGGGTTGCGCCCACAGCCGCCACGTTACGCATAGCTTCTACCACAGCATTTACACCACCCCAATAGGGATCGATAAGTCCGTACCGTGGATTATGATCCGTGGATAAAGCGATGCCTACATTGCGGATTTCTTCAGGATATTTTTCTGAATTAAAGGGCGCCATGACGCCAGAATCGGCTAGGCCTGTTTCGGTATGAACTCGTCCCTGGACCTGCTTGTCATACTGTTCAAAGATTGGTTCCCGACTGGCCATGTTTTCATGGGATAGGATCTCCAATAAAACTTTATTATAATCCGTGGGTTCAAGAATATTCGGTTCGGTGCAATTTTTCATCCGGGCTTCGTAAGGGCGGTTGTACAAAAAGCCTTCAGTGATTTCTGGAGCCGGCGCATTCACGATTTCATCATCACCGTTATGGACAATGTATTGGCCGTTCTCTCGGATTTTTCCGATGACTGATGCTTGCGCGCCTTCACTGACGCCGGGCAGATCAAACACCTTGTTGTAATGCTCCAAAATAAGCGATGTAATTTCCGGTGGCGAAACCCACATGAACCGTTCCTGGGTTTCACTGCAGAGATATACAGAAGGGTGGAGATTATCCATGCCAATATGAACTTTATCCATCCACACTTCTGCACCGTAGCCTGATGTTTCTGCCAGCTCTATGCTGGCACAGGCTACGCCACCAGCACCCAGATCTTTGAAGCCGATGTTGTCAATAAGTCCTTTTTCTTTTAGGATGTCAAACAGGGCATAGGTGGATTTAAGCAGGTGCCGCTCTAAAAAAGCATTCGGTTCCTGTACGGCACCCTTGTTCTGGTCTTTCTTTGCTTCTTCCAGCTCTACAGAAGCAAAACTGGCGCCGCCGAAGCCGCTGTTGTCTGTGGGCTTCCCAATTAAAATAAGATCGTATCCGTCCGCGTTTTTTGGCGCGTAGGAATGGATAATCTGATCTTCCCGAACAATTCCCAATGTGACTAATGTTACCAGGCAGTTTTCGTTATATCCATCGTGATAATAAAGATCTCCGCCGATATTTGGAATGCCCAAGGGGTTTCCGTAGCCGGCGATACCAGCCACCACACCATCATGGATCCACTTGGTTTTGTTACTGTTGATATCCCCAAAACGAAATGAATCGGTACAAGCAATAACTTCTGCGCCCATGCACATGACGTCCCGGACATTTCCACCTACGCCTGTGGCTGCCCCTTCATAAGGAACAATCTGGGATGGGTGATTGTGGGATTCATGGCTCATGACCACGCACCAGCGATGGCCATCGTTATCCGTCGCAACCGCCACGACTCCTGCATCTTCCTTTGCTCCAAGAACTACATCAGGCCCATCGGTGGTGAATTGTTTTAAGTGAGTCCGACTGCTTTTATAACTGCAGTGCTCTGACCCTTGGATGGAAAATAAAATGAGCTCTGCCAAGGATGGCGCTCGGCCCAACATATCATTTTGAATTTTGAGGGTTTCTTCAACGGTGAGTGGAATGTTCAGTTTCTCCAGTTTTGTTCTGATCTTTGGATCAGTAAGACCGGTGAAATCAACAATTTCCTGTGTGAAGGCCATTACCTGATAATAGTTTCGTGTCGCTGTGGTCCCACGGAAACGATCTTCACAGGGCAATCCACTTCATGCTCTATAAATGCGATATAATCTTTAAGGGTCTGGGGCAGGGCATCAAACCCCTTATCCCAAATGTGTTCCGGAAGGTCTCCCCATCCCGAAAGCGTTTCATATACAGGTACTGCTTTACGATAATAGGTGAGACTGGCTGGCATTTCTGTGATCTGTTGCCCGTCCACATCGTATGCCACGCAAACGGGTAATTCTTTAAAACCATCCAGCACATCCAATTTGGTAAGGGCGATTTCTGTAAGTCCATTCACCCGAACGGCCTGGCGAACCTGAACCAGGTCCAGCCAGCCCACTCTTCGAGGACGGCCAGTGGTAGTGCCATATTCCACGCCTTTTTCTCGTAGAGATTCTGCATCACTGCCATGGATTTCAGATGGCAACGGGCTTTCACCCACGCGACTTAGGTAGGCTTTAACTACACCAATGATGCGGTCAATGTCCCGAAAGCTTACACCTGTTCCGGTAGAAATATGCCCGGCAGCAGTATTGGACGATGTTGTGAATGGATAGACACCATGATCCACATCCAGGCTGATACCCTGGGCACCCTCAAACAAAATAGATTTTCCAGCTTTATGCGCATTGTACAATTCCACTGAAGTATCACAAATGTATGGAGCCAGTTTTTTTCCGTAACTCACATAGGATTCAAAAATATCCGCCCTGGATATATTCAAAGTACATTCAAGTGTTTTCTCTATGAGCCCTTTGGCAAAGGAATATCCCTTTGCCAGCTTCTCCCGGAATACGTCCGGTTCCAAAAGGTCAACCATTCGAATCCCGTTGCGAAACATTTTATCAGCATATACAGGAGCAATCCCCCGGCGGGTGCTGCCGGCAGCCAGGTCACCCTGGTGTCCGGATAAAGCGCCATCCAGAGCGATATGATAGGGCATAATTACGTGGGCCCGGTCACTCACCATGAGTTTTGGAAGGATACCTTTTTCTTTTACATAGGCAATTTCATCCAACAATGCCTTGGGGTCTACCACCACTCCATTGCCAATAATAGACATGGGTTCACCATACACAATCCCGGAAGGAATAAGATGCAGTTTGAATGTGTTGCCCTCCACAATAACTGTGTGTCCAGCGTTGTTTCCGCCGTGAAACCGGACCACATAGTCAGACTCTCCGGCAAAGAAATCAGTAATTTTTCCTTTACCTTCATCGCCCCATTGGGCTCCCACAATTGCAGTAATCTTAGACGGGTTGGAAGACACGCTGTGCCATAGTTCTGATGTGGGCGGTGGCGGCTAACGTCACTAAAAATAAAAAAATGAGAGCGGGAAATTATAGCGTTTCAAAAGTGAAAAAAATGGCTATAACTGTCATTTGCTGTCTTTTTTATAACCTGCCTTTTTCTTGGCCCAGTTTAATAGTTTTTTTATGGGTGGAAAATAATCAGCAAGAATAATCAGGCCGGGGATTCCAAACATCCAACCCTGGAAAACAGGAATGAGTCCGCCAATGAGACCAATAATGACGAGTATAATCCCTAACGTAATTCTGGCGGTATGCTTCATCATTTAGAAACGTATAATCAAATTATTCATAAGGATTTGATCAAATTTCTTTCCGTTGCGACCTAAAAGGTGTTTGTCTAAAAACCCGTGAGTTAAACGATTTATTAGGGTTAGGGATATTTCTGGTGACAAGTCTCCAACCTGCATAACATACTCTATAATCGGGGAAAATAGAGGAATATCAGTATAATCCTGATGAAGAGTGTTTTTAATAACCATCCGGTATTTTGGTTCAGATGAATGAGCCAAGAGGCTGTCCAGCCTGGGGTAATTCCCGGGATAATCAGACCCTTCCCATGTGGGCCGTCCCATAAAAAGAAAAGGGACATGAATTCCTGCACTGATGATTGGTTCCGGTACTGGGCTGAGCCAGCTGTCCAAGACAGCACAGGCTTTGATCCTCTCATCCTTATGGGCTGCAACCGTTGCTGTAGATCCGCCATAGGAATGACCGGCAACAGCAATCTTCTGAAGGTCCAGCTTACCGTTTAAAGTTGATTTTATACTGCCGTTTTGGAGTTTTTCCAATTGGTCAATAATGAAACTTATGTCTAATCCCCGGGTGTCCATCTGCTGCTTACGGATATTGACACTATCAGGATGGCCCGTAATGTTTGACCGATAATCTGCCAGCTGTTTATCCGGAAAAATTGTTAGATTGGCATCAAAACTATGATCGGGTGCGGCGATGATATAGCCTCGGCTGGCAAGGTATTCAAATAGGACCTGATGCAGGTGCCTGGAGCTTGTTATGCCGTGTGAAAAAATCAATACTGGATGCCCGGTGCTATTCTCCAGACACTCAACATGTCCGTAGCTGTTCGTAATGATATGCTCAAGATGCCCGGGAAAAAACGATGGAATATTCCCCGCAGAAGCCATGGTTTCAGCTCTCAGGTTTATGAAATCCAGGTAGGGTTCCGGCTGAAGCGTGTCAGGTATTTTAGCAGGATACCAAATTTGGATCATAATCTCACGAACATCGGTCGAATCTTCAGGGGTGAACCATTCTGAACGTGATGAATCAGTCCAGTGAAATGTTTCCGTGCCAATGCTATAGCGGCCTCCCGGGTCCGGAAGTGTAAATACTGGGATGATCCATGGTAAAAGGACGGCTGTTCCAAACCATATAATCAGAACAGCTTTTATAATAATATTTACAGAATCATTCTGGAACCGATGCACAATATAAAGAACCGGCAGGGAGTACACAGCTGGAGCAAATTGCCACCGATTTCCCTCAATAAAGTGCTGCAGAATGGTGCTGGCAATTGCCGCAAGCAAAAGATAAAGGAATACGGTTCTATCTTTGTGGGTCATTAATGCCACTAAGGTTCCTGAGATCAGGACCAAGGTAAGTATTTCAAAAGGGCGCACAGGTTTTGTGGTTGTAAATTGAGAGCAGAAAATACAATGAGATTCAAGAGTATGGCATTTCAAAAATTAGACCATAAACCACTACCAGAAGCAGATATGATCCATCGCTCACAGTCGTTTCTTGCAGATATTTTAAAAAGAAGAACCGTACGTGATTTTTCGGATAAACCTGTACCAGTTGATATTATTACCGATGCGGTAAAAGCTGCTTCATCTGCGCCTTCAGGTGCCAATAAACAACCCTGGCATTTTGTGGTAGTCAAAGATCCTGAAGTCAAAAAAGAGATCCGGATTGCAGCAGAAAAAGAGGAAAAGGCATTTTATGAACACCGGGCACCAGACTATTGGCTGAAAGACTTAAATCAGTTTGGAACAGACTGGCATAAACCTTTTTTGGAAATTGCACCTTACTTAATTATTGTATTTAAAAAGCATTATGATCTAGAGGGTGAAAAACAGAAAAAGAATTATTATGTGAATGAATCGGTAGGAATTGCAGCAGGCTTTTTGTTGATCGCACTGCACAATGCGGGACTGGTGACATTAACTCACACTCCTGCGCCCATGGGATTTTTGGAGAAGATACTGAATCGTCCAAAAAATGAGAAAGCGGTTTTACTTATACCAGTGGGATACCCCGCTTTAGATGCTGAAGTACCCCAGTTGACCAAAAAACCATTTGGTGCCGTATGCAATATTATTTGATGATAGAATGCCAGTAAGACTTTTAGTGACCGGGGGAACCTTTGATAAGGAATACAATGAGATTACTGGCGAACTCTATTTCGAAGATACCCACATGCGGGAGATATTGGAATTGGGCCGTTCCAAGCTGGAAGTAAAGATCCGAACATTGATGCTCATTGACAGCCTGGATATGACAGATGAAGACAGATCCACTATTTTAGACAACTGCAAACGGGTAGACGAAGATCAAATCGTGATCACTCATGGTACAGATACCATGACCCAGACAGCAAAAATTCTAGCGGAAGCAGGGTTGGACAAAACAATTGTTCTTACTGGAGCAATGATACCCTATAAATTCGGCAGCAGTGATGGATTGTTTAATTTTGGTGGCGCACTGGCCCTTGCCCAGACCCTACCCTCTGGTGTTTATGTTGCCATGAATGGCAGGTATTTTGACTGGGATAAGGTAAAGAAGAATAAAAAAACAGGTACCTTTGAAGACATAGACTGATATTTCATTTTTATCTGGACTGGTATTAGATTTTGGAAAATGAAGCCGGTTCGTATCCATTCATGGAATGTTTCCCCCGATGAAGCATCCGTAATCCAAATAAATCTAAGGAATAAAGTGAAAATAACCGCCCTGCAGGATGCAGTGCATCTGGTGGCAGGCACCGCAGTGGCGTTTGACCCCAGTTATGATACTATTCATGCAGCGATTGTTATCTTGCGGTACCCTGGGATGGAACTGGTTGAACAGTATGGGATCTCTGAAGAAATCAGGTTTCCCTATGTTTCAGGATTATTAGCGTTCAGGGAAGGTCCACCTCTGATGCATCTTGTGCGAAAAATAAAACACCAGCCTGATGTGATTTTATTTCATGCCCATGGGCAGGCACATCCAAGAAGGTTTGGTCTTGCAAGTCATTTAGGGGTGCTTTTAGATAGGCCTGCAATCGGAGTTTCTACGCGTATCCTTGTGGGGCATCATGAAGAATTGGATACTGTAAAGGGGCATCAGGCACCTATAATATATGAGGGGCAAAATATAGGTATAGCGTTAAGGACCAAGAATGATGTAAAACCTGTATATGTTTCAGTGGGCCATAAAACGGACCTGAGTTCGGCCATAGATATTACAATGGGTTGTGTCACCCAATATCGACGTCCCGAACCTTTACGCATGGCTCAGCTTGCCGTCAATATTCAAAAAGATGGACAGTTGATTGATCTGGATACGGGAGGAAACCAGACCACTTTATTTTAAAGTATCAGGATATTTATTATCATGTTTCATTAAAATATATTAAAATGTATAATAATAATTAAATGTAAATACTGAAGGAGGCTGGCAATGAGAAAAATCTTTTTAACATTCATTTATTCATTTTCACTCTGTTTTTTAATTGGTCAAGATAGTGATCAAGAAGTTTGGAGTACTTGGTATATGAAACCAATTCATGGTAAAGCAAAGCAGCTTGAGAAAGGTTTAATCGATCACGTCAAGAAGCACCACGGTCAAGGTGAATGGCCAGAGTATTATTTCGAGATCTTAAATGGGCCGAATGAAGGGTCTTTTGCAGCTTGGTCAGGCCCACATACATGGAAAGCTTTTGATGAAAGAGTACGTAGTCAAGCTGACCTTAATCACTGGAAACAATATGTCGCTCCGTTTGCTGACATGTCCGATAACGATGGTACTTCATTCCTTGTTCTTCATGAAGATCTAAGATTTGGTCCAGCGGCATTGACCGAATATTATCATCTCTCATGGAATATGACCTATCCGGGTACTGGCGGTCAATATAGAGAAATAGCTGAAACCATTAAAAAGGTCAAAGAAGCTACTAACAGTAAAAATTATCATACGATATATCAAGTTGTTAGTGGAAGCAACCCCGATGCTTGGTTATGGGAATATCCTATTAATTCAATGGAAGAATTAAGTATGAGTACCGGAGGAAGTGGAAGTTCAGACCTTGAAAAGGCTCTTGGAG
>Ga0209753_1000512_pt1 | contig 16183 bp, 12 predicted proteins | sample METZYME_3_550m_FD_187550 | JGI IMG/M metagenome (GOLD analysis project Ga0209753, IMG submission 187550) | Marine microbial communities from oxygen minimum zone in mesopelagic equatorial Pacific - METZYME_3_550m (SPAdes) (version 2) | ecosystem: Environmental > Aquatic > Marine > Oceanic... | reverse complement strand
GATGAAGTAATCCAAGATATCCCATGCTCGAAGTTTCGATTCCTCTCCGCTGTGTTCGTGGGTATCCATGGTAAAACTGGTCAAACGAGCTTCTATGAGAACGGACAACTCAGGTATTGTGAACTTTCAAAAAAAATAATTATTGAAGGGAAACCATATAGAAAAAGAGACGCAGTCAGGTTCAATTCTGATGGAAAATTAATTGTTAGGCAATAGTTTAAACTTCTTTCCAAAAAACAATCTATAACGGAAAGTTGCAAGATGAGTTCTAAATATGGAGATATTTGATACTCTTTTTGAAGCTAAGGTCTTAATAGAAAGACGGAGAGAAGAATACAATGTTAACGTACAGTTCTAACTTAAAAACTTGTCCAAAGAGTGGGAACTGGTCAGGTTGATAAAATGACATTAGAGAAATTTATCAAATCAATCGAAGAAAAGATAATACCGAAGGATTTAACACACATATTAACAGCTTTATGGTATGATGGAATTGATGATTGGCAAAAGGCTCATGAGATCACACAAAATATTTCCACCGTTCAAGCATCAGAGGTTCATGCCTATCTTCATCGGAAAGAAGGGGATAATTCCAATGCTAATTATTGGTATAATAAAGTAGGGAAGAAATTTTGCAATAAACCAATTTATGAGGAATGGACTGATCTGGTAAAAAAGAATTTATAATTCAATTAACTATAATTTTGATTAAAGTATAGCTAACAAGAATGGAAATTTTTGTTTCTGTTTTTATCCATTCGGAGTAATTTATAGAAACAATGTAACATGGAGTACTTATGAGTAACCCTGCTTTTTTACCCTATAAACCTCTTCAAGTAATCTCTGAGGATGAAATGAAAAAGAATTCATTAGATTTTCTCAATAAAATCGGTTTCAGGAAAAGCATAAGGCATTTTTCCGACAAACCCGTCCCTTTGTCAATAATTAAAAATTGCATTAAAGCTGCAGGTACAGCGCCAAACGGTGCAAATCTTCAGCCCTGGCAATTCATTGTTGTCTCAAGTCCAAAAGTGAAACAAAAAATTAGAATTGCTGCCGAAAAAGAAGAAGAAACCTTTTATAAGGATTGGGCTCCACAGGAGTGGCTGGAAGTATTAAAACCACTAGGAACGAATGAAGAAAAACCCTTTCTTGAGGATGCACCCTATTTGATTGCAATATTCATGAAAAAATATACTGTTGATTCACAAAACAGAATATCAAAACATTATTATGTCCATGAATCAGTAGGAATTGCCACAGGAATATTGATAACTGCGTTACATTTTTCAGGGTTGGTCACATTAACCCATACACCAAGTCCTATGAGATTTTTAAATGAGATATTAGATAGACCAAAAAATGAAAAACCGTATTTACTTTTAGTCGTTGGGCATCCTGCTGACAAAGCTCTCATCCCAAATATTACAAAGAAAAAATTTGGTGAGATTTGTTCAATTATTTAACATGAGATAATTAGTCTGTGAAAAATAGGTTTTTCCCCTGCCTGTTGGTTTTTGCTTTAGTTTTTTGTTGTTGTGAGGATGAAAATATTAAACAACATAGAATCAGATATGAAGTCAGGACAAGTCCAGAAGAAGATCTTTTGTTTGAAGTATCCTATACGACTCCATCCGGATTGGAGGAAGCTGAAATTGCCGTTAATGATGCTGGGATTTGGTCTAGTTTGGATCACATATTTTACACTGGAGATTTTGTTGGATTAAATCTCATAAATTGTGGAGGGAAAGTTGATTGTTTTGGTTTTATTTATATGGATGATAATGAAGTAAAGGAATGTACCGGAGAGGGAGACTCCTGTCCCTATATAGTACCGTAGGGATCCAAGTTAGATCAATGGTTAAACTACAATTAAGAATTTTCACAGGGTTTCATTTTTTTGGAATAATTTCAGTTTGAAATTTATGATGCATTAAACTGTACAGATTTTGAAGGATAATTTCAAATCAGGAAAAGATAAAGTGCTTTTGATGGATGGCGCCATGGGAACAGAATTAATCCGTGAGGGACTTGATCTTTCTTTGCCACTTTGGTCCGGGGATATAAATCTCACTCACCCTGGATATATATCCAAGATCCATGAAGAATATGTGCAGGCTGGTGCAGACATAGTGACGACGAATACATTCCGCACTACTCCCAGAACTTATATTCATGCTGGTTATTCAAAACTTGAAGCCAAGGAAAGAGCCCAAAAAAGCCTAAAATCTGCAGTAGATCTGGCAAAAAAGGCTGCTGGTGAAAAATGTTATGTAGCTGGCTCTATAGCTCCATTGGAAGATTGTTATTCCCCTGAGCGTTTTCCTGGAGATGAGGACGCATTAAGGGAATTTTATGAACTTGGGAAATGGCTTGCTTCCGCAGGAGTAGACTTTTTATTGTTTGAGACAATGGGATGCAGAAAAGAAATCAATGCGGCCCTGCAAGCAACGTCAGATATAAATATTCCATGCTGGATAAGTCTGATTTTAAAAAATGGGAACACACTTTTGGATGGTTCAGGCTTAAGGGAGACACTTTTTGAATTAAGGAATCAAGGCATTGAAAAGGTTTTATTGAACTGTAATGTGCTTCGTATTACCGGGGAAGGATTGGAGATTATCAAAGAACATTGGAAGAACTCCTGGGGTGTTTATCCCAATGCAGGATTGAAAATGCCATCCAAAGGTGGACACATTTCTTCAACAGTCTCTATGAATCAATTTGTGACCGAAATGCGTCGATTCCTTAAGGTGGGAGCTCAAGTTGTGGGAGCCTGCTGTGGCTCCACCCCGGGTCACATTCTGGAATTAAGGAAATGTGTTGATATTTTTACTAAGGGTGAATCATGATAAGGATATTGCGAGCATACATAATCGGGAACGAAACCTATACCAGATGAGGGGAACAACAGCTTTATCTTCTTTATGAATCGCCATATTTTTAAAATATCATTAGGCATCATTCTGGTAATCATTGGACTCATTGGCAGTCTCATTCCCATATTTCAGGGTTGGATGTTCGGTATACCGGGTCTCATTATATTGGCAAACTATTTTCCGCCAATTAAGCGCCTGTTAAACTGGGCAAAAGAAAAAACTGGATTTCATACAGAGGATTGATCACAAGGGATTTAGGGTGACTCTACCTAATGCCATCACCCGATATACTTACCTGTAAGCTTTGTTTACAGGTATTGCTGAAATTCATCATCGGGGACAAAACAAAAACCGAATGATGGACACAACAGCTTTATCTTCCTTGCAAACTGATAGTCAAAGTGATAATTTCACGAGAGTTAATGCGGGCGTCGTATAATGGTTATTACCCGAGCTTCCCAAGCTCGTGACGTGAGTTCGATTCTCATCGCCCGCTCTTCACCTGCATCGTTTTATGCATGGATGATCATTCCATCATAGGCCATTTCAATTTTTCCATTATAGTATTCTGAAACTGTACCAAGGATATCTGTTTTTAAGACCTCAGGATAAAAATGTGTTAGCACTAATTTTTTACATTTGGTTTCGCAGGCAATTTTTCCACATTCTGAAGGAGTTAAATGGTTCTCTTGTTTCATTTCATCTGGTGCTGAACATTCGAGGATTAAGATCTTAGCATCATTAGCACTTTTAATAAGTTCCGTACAGAGTGTTGTGTCTCCCGAATAAAAAATATCATTTCCTATTCCATCATCAAAACGAAAAGTAATACTGTGATCAGTATGGATGGTTCGGTTACAAGTTATATTTAAATCGGTTAGAGCAATCTTTTCTCTGGTTACCTCTTTAATTTTGATATCCATATCTTCAGGTAAAACCCATTGCCCAAAAATGTCCATCATTCGATTAAAAAATGATTGAAATCCTTTTGGTCCGATTATCTGAAGTGTTCGATCCAGTGTTTGAACTTTTGGATCATGTTTAAACGCAAATAGCAGTGGAATTAAATCCATAGTATGATCGGGGTGGAGATGGGAATAGCAAATTGTATCAATCTTCCTGTAATCTAAATTGAATTCCGGAAATTTCCGCAGCGTACCGGATCCACCGTCTATCAAAATGGAATGGTGTTCTGTTTCAAGGAAATATCCGCTGTTTCCCCTTCCGGCCTGTGGAATTAACACTCCTGAACCAATAACCGTTAATTTCATAAAAATTTATTTTTATGATGAGACGTTGATAACAATTTTCCCTTGGCTTTTTCTTGATTCCATCAGTTCGTGTGTTTTTGCTATTTCATCAAAATTGAAAATATGCCCAACCACTGGTTTTATATTATTTTTTTCCATAAAAGTACATAATTCGTTCCAGGTCTGTTGAAGTTGCTTTTCATCAGGTAACAAGTAACCCAGATGAGTTGCCATGACACCATAGGATTTTTCTGCCATTTTCATGATGGTTGCTTTTGGCATGTCACGCCATGTCCTGAGCCAACTCAGGGGATTCCACTTTTGCAAATTCATACTGGCAAATCCTGCGATTACAATCCGTCCCAATGGATTTAAAAGACGAAGACTCTTTTTATAAACATCACCGCCTACTACTTCCAGGATGACGTCAACGCCTTTCCCATTGGTCATTTTTTTAATTTCATTTTCGAAATCCTGTGTTCGATAGTTAATTGCGCCATCGATGTTTAAATCGGAAAGAAGTTTGATTTTCTCATTACTTCCTGCAGTTCCAAAGACGGTACACCCGAAATGTTTTGCCAGTTGAACTGCTGCTGTTCCAACACCTCCTGCTGCTGCATGGATGAGAACAGAGTCGAGGGAGCGGAGACGTGCCATTCCAAACAGGCTTACCCAGGCTGTCATATAGTTTACAGCATAGGCAGCATTCTCTTCAGGCGAAAATGACTCAATAACCGGCAATGCCTGCCGTTCTTTTACTATTATTTTTTCAGCATAAGATCCAAACTGAGTTCCAACAATAACGTGCTCTCCAATTTGGCGATGGGACACATTTTCACCTAAGGCTTCAACTGACCCAAATGCTTCCATCCCCAGGGTGTAGGGAAGTTTTGGAGCCCAGCCGTACATTCCTTTTCTGGATAGGATTTCAGCATAATTAATTCCGATTCTCTTGATCTTTATTCGTATTTCCCCGGCATTTGGCTCCGGATCAGGCACTTCTGCTATTTTAAGAACCGAAGGTTTTCCGTGCTTTGTTAATGTATATGCTTTCATTTTTTTATCTTATAACCAGTTTGATAAAATCAGGAAGCAGGGTAGAGTTTGTGTCATCTTCTTTGAACTGCATGAGCATTTCTTCTAACGATTTCTCAACAGAAGAATGGTGATAATTTTGGTAATAATATTTTAGCCTCACAACATTATCCTGGTAGTCTTGTTAGAAATGATTTTATGACTTTTTCTTTATGGTATACGTAATGGTGGATGTTTTGGTGGTACCTTTTGAAGAAGGCTGCAATGGGAGAAGTTTTTCAAGTGATATAATATAATCCTCGATTTTTTGCAGTTTTTTCTCAAGGGCTTTTAAACGGTTATCCACCGTCTTGGTAATTTTGGTAACCTGGGTGACCCGGCGTCTCATTTTTTCCCCGGAATAGTATAAATAATAGTCTTGGATGCCTTTTTATCGGGAGCTTTAGCTTTAACCAGGATTTTCTCCAGCCGTTTTTCAATATTCTCAAGTCGGTTTTCAATCCGAAGAAGTCGATCGTCTGCGGATTTTGTCCATCTGACCTTAGTTGTTGTGCTTTTATTAAGGGGTTTTAATGGTTGTTTTGACATGTTTATTTACTATTGTAATTAACTTATAAATTTCTTTCAGCTTGAAGAATGCCTTCTTTTTCATTAACTGTTTTTAAAAGGATGCTGCCTATAATAAATAACAATATAACAATTGAAACACCTGCCCTTTGAGAGTGAAAAATGTCTGTCAGAATTCCGAGGAGAAGTGGCCCAAAAAAAGCAGTCATTTTACCAGAAAAAGCGTAAAATCCAAAGAATTCGTTTTCCTTTCCAGCAGGGATAAATCTTCCCATCAGAGATCTGCTTGCTGATTGGTTTGGACCAGAAAAAATTCCAACCATAACTCCTGCCACCCAAAATAATTGTTTATTGGGTGCAAGAATTGCAATAAATCCTGCAATGATCAAAAATATGAGTGATATCTGAATGGTTTTTTTCCCTCCAAGTTTATCATCAAGAAAGCCCATTAAGAACGCACCCATTCCTGCGGTAATATTAAGGACAATCCCGAAAATCATAATTTCTTCAAACGAGAATCCAAAGGTTCCGGCTGCATAAATACCGCCAAAAGCGAAAATGGTGACGAGACCATCATTGTAAACCAATCGTGCCAATAGGAAACGGATAATCTGGCGATATTTTTTTATTTCTCTAAAAGTGTTTGCCAGTTGGATAAATCCAGTTCGAAAGACTGACTCACCTGTATCTCGAGTTTTGGAATTGTTTTCCTTTACCCATAAAAATATTGGTATGCTGAATAGAGCAAACCAGCCAGCCACCAGCAGATTTGTCGCCCGAATATTTTCTCCTGCTTCTTTACTGAAACCAAACCAGGGGACTTCCGGATTCACTAGAGTAACCATAGCTATTCCCATACAAAATAGACCTCCAATATAGCCGAGTGACCAGCCATATCCAGAAACACGTCCAATTTTTTCTGTAGGAGCTATTTCAGGAAGAAATGCGTTATAAAACACACATCCTATTTCAAAAGCAACATTACCAATAATAAACCAAATCAATGCTTTTAATACTTGCCCAGGTAAGGTGAAATACAGCATTATCGAACCAATGACTGCTAAATATGTCATAATAAAAAGAAAAAGTTTTCGGTAACCACCTCGGTCAGCAAAGGCACCCATTATAGGAGAGAGAATTGCCACCGTGATTGCTGTTATGGAAACTCCACGTGCCCAGAGGACTGTCCCAATTACTTCATTTTCAGCAATTGCTTTTGTAAAATATGTAGCATAAACAAATGTGACGATCAGAGTAGTATAAGCCGAGTTAGCAAAGTCATACATTGCCCAGCTCCAAATTGATTTTTTATTATTTAATGCCAAGAATTTTGTTTGTAGAAATTATTTATCTTTAATTTATTTATATTCGGTTAGAGAAAATAACTCCGTTATATGTTTGAGATGAAAGAAAAGAACAATTACTCATTATTTCACAACTTCAGTATTTTCTGAAGTTAAATATGATATGATACAATGATACTCCTTAATCCCAAAACCGAAAAATTTGAGCATCTTGATCCTCAATCCAGGCAACTTTTAAAAAAGACTGTTCAATGGTTTGAGACAAAGGGAAAAGAGAAATTAAAACATGATGATCATCATCGTATTTGGTACAGTGATTTCATAGAATTTGTTAAAAAGGAAAAACTATTTGCCACCTTTCTCACGCCGGCTGCCGAAGGAGATGGTGAGACACGCTGGGATACTTATCGCAATTGCGCATTGAATGAAATATTGGGGTTTTATGGTCTTGCTTACTGGTACACCTGGCAGGTCACCATTCTTGGATTAGGACCTATTTGGATGAGTTCAAATAAATCCATAAAGGAGAAAACAGCTGATCTGTTGCAGAATGGTGGAATATTTGCCTTCGGTTTGTCAGAGAAAGAACATGGTGCAGATATTTATTCTACCGATATGCTGTTAAAACCTCAGGATGACGGAACGTTTCTTGCTCAAGGGGATAAATATTATATAGGTAATGCGAATGAAGCCGCATTGGTTTCTACTTTTGGGAAAATCCCTGAAACAGATGATTATGTATTTTTTGTAGTGGAATCAAATCATGAGAAGTTTGATTGTGTTCGTAATGTGGTGAATTCTCAAACTTATGTTGCTGAATATGTGTTAAATGACTATCCAATTATGGGAAAAGATATTCTTGCCAAAGGTAAGGATGCCTGGGACATGTCACTGAATACTGTCAATGTGGGGAAGTACAATTTAGGCTGGGCCTCCATCGGTATCTGCACTCATGCTTTCTATGAAGCACTGAACCATGCCTCCCATCGCAGATTATTTGATCATTATGTCACAGATTTTACCCACATCAAACAATTGTTTATTGATGCATTTACACGTTTGACTGCTATGAAACTCTTTGCTTTGCGTGCTTCCGATTATATGCGGTCAGCATCTATTGACGACCGCCGTTATTTGCTGTACAACCCCATGGTGAAGATGAAAGTAACCAGCCAGGGAGAAGAGGTTATGGACCTCCTCTGGAATGTTATTGCGGCTAAGGGTTTCGAAAAAGATATGTATTTTGAAATGGCAGTCCGGGATATTCGAGCGCTTCCTAAATTAGAAGGGACTGTCCATGTAAACATGGCTTTGATCATTAAATTTATGGCGAATTATTTTTTTCATCCCAAGTCATATCCTGAAATTCCACTTTGCAATGAACCTGTTGATGATGATTTCCTGTTTCATCAAGGGCATGCAAAGAGTCTGGGAAAAATAAAATTTCATGATTACCGATTAGCATATAACAGTGTAAACCTTCCTAATGTTCGGATATTTAAAAAACAGATCGGCACATTAAAAAAATTCCTTTTGTTGGCAAGACCGAAAAAAGATCAAATAAAAGATTTTGATTTTTTACTGAACCTTGGAGAATTATTTACCCTCGTTGCGTACGGGCAATTGATTATTGAAAAATTTCAATTGGATAATTTTGATGCAGATATCCTGGAGCAAATATTTGATTTTATGATCCGTGACTTTTCCCGCTATGCCTTGAATCTATATTCAAAAACGAATACCACTGCACCTCAGAAGTATTTCTGCAAACGGATGATCCGGAAACCTGTTAAAAATACAGTTCGATCAGAGCGTGTACTGCAAAATCATATCTATTCTTTGAAAGATCAATATGAAATGAATTCTTGATGGGTTTTGGGAAATAGTTGATTATCTCAGTAAAACCATCTTCCCGGTTTTGCTTAATCCGTCCCGCGTGCCTGCAAAAGCACTGTTTACATTCAATCTATAAAAATACATTCCAGAACCCATTGTAACACCCCTTTCATTTTTTCCATCCCAGTTAACAGAATATTGTCCAGGATCCTGGTGTGAATCTACAAGCTGTCTGATCTTCTGTCCGGAGAGATTGTAAACAGAAACATTAACAGTGCCTTGTTGATTTAAATGATATTGAATCGTTGTACTTGGATTGAATGGGTTTGGATAATTCTGCATTAAGGTAAAATTCTGAGGTGTTGAACTTGGATTGACTCCCATTCCATTTCCTTCTGTTGTAAACTTAATTGCCAGGCCGTTAGCTAACCCAGACGCTCCATCTGCAAGCTGGTAGTTAAAAAGATATTCTACACCTTCATCTTTATCTGGTTCTTCTATTCCTATGGTACAACCGTGATCATCTATATCATGGATTTCCTTGTACTGGAAAATGATTGTTCCATCACTAGATTCTGAGATGTCATCTCCATCTAATATTAGCTGAAATGTCTCCTTAACACATTCGGGACAAAATTCATCATCCTGGCCATTAGAAACATTATCCCACTGAAGAACAAAACGCTGATTGTCTGGATCCTGCCAGGCATAAACATTAAATGGTAAAGTTCCCCCATTGTCGTCTAAATCATCAAAAAATGGTGCCAGCATTCCGTATGGGCCAATGGGAAAACCAATGGAATTATTGGAGAAATGATTAATGACACGACATTCTCCGTCTCCATTTCCATCTAAACAGGGTAAAAAGGAAGCCCATCCGTTTGAACCCACAGTCAGGCTATTATACGATGCACCATAAAATTGAAAGCCAAATCCAATAGATACATCCTTAATGTGGCTGTCATCAACAAGATTAAGGTTGGTACCAATTTCATTAATCTCTATCCAATTATAAACTGGTGCTAATTCATGTCCTGATTCAGAATCATAAAAGTTGTATTCAGAGTCTCTTTCAATTTCCTGAACAAAATAGTTATTGAGTTTGTCACCATTATCACCTGAAAAAGAGAGAGATATATGTTTTTGCTTAAACTGACCTTTATTTAAATACAATTCAAGAGTAGCGCCTACAGGGACATTCTCAAAATCAATATTCAAAACTCCTTCATGATTTGACACGCCGTTAGCAATTAAATTACTATTGTAAAGCAAAGCTCCAACTACATTTGCTAATGAGCTCACATTTTCATCTGTCACAACTGTTGTGACAAATGAACTATTGAGGATTGGATCATCTTCAATATCTGCAGTCATATTTTGAGGAGCCTGCAGCCACACAGAAAGGCTTGGATCTCCAAGAATTCCATAAATGTGGTGGTAAAATTCCACCACATCATTTGATCCCGAGAGTTCTGGAAATTCTTTGATCAAAGCCTGTTTTCCCACAAAAAGAGCAGGGCCAAGTTCACTTTCTCTTCCCTCAAGAAACTCATCCCACATTGCTCCGCACATTACATTATTAAATCTGGTATCTGTATCCAGATCCGATGGGCCAATCATGGCAGCAGCTCCCTTTGGATTTGTGGGTGTTCCCTTTGTAAGGAGTTCCTCTCCAAAACATTTTGAAGGACCAACTTGAGGGGGAACATCCGCACCAAAGTCACCAGTATTGCAGACAAAACTCATAACCACAGGTAATTTCCAGCCATGGTTCAAATCGTTAATATCTTCTATGTAAAATTCTGGTTTGTGCCAGCCGTGTGAGTTGCCCCATCCCCGATAATTGATAATACCAACTCCTTCAGTCCAAGATTCTCCGATCACTGGATTATTTGAAATTTGATAGCCAGCATGAAAGAATGCTGTATCTATAGAAGTATAACCGAATTGATATAATTCTTCCATTAGCCAAACAGATGTCCACATTGGCGTTACAGGCCAGGTTTCTGGTGGGACTTCATCACCATCAGATGTTTGTTTGTAATTGCCTGCGACAAGGAGAGCATTATTTACATACTGTTTCCCCGCCTCAGATACCTCAGATAGATTCTCCATTGTAATATACTGAATTGTTCTAACCTTAATATTTAATAGATCAGTTGGACTTCTTACTGCCCATCTCCCAATATAATATTTTGGAGCTAGAATATCATTTGAATCAAAATATGTATAGGGATAATCCGTAACATCTAATTCAGGCTCATTAATGGACTGAATTGAGAAGGTTGGTAATGTATAAGAGCCATTTACATCACCAACCAGAAGTACATACTCGAGCAAAGGGTGTGAATTGTAATATGTACTGATCCAATCCCTGATCTCTTCCTTAGTATTCAACTCTTCTACATCAAGTGACATCACATCCACATCAAACCCCTGTGACTCCTTAAATTCTAAGAAACTGCCTCCTATGCTTCCAGATAAGTATGTAGATAATTGGCTGTGGGCTAAAATAATTAAATAGGATCCTCTCCTATATTCAATATCAACGTTTTCTTTAGAGGAAGATTTCATAGATAAAGGTATTTTCTGTATTTCACCGGCGGATAGAATTGTAATAAATAAATAGATGATTAAGATAAAATTTTTCATAATTCCTTGAAATGTTATTTAATGAGAACTAATTTTTTTACTAGTTTATTGGATGGAGTATCAAGCGCATAGAAATAAATCCCGCTGGATAAATTGTTTCCATTTAGCTGTATTGTATGTCTTCCGGCTTCTTTTATCTCATGAATCAATGTGCGCACTTTCTTTCCTGTTAAATTGTAGATTGATAACTGAACATCAGAATCTACCGGGAGTTCAAAAGTTATTGATGTAATTGGATTGAATGGGTTTGGATAGTTTTGATGTAATAGGATTTGTTTTGGAATATAATTTCCATTATTATTAATAGTCATGGGATTGTTTTCAGATGGATAAATTAATTTCAATTTATCAATATTGATTCCCCTGTACTCCAATGTGTTATCCGAATTTATTCCAATCTGAATTCTAAACGATTCTGAATTTGTTTCGAAAGGAAGAAGTTCTGTATGATTCTCCCAATTTTGTTCTGTCCAGATAAATGTAGCAGTATCCTGATCACCTAAAATAGATACAAAAGCAGTATCATTTTCCCACTCCATTTCATATTGAAAATCTAAGGATAATGCCAATGATTGATGCCCCGGGTTTATAATCGGAGAGGATACAATAGAGACAGGGGAACTTGGATATGTCAAATCTGATTGAGAACATAATACACCATCATCAATTTGCCATGCTCCATTTTCAATAGCCCAATTATCTAAATTAGCAAATGATTCAGATAATAATTCATTAGCCCAGCTGAGATCAATTATAATTAAAGTATCAGTTGATAAATTTATTTCGTTTAAATGGGGGAATAATTCTTCCCCTTTAATTTTAATCGTATAGTGATTCTCTGGGATTTGAATGCTAAAGTCAGTATTGTTTACTTCTAGTGTATCTGTAGAATACTGGTCTGAAAGTAAGAGAATCATACTTTCCGTGTACGCCGAAGGAGGATTTATTGTTAATTCCAGAGTGTATATATCTAATGGAATCAAACTTACATTTTGTTCTGTTTGAGAAGAGGAACTGGGAACAATAGTAAAACTCTGATCTTCAAAACCTGAAGCTGAAATATGAAGTGTAAATGTTCCCTGCGTTAACAATCTGCGATATCTGCCAAATTGGTCAGTAGTTCTTGGTTTCAGCATTGGTCCATCATATTCCAATATTTTAACAATTGCTCCTTCTATTGGTGTGTTGTTAGAAGCATCTAAAACTATCCCTGATACTTGGAATGCATCAGCTCCAAAGTTTCCGGTTGTATATCCAATTCCCCGGTTCATAAGGTGAATTGCTCCCTGTAAATTTCTATTAATCGTATCCTCGATAATTTCTAAACTGTCTGGCTGTAAATTGGACGTTCCAACTTCAATAAGAAATTGAATGCACCCTGTTTCAGTGTAAAACCAGTCATGTGCATTTCCTTTTCTTGATACACCTGCAACCGTAATATAATTAGCAAATTCAACTCCGGTTTCAGTTGGTATTAAATTGGAGATCCCCATGGCCAGAGATGAAATCACAGGGTAATCCGGTGATGATTTCCCTCCATCCCACATCCAAGGATAAATAATCTGTTCCGATACATTTCCTGACCTGGAACTGTGATATGCAATGGAAAGCATAAATTTTTTCTCCAAGGCAAAGTCCCGAATGATTTGTGTTTCATTTTCCGAAAATGGTGATTCACCCCGGTAATAATCAAAATGAGACTGATAGTTCCCATAATCTTCTACCCAAGCTCCATCACCAAATATCCAGTTGAAATTATAATTCCGGTTTAAATCAACGCCATCGGAATCGTTACCTGCCTCAGCAGTATTATCAAAATCGAATATTCCATTCAAATTGACGTCCCGTTTGTTTTTCCTGTAACTAATATCCTGTAACCAATTTCCATCCACGCTGTCTCCATGAACAACTGTTAATCCCTCAGGATTGTATGTCGGGACAACCCACACTTCTGAAGATTGGAGAATAGCCTGCATATTTTGAAGATGATACTGAGGAGTTGGATTCAGAAATTTATTGATCATTTCCATTGTGATTTCAACCCCCAATATTTCTTCAGCGTGGCATTGTCCCAGGAAAAGAATCTTTGGTTTATCTTCATCAAGATTAGCATTGTACGATAATTTTACAGCCCAAAAGGGGAGCCCGTCTTCTGTTGATGCTCCCAATTCCTTCAAATGATAAATTATTCCACTTTCTGGATAGGCGCTGGATGGATTTTGATTGTTTCCAAATTCAGTGTTCCATTCTTCCAGCTGTGACTGAATTTCTTCATAGGTATGGTATCGTTCATGAAGAGGACTGTTCCCACTTAGAATAGATAGCAGAGTCCAAACAATTGTAATATTTTTCCAAATAATATCCATAAACCATCAATCAAACTAGATTTATTACTTCATTAATACCATTTTTTTTGATGACTGAAATTTACCTGTATCTATTGAATAAATATATATACCGCTGGGAATCTGTTCTCCTGATTGATTTGTTCCATCCCAGTTTACGCTATATTGACCAGGTGCGGTGTTTTTTGAAACAAGTTCAGTAATTTTCTGGCCTAAAAGATTATATACTTTCATAGTTACAAAAGCTTTTGTGGAGATTGAATAGTTAATATTTGTTATAGGATTGAAGGGGTTCGGATAATTCTGAGAAATAGAGAATGATGATGGTACTTGTTCTCCTGAAACTGCCATAGTTGACATTGTAAGTGACTGGGCATATATGTTCCAGAGGAATTCTTTACCTGAACTTCGTAGATCTTCCCAGTATAATATGTATGAACTATCTGCTTCAGAATACAATACAACGCCAGGATTCCTTTGATCAAAATCAGCGTCGCAGACGGTTATGCCTCCATCTTCAAATATGGTCCCAGATGCATTAATCTCCTGTAAATATATATCTGAAGTACCGCCACTTCTTGAATCTTCCCAGGTGATCAAGTATGATCCACTGGGGGAGACAGATACAAATGGAATGGTTTGGTTGCCTGTTTCTCCTGCGATTACAATTTCTTCTCCTTCAGAAAGAGTTAGTGGATCAAAGGACTTGCACACAAGGTCAAAATCTGTTCCGTTTGCAAAATCTTCCCAGCAAATCAGAACTTCATTTTGAATATTATTCATATTAATTGTGGGGTTATTTTGGTCGTTTTCTTCAGTAGTGATTACAAAGCCATTTTCTATACTTGCGATAGTGCCGTCAAAGTTTATGACCTGTCCATAAATATCTGTATTGTCATTACGGGTATCTTTCCAGATACTGAATATACCATTCTGCAAGACAGTTGTTTTTACATCCAATTGAAAACCGGGGCCAGTGGATAGATTGAGTGGTTCGCTTGACCACCCTTCTGGCGTAGTCCCTTCTCCATTGATTGCCTGGCAGTAAGCATTTAAATCATTCCATACTCCCCCATACCAAAAAACCATGCATCCTCCATCGGGCATGGGTTCCACTGCCTCTACATTGTCATCGTTAGCAGCGTTAGTAATGAGTACACCGCCATCCTCCCATTGTTGGTTACCAAGCTCATCATATTTTTGAAGGTATATATCAAGATCCCAGGACCTAGTATCAGAAAATGCCACATATACATAACCATCCTCACCGGTAACAAGTTTGGAAAAAGGTTGGTTCATACCGAATGGATTTGGATAAATGATTGTACCATTAGGATCTCCAATTGGATTTAAATCAAAATCTAAAACTTGAAATGCCTGGATTTCAGTTCCCCATTCATCGGCACTTTTGAAACTAAGAAATATATGATCTCCAGTTTTTACTGCATTTGGAATTGTTTGAATAGGATTTTCAGATAATTTAATCCCGTTAATTTCGAAATTATCTCCAGCTCCTCTGGAAATAATTTGTCCATAGGTTTGTGGATTACTCCCCCCCCCTCGGTAGTCTTCCCAATAAAATAGGGTGCTGTCATTCCCAAGGTAAAGGGATTTGGGTGCATACGCATTGCCGTCAATTCCAAAATAAGTTTCTAAGCCATTATCGATGAGAGAAACACCTGAAGAGGGGTTCACATGTTGAACATACAAACCAATGCTTCCAGTCCTTGCATCTCCCCAAATAATTAAAGCTCCATTATCCTCACCACTCGTTCTCACAAGAGGACTGAATTGATAACTGGGGGCATCACAGATTGCTAGACCATTTTCTTCAAAGGAAATATTTCCTGAAGCTGAAACATGTTGAAGATAAATTTCTACTTCTGGAAACGAAGCATTTTGTTCATCCATCCACACAATGTAGGCTCCATCGCTATTATCTACGGTTAACCGTGGTTGTGTCTGTGGACGTATAGCTATAGAAATTGGTTTTCCATCTATTTCCCACTGCAATTCATTTGATAGAGAGAAAGCCTGCCCATAAATGTCTGCCCATGCTGGATGGCCACGGAAGTCTTCCCAAACAACATAAGCATATTCAGAATTTGCTTTTACTCTTGGTGCTAATTGTTTTGAATCTTCATTACAAAGCGGAAAACCATTTTCCGCCAACAAGATGTTACCATCTCCATCAAGATATTGAATATAGATATCACCGTTTGCTATGTTATTCCTGTAATCCTCCCAAACGACAACGGTTGTGTCGCCTGAAACGTGGGTGACTTTTGGTGCTTTTTGTTCAATGCTTTGGAGAT
>Ga0209753_1000505_pt1 | contig 16328 bp, 16 predicted proteins | sample METZYME_3_550m_FD_187550 | JGI IMG/M metagenome (GOLD analysis project Ga0209753, IMG submission 187550) | Marine microbial communities from oxygen minimum zone in mesopelagic equatorial Pacific - METZYME_3_550m (SPAdes) (version 2) | ecosystem: Environmental > Aquatic > Marine > Oceanic... | reverse complement strand
AAAATACCCTTCCTCCCCGCGGTATCTTTGATACACTCGGTTCCGAAGGCCAGCCAGCCAAGGTTTGGTGAAATCAAAGGGCAGTTCTAAACAGATATCCTCTTCAAAATTTTTCGGGGATCTAAAAAATGTGACCGTGCGGCATTCGTGGCCGTTAGCCTCATGCTCTTTTTTCCATAACGACAATGTTCCGACAGTGTTCTCAGGTGATATATAGAGTATCTTCAAACTAACAATTTTTTATATAAATTAACCAAAGTTTGATCAATCGCTTCCCAATTATATTTTTGAATAATTCTATTTTGATTGTTTTCCAAATCTTTAATATTTTTTTTGCTTAAGCCATGCAATATATTTTTTGCGAGTGATTTTATATCCCCTGGCTTTGAAAAAATTACACCATCAACTTTGTACTGCCTAATTGGTGGTAGGTCGGATGCAATAATCCGACATCCTGAAAGCATAAATTCAAATAGTTTTGTCGGTGTCCCAATTCTTGTAAGTTTATTATCTAAAAACGGTATAACACCAATTGATGATTTTGCTAAATAAGACCAAATATTTTCATGTGGTATTTGTCCTCTCCATTTAACATTATTATTTAAATCCAATTCATTGATTAGTGATATTATTTTCGCTTTGAATTTCTCCGTACGAAAAGAGCCAAAAAGTAATAATGAAACATTATTAATATAAGTTACAACAATAAAAATAGACCTAATTAGTTCTTCAATCCCTCTCTCTGGACCTAGATGCCCGTGGTATATTATTGTATTCCCTCGAGTAGATTTAATATCTGGAATTTTAATAAAATTAGTTATAGGAAAATTTTCCAGGATAGTGGGCGAGAAACCATGCTTACGATATTCACTATTAATAATGGCAGGACTTGCTAAAATAATTTTATCTATTGATGATAAAAATTTCTTTTCATTTCTTAACCAAAAATATTTTTTAAACACACCTGGAATACCTCTCCATTGAGAAAATGTTTGGATTAATGATGGGTAATCTTCATGAACATCATAAATAATTTTAGAATTAAAATTCTCTTTTACAATTTTTGCCAATGGAAATAATTCAGGTTCGTGAAAATGAAAAATCTCTGGTGGACGATTATCATTTAATTGTTTATATACTTTTTGAGAATAATCTGATATTGAGAAATTTTGTGAACTATTTACATGTATTAATCCGGTTTTTGACAAATCAATGGAATTCTTAGACCTAGTATAATATTGAATGGAAAAGTCATGCTTTAGTAATGTTTTTATTTCCCGATGATAAATGCGCTCGTCGTCAGGAAAATGGTGACAGGAAACCACAGCAATCATTTTATGAAACTTTTTATAACCGTTTTTTCTTCACTATTGATTACAAATAAAAACCAGAGGACGGGGTAAAAAAGAGTTATGGCCAATCGAGCCCATATATCATCGCCAGTTATAAAAACAACGCCCATAAATATTACAGGGTAAATCCAAGCGGACCAGTTATAGGCAACCGGATAGATTTTATGGCACCGGATAAAAACAGATAAACTCATGAACATAAAGGCAAATACTGTTGCCCAGGCAGACCCTATAACTCCATATCTGGGAATCAATAAAATATTCAATGAAATATTTACTGCTGCCCCTATAGCCCTGAAAACGGGAATCCATTTAGTGACTTCCCTCATATAAACACCAGGTAGCTGTATCACATAGGTGCCAAAAAAGAAATAGGCCAGCAGAATACAAAATACAACATTTTCAGCAGACCAGAATTGCTCTCCGATCAAGGTCCGTGAACCTATTGGGAATCGCATTATTTCGGGAACCCATAGGCTTACGGCTACAATAACAAAACCCAGCAACCCCAGAAAAATTGTTGCTGCCTGTGCGAAATCTTTTCTGGCGCCATCTTCCTTACCCCGTTTTAAAAAATAGGGCGCCCAGCCCATATTGAATCCCATCACTACAATTAGGCCAAAAATACCCAGTTTATGCCCTGCTGAATAAAGTCCTACCTCCCGCGTACCGGCCATCCAGTTCAGCAAATAACGATTCGCCAGTTCCATGATCATTGTAAATATCCCAGCAGGCAAAAAGGGAATCGCAAACTTAAATACGGTTTTAAGTGTTATTGGCTGGATGGTACTGAAGCTGATACGCTTTATTATGACGGGCAATGAAAAAATAAATACAATACTGGATGCGGTCAGATTCGCTAAAAGGACTCCGGTAATGCCCATTTTAAGGATAACCACAAAAAAGATATTAAACCCCATCGTGGAAAGAACATTTGTCAAATTGAAAGCGATAAAGGGTATGGGCTTTTCTTCGGCGCGCAACAGCAGAACCGGCAGGTTCCAAAGTGCATCCAGAAGCAATACTCCCGATAGCACAGCGATCCATTCGGGTTTATCCACACCTAAAACGATTTTTGCAATGATCTCTTTGGAAACAAAAAGGATACCGGAAAAAACGATACTGGTGATGACCTGTATTCCATAAATCGTGGAAATGTATTCTCCCCTTTCCTGACCCTTTTTCTGCACAGCATATTTCAGGAGTGCTGTATCCATGCCATAGCGGTAAAAAATCATTGTAAAGCCCATAAAAGCGTAGGCCAGGGAAACCACCCCATACTCTTCAGGGGTAAATACATGGGTATATAGAGGAAGCAGGAAAAATGTTACAAGGCGGGCCAGAATATGGCCGAAACCATAGATAAGTGAATGCTTGCCTAACGATTTAATTGACATATATACTAAGTCAGACTCAGCTCAACTGTGTCCCGAAAAACACCGCTGGCACCAAAATTTTCCTTGAAACGGCCCAGTCCCATATTTGGTTCCTCATCCACAGTAAATGTACCAAAATCATAAATTTTCACGCCCTTGCTGATGGCCCAATCAAAAATAGAATAAAATAATAGATTAACGGAACGGTACTCCTGATATTTCTCCTGGTGGCTGATATAAAATGCCAATACCACGTGTTCATTGATAATAAAATTGACTGCCCCAGCCAACATTTCATTATTCAAATAGGCTCCAAATAAGTTTACATCTTCCGGAAAGCGGTTTTTGATCTCCAGTAATTCCTTCAGGGTGTGAGTGGGGGCAACATGATGGCGAATGCTCAGGTTCTGAACGAGAATGTTATAAAATGCTGCATAATCTTCTGACCGGCGTACAACAACACCCGATTCTTGTGCCTTGCGGACTGCTCTGCGGTGTGAAGAACGAAATTTCTGCAGATTCTTTTCTATATTATTCTCCAGGAACAGCACGCTGGTAATATCCCGCTTGGCATAAGTAAAGCCCTGCTTGAAGAATGCAAAATCCATGTAATTTGATATTCGGCTTTGGTATAAACTCGGGGGAAGTGTAATCCTCATTCCATCGAATGATTGTTCACGGGTATATTTTACCAGAATTTTACCAAGCTCCATTGCATCCGCGATGGACAGGTTTACAGGCACCACAAAAGATCCCATAGAAGCTCCTGGGTGAGAAACCAGCAATCGTTTGCCGTTCTCTATTTTCACAGCAGCAGGAAAAACAGAAAGCAGTTTATCTTTTTTATAGGCCATTAAACTATGGTCTTCGAATCTATCCTTGGGGTGATAATTCAAAAATTTTCGACGGTGGAACAGGGTTCCATTATTGCTGTTCCCAATACAGGCCTCCCACTGCTTAGACTGAGTTTCCACAAATCGTTTAAGAGTGATCATTGTTCTTTAATGGGCGTTTTGAATAGATGTTCCAGATTTGAAATTATTGTTTATTGCTGTTGAATCGTGTTCAGGGTCAAATCTAATTTGGTCTTTTAATTTACGGGAGTAAATCTTGAATTCTGCCATTGAAATAATACACGCCCGTGAGATCCTTGATTCTCGCGGAAATCCCACCATTGAGGTTGACATCAAACTGAAAAACGGCTCCAGGGGGCGAGCAGCAGTTCCATCCGGGGCATCCACAGGTGAACATGAAGCAATTGAACTTCGGGATGGAGACAAAAAACGTTATCTGGGAAAGGGTGTTTGTAAAGCTGTTACCAATATTAATACCATCATTGCTGACACATTGAAAGGATTTGATGCCATTAATCAATCTCAACTGGATACTATCATGATTGATTTAGACGGCACTGAGAATAAATCAAAACTAGGCGCTAACACTCTGTTGGGTGTTTCTATGGCCGCTTCCAGAGCGGCGGCTAATTATTACGGTTTGCCGCTGTTTCAATACCTAGGCGGTGAAAATACAGTATTGTTGCCCGTACCGATGATGAACATTTTAAATGGTGGCAGTCATGCGGACAATACAGTAGATATTCAGGAATTCATGGTTTTCCCTTTTGGTGCCTCTACATTTTCACAGGCCCTGCGCATGGGTGTAGAGGTCTTCCATCATTTAAAACTGGTTTTACAATCCAGAGAAATGAGTACTGCCGTTGGCGATGAAGGCGGATTTGCTCCCAATTTGTCATCCAATGAAGAGGCTCTGGAGGTAATTCTGGAAGCGATACACAACGCACGGTATAAGGCCGGACGGGATATATTTATTGCACTGGATGTTGCTGCCAGTGAATTATACAAAGATGGCAAATATCAATTGGAATCGGAGGGGAAATCACTTTCATCAAAGGACATGGTTAATTATTTAAGTGGATTTGTAGAAAAATATCCCATTATTTCCATTGAGGACGGACTTAGCGAGGACGATTGGGAGGGCTGGACACATTTAACGGCGGAACTTGGTGAAAAAATTCAAATTGTTGGTGATGACCTAACAGTGACCAATAAATCCCGTTTAAGGCGTTCTATCGATGAAAAATGTATGAACGCCATACTAATTAAACTCAATCAAATCGGTACTGTAACCGAAACCATGGAAGCAGTGGAATTGGCCAAGGATGCAGATTTTGGAGCAGTTATTTCCCACCGCTCCGGTGAAACAGAAGATACAACCATTGCTGATTTTTCCGTGGCCATGGGCATGGGCCAGATTAAAACAGGATCCGCATCAAGAACAGATAGAATATGCAAATACAATCAATTATTGAGAATTGAAGAACAGCTTGGAAATAAAGCAGTCCTGGCAGACATGGGAGTTTTAGGAACATCAAGATAATGCAATACGACAGGTTGAAGCGTCATTCGCCCCCCAGAACTGTCCGCAGGCAGTCAACGGATACTCAAAGGCAATTTATCCGCGGCGTATTATTACTAATTGGTGTTACCCTTTTAATTGTTTTTATCTTTGGCGATCACGGAATATTCCAGCTTTATAAACTAAAACGGGAACGGGAGGAAGTTCAGGCCCATATCACTTTATTAAGGAAAGAAAGGGAACAACTTAAATCTGAAAAAGCCCGTCTGGAAAATGACCTGGATTATATTGAAAAACTGGCACGGGAAAGATTCAGGATGGCCAAACCTGGTGAAAAAGTATTTAAAGTGATCCCGAAAAATACGGATTCAGATTAAAACTTTAATTGAGATAATACTTCGCAGATTAAAATACAGATGAACCAGAAAGATTATATATTAAACTCCGTTTTATTCTTTAAGAAAGCATCCAGATATATTTCAACCCGTCGATTTTGAGCGCGAGCCTCATTGATTTGTTCTTTGCTCTTCAACTGCGCTACATCAACAATGGGCCGGAATTCGCCATACCCCATGGCAGAAAAAAGGCGCTGGGGCATTTCGGCATAAGTACTGAGCAGGCGTACAAAATTTAATGATCGTGCAGAAGACAGCTCCCAATTACTGGGGTATTCTGCCGCCTCAGGCAGATCCAAATCATCAGTATGTCCTTCGCAGCGGACTTCTACATTCAAGTATGTATTTCTTTTGTCGATTACATCCAAAAGATGCACATAATCAGGATCATCGTATACACCAATAATTTTCGAAGTTCGTATAATGGCTCCGATCTGTACCAGCCGTGGATGGACTTTGGGATCCACATCTGCGGACATGGATTTAAATAATTTACCCCGCATGGTTATTTTAATTCCTTTTGTGACCCGATCTACAGAAACGTGGGATGAAGCCACATTATCTCTGAGCTCCTCATACGTTTCATCCAACAACTGATTGATGACCCGGTCAATATGTTCTTCAGCGTCATTGAGAATGACAAGCAGGAGTACAAAAAAGGTAAGCAGGAGGGTGACCATGTCTGCAAACGTAAGCGCCCAGGCGGTTGCTTTGGCCCGGCGTTCATCCAGGGTAATGGGACGGCGTATTTGAGCCATTTATCTAATCTTCACCGTCAGTTTCTTCTTTGTGCTCTTCCCTTTCTTCTTCTTTTCGTTCTTCTAACTTGTCTTTAATTCCAGACAAGGAAGATGGGTTTTTGATTTCTGTAACGCTATCCTCTGAATCAAAACGCCTGTGTGCTGGCACGAAGGTCATTAATTTTTCTCTAATTAAAATAGGATGTTCCCGGGCATGGATACTGATGATTCCTTCCAGTACAATATTTTTTAACATCAATTCATTTTCAGACTTACGTTTCAACTTACCTCCAATAGGAAGAAACACCATATTTGCAAAAAATACACCATAAAAAGTTGTAATTAATGCTGTACCCATTCCTTTGAGCAATTCAGCAAATTTATCCGCTACGCTATAGCTTATATTTAATTCGTTTATTCCTCCACCGGCAAAATTGTTCATCATCACGATCAATCCAAGTACGGTTCCAAGCATACCAAATGCCGGCGCGTAAGACCCCATATACAAAAAGAGCTCCTGCCCCGCTATATGACGGACAGCGATATTATCGATTTCCAAATTCAAAAACGTGCGCAAACGGGATGATTCTTTTTCGTTAATTGCCAGCTCAAGACCATTGCGAAGAAAGACACTTTGGATACTGGACAGGTCAGCTTCCAGTGAAAGAAGACCATTTTTCCTGGCTTTTTCAGCTTTTAATACGATTTCATCTATTGTTGTTTTATAATCATACACTTCATCTGTAAATACGTTTTTTAAAATAGCAAAAAGATTGCCAACCGCATGGATTGGAAGATTGACCATAGTGGCAGCCAGGGTTCCTCCAAGTACAATAATAAGGGCATTGAATTGCGTAAACCAGAAAAGGTCACCGCCACTCAAGAGAATTCCAATGATAATGATGGCAGTTCCCGACAAAAGGCCTATAATTGTCCCAAGATCCATAATTTATATTTTCTATTTACTGAGTTTTCAAAATAGTATAAAACCACCTCTGGGATATTTTAGACGGTGCATTATACTTAAATCAATCTTTTTTCTTATGCCGTGAGAGTGATTTGCTGTTTTCATATAGTTTTTGCTCTTCATCCTCAGATAAACTGTGAAAGCCGCCCCGGTTTATCTTATCCAGAAGCCGATCAATATCCTGTTCCAGTTCCTGACGGCGGGACATCTTTTTTTCTTCACGCTGGATTTGATATTCCAGGGTTTTTTTACGAATAGAAAACCAGATATCTTTCCACTGCCAGCGTCGTTTTAACATGACGTAGCCTATGGCCATACCGGCTAAATGGGTTATGTGGCTTATCTGTGTGGTACTATCGAAGGAGGATATAAATGCTAACACACCGATACCTATTACAAATAATATGGATTTGATTGGAATAATACCATAAAGATAAACTGTACGGTTTGGATAGGTGAGCCCATAGGCCAGTAATACACCAAATACGGCCCCGCTGGCTCCAACGACTGGTGTTGTAGAATGAAGGGCAAAAATGGCTGTTATAATGCCAGAACCGACTCCCGTAACAAAATAATATTTAAGAAAATGCTGTTTCCCCCATAGACGCTCCAGTTCACTACCAAACATCCATAGTACAAACATATTAATCAGCACATGCCAGATTCCTCCATGAAAAAAAAGATAAGTGACGGGTTGCCAGATCATGAACTCGGACCAAATCTGTTTGGGCACCAAGCCAAAGAGTTCGAAGAACATCCTTTCGGCACCCGACAATGATTGGAGTAAAAAAATGCCGAAATTCACGGAAACCAGTATTTTAATAGCATCTGTGAAAAGACTGGGTCTGTAGGAGAATTCCCCGCGATTAGATTGGAATTGATATCTCATAACCTAATAAATATACATAATTCCTCTATTCTTGAATAGTTTCTTGGATTCTATTAGTTAACAAAATAAAAAATCAACTGTCTGCCAGGATTTGACGAACCACAGCCATAGATCTGATTTTCGCCAAACCATCAAAATGATACCGCATGAGTATCCATAGATAATTGCTAATGATCTGGTGGTCTTCCGGTGTAACCAATTCTGCGGGGAGTTCATGTATATTTTCCGCTAGCAGTCCTGCTAAAATGATACCACTGTTGGGGCCACTGTTGGGGTCAGGAAGTACAAGCCCAGGTAATTCCCGCTGATCAAGATTGGGACGAAAACCAAGATGAGTGAGTAAAGCACATTCATAAAACCAAAACAGAATATTGGGATCAGCTTTTTTTTCGTTGAATGCTCTAAGTACATCAGCGAGTGTATTAAATAATCCCGGATGGGGGTCCTCTTCCGATAACGTTTTTTCTGTCATTTCCAGGATTGCCATCGACAATGTAACAGATCTTAGATCTTGTAAAATTCTTGGCCAAGATTCGCGAAAACTGACCTTGGATAGCACCTGCAATTCCCGGTTGGGCTTATTGCGGTAGATTACATCCACATAACTTAAAGGCTGAAATTGCGCAGACTTCGGGGATCGTTTTGACCTGGCTCCTTTCACAATAAGATTGATTTTCCCGTAATCTTTGCTGAAACATCGGGCAATGAGGCTTGTATCCCCGTAGGAAAAAGATTTTAAAACAATCGCTGGGGTATGAACGATCATCGGTTTTTATTTTATATTCACCACCCCATTAATCATTTCCTCATATGAGGAGAGGAAACGGGGGTGGTTAAAAAAATTAAAAATATCAGTACGCTTTAGCGTAGATGACCTCATGTTTGGCCGGCTGTCCTGAAAAGACACAGGTCAGTCCAGAAGGGTTTTCATCAAAGGGAATACATCGGATTGTCGCTTTTGTCTCTTCCTTTACTCTTGTTTCTGTTTTCTCTGTCCCATCCCAGCCACAGCGAACAAAACCGCCCTTTTTTATGACCCTTTTAAATTCATCGTAAGATTCAATATTATGAGTATTCTCTTCCCGGAATTTCAGTGCCTGTTCAAATAAACCTTGCTGAATATTCTCGAGTAAGTACGGAATTTTTTCGACCGCTTCATTCTTGGCTAAAACTTGTTTTTCACCTGTGTCGCGTCGCGCCAAGACAACATTTCCCTTTTGCACATCGCGAGGGCCGACCTCCATACGCAGGGGGGCGCCTTTCATTTCCCATTCATTAAATTTGAACCCCGGGGAATTATCTGTCCAGTCTACCTGAACACGAACACCAGATCGTTCCAGTGCCGCTAAAATTGGATTCAGATATGCCTTCACCTCTGCTGTCTGCTGATCATCTTTAGAAATAGGAATCGCAATAACTTGTACTGGTGCTATTTTTGGTGGAAGCCGTAGCCCTTTTTCATCACCATGTGTTAAAATGACCGCTCCGACCAATCGCGTGCTAATACCCCAGCTCGTGGCCCAGACCCATTCTTTCTGATTGTCTTTGGTTTGAAATGTAACATCAAATGCTTTAGCAAAATTTTGTCCCAGATTATGAGACGTGCCGGCCTGCAACGCCCGCTTGTCACCCATCATGGCTTCAATACAGTATGTTTTATCTGCACCGGCAAATTTTTCAGATTCAGTTTTTAAACCAGTAATCACAGGAATAGCCAGATAATCATTCGCCAGTTGGCGGTAAAGTTCCAAAATATCCATGGTTTCCTGCTGTGCTTCTGCTGCTGTTGCGTGGGCAGTATGTCCTTCCTGCCATAAAAATTCTGAAGTACGCAGAAATAAACGAGTGCGCATCTCCCAGCGTACAACATTGGCCCATTGATTGATCAAAATGGGAAGATCTCGGTAGGATTGAATCCATTTTTTGTACATGGACCAGATTACTGTTTCTGAGGTGGGACGGACGATGATTTCTTCTTCCAGTTTTGATTCCGGATCCACAACCACGCCATGATCTTCATCTGCCTTTAACCGTGTGTGGGTGACAACAGCACATTCCTTGGCAAATCCTTCCACATGTTCTGCTTCTCTGGCCAGAAATGACTTTGGAATAAACAATGGGAAATAGGCATTCACATGTCCAGTGTCTTTGATCATTTTATCGAATGTCTCTTTGATATTATCCCAAAGCTGGAAACCATAGGGACGAATAACCATGGTCCCTTTCACTGGTCCATAATCTGCCAGGCAAGCCCGGTTTACTACCTGTGTATACCACCTGGAAAATTCCGTATTGCGATCGGGTAGGCGTTTGCTCATATCATTTTATACTGCATATGTCAGATTTTAAATTACCGGGTTGATTCCGGTGCACCAAGATACAATTATTTAGATTTACCTTCTTCAAATCCATAATTTTTTCCCATGAATAATCCAAATATATCAGTTCTTGGTTTCCCGGTCGATGAACATTCCTCTTTTCTGCGCGGCCCGGGAAAAGCGCCTCAAAAGATTCTTGATGCCTTTTATTCGGAGAGAACAAACAAATTTTCCGAAAATGGTATTGATCTGGGATCACAAAACCTGTGGGACAATAAGGGTCTTGTCAAACTTTCAACTGGTGAACAGGGCATTAACACAATTCGAGATTCTATTCTTGCTGAATTGCAAAAAGGGCAGCGATGTATTTCCCTGGGAGGCGATCATTCCATTACGTTTCCTATTATCCAGGCTCATAGAAGAATATTTCAGCCATTAAATATTCTTCACTTTGATGCTCACCCTGATCTCTACGAAAATTTTGCAGATGATCCTTTTTCCCATGCTTCTCCTTTTGCCCGCATCCTAGAGAACCATCTGGCGGATCGGCTGGTACAGGTTGGTATTCGCACCATGAATGACCACCTGCGGAAACAAGCCAGTCGATATAACGTGGAAGTAATCAGCATGAGTGAATTTTCCGCCGATCTCAAACTCAAGTTTGATGGCCCCGTTTATATTTCTATTGACATGGACGGCCTAGATCCGGCTTTTGCTCCTGGAGTATCTCATCCTGAGCCCGGTGGTCTTTCCACCCGGGAAATGATCACCGTAATACAAAATATAAAAGGTAATATCATTGGTGGCGAAATCGTAGAGTATAATCCGGACCGGGATATCAATGATATTACCGCTGCAACTGCGGCAAAAATATTTAAAGAACTTCTGGGGAAAATGCTGATTTGATTGGACGTTCTTTAATGCCGGGACCGACTGCAGAATGAATTATTCTAAATCATGATTACTAATAACCTTATCAAACGTTACCAAGCCCTGAAGCATAGAAAATACCGCCGGGAATACAACCAATTCCTGATCGAAGGAAAAAGAATTATCCATGAGGCAATAAAGCATAACGCTGCAATCCATACTTTACTTTATACGGAATCATTCAAGAAAAACAATCAGAATTTCATTGATGATCTAATTGCCAAAGGATGCCGCCTTGAATGTATACCAGAACAACAGATCAACAAAATTTCCGTAACAAAAACACCATCAGGTATCATTGCTGTATGTACCTTGTCAGAGATAGTACAACTTAACTTTACAACTGATAGATGGCTTTATCTGGACCATATTTCAGATCCTGGAAATCTGGGGACACTCTTAAGAACGGCAGCCTGGTTTCAACTGAACAATATTGCTCTCACACCCGATTCTCTGGATCCGTATAATCCAAAAGTGGTCCGGGCTGGGATGGGCGCCCATTTTCATCTTGCAATCCATTCAGATGTGGATATAAACATTTTTATAGAAAACAACTATTACATTATCGGGGCAGATCATCGCGGTGAGCCCCTAACTCAGTCACTTGTAATTCCTGAGCGCTGGGTTTTGGTGCTTGGAGGCGAAGCACACGGATTATCAGGCGCCGTAAATAAGAAATTAGACAGAACATTGGCGATCCCGAAAAGCGGAGCTGGCGAATCATTAAATGTATCTGCGGCAGGCGCTATCCTGATGCACCAATTATCTGGAAAATAAAAAGCGGATCCACCCTTTTAGTAGACCCGCTAACAGTGCTTGTTAATTTTATGGTTTTAATTATCAACGAAACATAATTCTACCAGGTCAGGTAAACAACCGACATTTCTAGAGAATAAACGTACTTAAATCATCTTTTCTAATTTCAGATCGAGAGCCGTAACTTTTACGAAATGGAATTTCAGGAACCTGACCCTAATGAACAACAATACGCTAACTCTCCGCACAGCATTTGTTGTGGTAATTGCATCCATTCTGTCTGCTTTATTGGTTGGCTGGCTGGTTATGGGGATCGGTCTGGCTACTGCAGAAACACCCACTAAGTTCTATACCTTTCTTTCCGTCATTATCGGCCAGGGATTTATGCTGGTTCCTTTACTGGGATTTTTAAAATTACGCAATGAACCAATTGTTAAAAGACTGCGGTTAAATCCCGTTTCAAAGAATATAGCATTGTGTGCCGCAAGCCTGGCTTTGGGATTGACTGTATTGTCCGACGAATTGGATCGCGTCATCCAAATCGTTATCCCCCAGCCTGATTACATTCTTGATCTTAATATTACCCTGCAGCCGGAATCTGCTATAGGATTTATTTTGTTGTTTCTTGCAATTGTAATTATTGCGCCCGTTGGGGAAGAATTATTATTTCGCGGATTCCTGCAGCAATTTCTTGAACAGCACTGGAAAGACGTGACCCGCGCTATTTTAGTCACCAGTCTGTTTTTTGCCATCATCCATATGAATTCATACTGGTTGATACAAATCTATATTTTAGGAATCTTTCTGGGGTATTTATCCTGGCGGACCGGTTCTGTTATCCCCAGTCTGATTCTGCATGCGATCAACAACGGAACAGCCCTGATTTTTTCCTTCACAGAACTTAACCTGGATAACATTTATCTATGGCACGATCATGTGGCACCCTGGATTATTATTTTATCGATTGGATTATTTACCTATGGCTTTAAAGGAATTAATCTTACAGCAGGCCAAAAATGAGAAAAGAACTGTTTGATCACGAAATCACGATTCTTCGTGACACTTTTAGACGACTTTTGCGTCGCAACGCTAACACCAATCTGGCCAAACTGATCGACAAGACACACCCTGCAGACCTAGCCATTATTTTCCGCTATTTTCTGGATGAGGAACAGGAACAGGTTTTTTCAATAATGAAAGCAAACGAACAGACGGCAGCATTTCTGGTGGAACTGGATGATACCATACTACAAAATTTACTGGAAGAGGAAAACCCCGAGCGTATCTCAGCCCTGATTCGTCAGGCGCCTGTCAATGACCAAAGCTATATCCTGGGCAACCTTGACGAAGGAAAAGCACAATCGGTCATTGATCTATTAAAACTGGAAGAGAAAGAAGAAATTGAAGAACTGATGGGCTATCCGGAAGATTCTGCTGGTGCAATGATGACGACGGACATTTTCACTCTGTGGCAGGATACAACCTGTGGTGATGCACTTAAAACACTACAGGATCAGGAAGATGCAGAAATGGTTTTTTATCTATACCTTACCGATGAGGATGGGCGCCTTACTGGTGTGGCTTCGCTTCGCGCCCTGGCCACATCCCAAGTTGATACAAAAATGTGCGATATCATGATCAAACGGGTTCATTCTGTTCGCCCTGAAACCGACCAGGAAGATGTTGCTAAAATAGTGGCTCAATACAATTATCTAGCTGTCCCGGTTTTGGACGAAGATGAGCACCTGTTGGGAATTGTAACCGTAGACGATGTGGTGGATGTCATCCGGGAGGAAGCAACTGAGGATTTCCTGCAAATGGCTGGCGCGGGCAAGGACCGGGAAATTCTTTTAAAGTCAAGCTGGGAAAATGCCAAAGCACGATTGCCCTGGTTATTCGCCAGCTGGGTAGGGGGCATTATTGCTGCCAACATAATTGGCGCTTTCGAACATATGCTGGAAAGTATACTTGTCCTGGCTGCTTTTATCCCTGTTATCATCGGCATGGGCGGAAATATCGGCACTCAATCATCTACCATTATTGTAAGGGGCATGGCCACAGGCAGAGTGGATCCGGGCAGCGAATTCAAAGTCCTCTTCAAAGAGATCCGCGTGGGATTGATCTTAGGATTGCTGTATGGATTTCTCCTGGGGCTCTTTGCCAAATTTAAATTTATGGATGCAGATCCAATGCTGGGTTTTGTTGTAGGTCTGAGTATTTGTGCTTCCATGCTACTTGCGGTGACTGTGGGTTCCCTTATTCCCCTGTTCTTAAGAAAACTGGATATTGATCCTGCTGTCGCCACGGGTCCATTTGTAACTACCAGCATTGATATTTTAGGCGTTTTGCTGTATTTCATGATCGCCGGTTTATTACTGAACCTCTAAGCATATGACCGTCATCTTATACCTATGTACAGGGTTGTACCTGTGTTTTGTATTATTCATTATTGCGGGGCTATTTAAACATAATACAAGCGCAGTAAAAACAAATAATGAACTATCAAAGGTTTCAATAGTTGTCGCAGCCAGGAACGAAGAAAACAACATCGCCAGTTTGATCCATGATCTGTTACATCAAACTTATCCCCGGGATAAACTGGAAATTATTATTGCCAATGACCGCTCCACAGATCAAACAGGAGCCATATTGAATGAGGCAGCCGCAAAACATTCATATATTCACCATATACAAATTGAGGAATGCAACCCGGAAATGGCATCGAAAAAGCATGCCCTCCAGCAAGCCATCCAACGTGCTACTGGCGACATCATTGTCTGTACGGACGCGGATTGTCATGTTCCGCAAACCTGGGTATCCTCTATGGCCTCATCTGTAAAATCTAATGGTGGAATTACCATTGGTTTTTCTAAGATTGCCGGAGAATCATTTTTTGATCAATACCAGATGATCGACTTTCTAAGTATCACTACCGCGAATGCCGGTTTTGGCGGCTGGAAGGTATTCTGGTCCGGTAGCGGCCAGAACCTGAGCTATGAAAAGAAAAACTTTGATCTCATAAATGGTTTTACACCCGTAAAAGACCAAATATCTGGTGACGATATGTACCTGGTTCAGGCCATTTCAGCAATAGATGGCGCCGCAATCAATATTGACCCCCAGTCCTTTGTGAGTACACAACCAGTTAAAACAGTAAAAGATTTTGTAAATCAAAGAATCAGGTGGTCTTCCAATGCCCGAGGAAATGTAAGAAAAAAACCGTGGTTTTTTTCTTTCCTGCTTAGTGCATTTTTGTGCAACCTTGCTTTATTCAGCGGATTTCTTTTGCAGTCAAAAGGAATTCAGTTTGCTTTTTTCCTTAAATTTATTTTTGAAGGCTTGGTTATTTTTCTTGGTGGAAGACTATTCGAAACACCTGTATCACCGCTGGTTTATTTGGCCTGGGCTGTGGTACAGCCTTTCTATATTCCTTGTATTGGGCTTTTGGGTTTGACCAATATTTACTCCTGGAAACAATAATGAAAAATTTTGTTTTTCTTTGTGTTCTTTCGAAATGTATTTCGGCACAGGAATATACCATATCCATTTTTGGATTACCCATAGCTGAAGTAAAACAAACCCGCAGTCATCACAGTACAATTTCATTTGAAACCAGAAACACCGGCATTGCAGATCTGATCTGGCCTGCAAAAAATTTCTACTCCGCCCAATTCGATTCAGCCTCATTCGGAATTCGCGGGTGGGATAAAAAGATTCGGCAAGGGGAATTTAAAAAAAAATTATCTGTTGATTTTAACCCGGCAACCACTGAACTGGTCTATGGTTCCAAAAACAAGGTACAGATTACAGACAAGACGCAAACCATATTCACCTTGCTGGCCATGGTGCAGACTGCAGACTATAGAGAACTTGATACACACTGGTTCCCTTTTGAGCACGAGGGCCAGTTGGGGAAGGCACGGTTTGTCTGGTCTGATACTGCCACTATTAATTACAGGAAAAATAAGGAATTATGTGATCATTATCGTCTGGATATCATCATAGATGATGATTCAGGTAAATTCTGGGAAAAATCTGATTATTTTATGAGTGAAATCATTGCTTCCGGCATTGTTCGACAACTCTGGGTTTCTAGAGAAACACAAAAACGGATTATACAGGCATCCATTAAAACCATGGGATTACCCCTTATAGCTTTGATCCATGAATAAACAAGCCATCTGGAAACTGTATAGAAAAAAATTACTGGTCTGGCTCCTAGCTGCTGC
>Ga0209753_1000501_pt1 | contig 16377 bp, 15 predicted proteins | sample METZYME_3_550m_FD_187550 | JGI IMG/M metagenome (GOLD analysis project Ga0209753, IMG submission 187550) | Marine microbial communities from oxygen minimum zone in mesopelagic equatorial Pacific - METZYME_3_550m (SPAdes) (version 2) | ecosystem: Environmental > Aquatic > Marine > Oceanic... | reverse complement strand
TGATCTCCTTTCATGGCAACAATTCCAATAAACTGAGCCATTTGCAGAGGTGTCACTAAAATGTCGCCCTGACCAATAGCAAGGTGCAGAAGAGATCCTTCGGCCCATCCCCACCGCCCGTACTTCTTGTTCATGTAAGCCCTTTCCGCTACCACACCATCGTTTTCATCAGGCAGATCTATCCCTGTAGGTGATCCAAAGCCAAACAATTTCACATAAGCAGCCCATGTATCGATGTCCATTCTTTGGACCAACTGATAAAAGTAAACATTACACGACTCTACGATTGCCCTTGATAGATTTACACGACCGTGACCACCCTCTCGCCAGCACCCAAAAGTTCGGTCTCCAAATTCGTAACTACCAGTACACTGGACGCTCCACTTGTCATCCACCAGACCTTGCTCAAGTGCGGCGATGGTTGTTATCAGTTTGAATGATGAACCGGGCGGGTAGAGCCCAAGGACAGCCCGGTTGAGGAGTGGCCGGCTCTCATCGGTGGAGTAACTTCGCCACTTGTCCAGATCCATGCCGGCAGAAAAATCAATCAGCGGAAAATCAGGCTTGCTGACCATGGCAAGGATTTCGCCTGTTTCCGCATTTATAATAACAGCAGCACCACGTTTACCTTCAAGCAGTGATTCTGTTCTAGACTGCAGGCCCGCATCTATGGTGAGGTGCAAATTTTCTCCCGGACTGGAGGCGATCGGTTCACGATCGATTAAAATTCCCACTTCCCTCCCCAAAGCATCAACTTGCCTAAATTCGGCCCCTTTAACACCCCTTAGCCGATTCTCATATAATTTTTCTAGACCTTGAAAGCCAAGGTAATCACCCAGCGCATAATCACCTTCCCTCATGGCATTGAGCTCACTGTTATTTATTTCACGAAGATAGCCGAGGATGTGAGAAGCTCTTACATTTTTCACATTGGGATAGAATCTCACCGGTAGTTTGGTAGAAAAAACACCAGGCAACTCATTTTTGTGCTCCTCAATGAGGCTGAGCTTAGCGATTGAAACATTCCTGGCAATGAGGGCCGGCAGGAAACGCCCCTGGTAATACTTCTTCAAATTCTGCTGAAGATCCCTTTTATCCCGATCGAGGTACTTCTCCATCATATCCATTTGCACATCTTCATCAATAAGTTCATCCTTAATAACTGATATGGCGTAAATGGACTGGTTGGCGGCGAGAATTTCACCTTTCCTGTCTAGGATATTACCTCGCGGTGCCGGTTGGGTGACCATGCGAATCCTATTCGCATCGGCCAGAAGACTGTATTTTTCATATCTATAAATCTGAAGATAATAAAACCGCCCCAACAGCAGAGCAAACAACAGCAGGATCACAAGAGAAACGACGTCTCGTCTTCGGGCAGGAATATAGATTTCTGTTCTTAGCACGGCGTCCTTACTTGGGCGGCGGTTTGACTTTGCTGAGAGGTATAATCATCTGAAGTATACCTATGAAAATGAATGTGTAGACTGCGGCAAAGATGTATGTCTGCCAAAAGATACCAGGATTGGTGACATAGACAGACTGATAATTGACATAAATGAAAATAAAGAAATGAACCATCATTATCCCGACCCAAGCAGCATGAAAAGTGATAGGACTCATGCGGTTGTATCTTCCCTGAAGTCTCCCAACTAGGAATCCTGTAATTGACTTTGTAAGAGGGGCCAAGCCCATAAGCGAACCAGCACTTAAAAAATCTTCCACCAACCCAAGACTAAACCCGGCAATAATTCCTGCGAGGCTACCCCACCTGAGGGAAAGATAAACCACGAATATTAGAACAAAATCAGGCCGGAGGCCCCTTATAGTGAGAAAATCGCTGAGCATCATCTGAAGAAAAAGTGCGGCCAAACCGGTCAGAAAAGGTAGTGCGCGATCCACCATTATTCACCCCTTATAACAAATAAATGACCCAATGTGGTAAAGTCTGTGTTGGCTTTCGCCACGGCAATCTTGTGCATCATTTCAGGCCGGTCAATAATACCTGAAACAAATCCAACTGCAAGGTTTGGCGGGAATATGTCGCTAAAGCCTGAAGTGATAATCCTTTCACCCACTTCAATCTCTGTGGCTTTGGGGATCTCCCACACCTCGAAAATGTCACCTTCTCTCCAGTGCATAATACCTGTAGTCCCACTTTTTTCCAGCTTGACGCTCAGCCGAAAGCTGTAGTCTACCATGAGTTGAACCACTGTTGTTGCCGGGCCAACTGAGACGGTTTTCCCCACCACCCCGTCAACACTTACCACGGCAAGGTTTGGCCTCACATCTTGTTGAGAACCGACATTGATATTCACCACTCTCATGAGAGGCGAAAGACCAGTGCTGACCACCCGGGCTGGTAGAAGAAACGTGCCAACCGATTCTTTATAATCCAGCATTGCTTTAAGACGCTCATTCTCGGTCTTGTATTGCAACAGTTCAGAATTGAGAAGAGAAAGCTGCACAGCCTTTGCTCTAAGAGCGTTATTCTCTTCCCGCAGGGTACCAATCCCCTGTACCCAGTTCACGGGTGCGTAAATGACGGACAGAACGGAATTGAACTTCCCGCGGAGGATCTGAACATCAGGTGATTCGTTATTCGAGAGGAGGAGGAGTGAGAGCGCTATAGAGAAAGTGAGGGAGAACCAGTCACGATTATCAACAATAAAGCCGACGAGCTTTCGCATCAACAGCTACATAAGCACATCTGTGTACTTCTTAATGTCGGACAAAACCATACCGGTGCCTCTCACCACGTCTGTGAGAGGATTTTCAGATAAGTTTGTCGGAAGATTTGTTCTCTCTCTGATATTTTGATCGAGCCCTTTAAGCATTGAACCTCCACCGGTAAGAATAATGCCCCTTTCAAGGACATCGACGGCGAGTTCGGGGGGTGTCTTTTCAAGTGCTCTTTTTATTACATCGACGATCTGAGTAACACAGTCCTTCAAAGCTTGACGAATCTCATCCGAGGAGACTTCAACCGTTTTGGGTATACCTGAAACCAAATCCCGCCCTTTTATCTGGATAGGCGCTTGATCCATTCGCATTGCGGTGCCGACTTTTTTCTTGATCTTCTCAGCCGTTGGTTCACCGACGTCAAGTTTGTGCTCAGCGCGAAACCATTGAACAATAGCTTCATCCATCTCGTGCCCGGCGATCTTGATCGTCTCTTTGGTTACTACCCCATTGAGGGCGATGACGGCGATCTCGGAGGTGCCGCCGCCAATATCCACAATCATATTCCCCACCGGTTGGGAAATATCTATACCGATTCCTATGGCAGCAGCCACCGGTTCTTCAATAAGGTAAACTTCCCTTCCGTTAGCACGCTCAGCTGAATCCCGCACCGCCTTTCGCTCTACCCCCGTTACACCGCTCGGCACACAAATCACCATTTTGAACCGTGCGATGGGACTGAAATTGATTTTCTTAACAAAACCTAGGAGCATCCCGTCTGTTGCTTCAAAGTCTGCAATAACACCATCCTTGAGGGGATTGATTGTTTCTATATCCCGGTGTGTCTTCCCAACCATCAAGCTGGCTTCTTTACCTACAGCCAGAACAGATCCGTCGTTAATATTTCTTGCAATAATGGAAGGTTCATTAATGATAATACCCTTGGAAGGAATCCAAATCAGAGTATTGGCCGTTCCTAAGTCGATAGCTATGTCGCCGGATACCCAGCCTGCCGAACCTATACCATTTTTGACTATATTCATCTATTTACTCGAAAGATGAAGGTTATGTAAAGTTGTCTCCTCGGATTAATCGCGGAGGTTCGAAATTACCTACAAGGTCTGTCTAAATCAATCATAATAGAGAGATTAGAATCGGTAGGGTCTCGCTTGTGCATTAAATTAGGCTAGGCAAAACGACAACCAAATATGGGAGTTTCTACTGATGAGTAAGATCACACTTTATCATAATCCCCGTTGACGAAAAAGCCGGGAAGCCGTGCAGCTTCTCAGGGAAAACGGGGTTGAACCGGAGATCATCGAATATTTAAAGAATCCTGCCGATGAATCGATGCTACGATCCCTGGCGGGAATGATGGGTCTTAGACCAAATCAGTTTATCCGGAAAGGCGAGGCCGAGTTTAAAGCACTCAACCTGAAAGGCTCGTTTGAAGATGATGGCACCCTGTTCAGTACCATGGCCAAGCACCCCAAACTGATGGAGCGACCTATTGCAGTCAGTGACCAGCGGGCTGTTTTGGGCCGGCCTCCGGAAAAAGTGCTTGAACTTTTAAAATAGCTTTGGACTACTTTCTGGTTACGTTTGTGGTTCTGGGAAGTGTACTACTATAACCTCAACACTTAGGTGGGCCAGTGCCCACTTGCCTGTCACTTAACCCTTCGCCTAAATTTGCCTACTTGTTTTCAATACTTATACACTGAAAGGACTTCAATTCATGACTGATTTTACCGTTCCAAAACCTGAAAATGATCCTATTCAATCCTACGCTCCAGGCACGCCTGAGCGGAAAGAACTGAAAGCCACGCTCGATGAACTGAAAGGCAAGGAGATTGAAATCCCGATTATCATTGGCGGTCAGGAGATAAAGACCGGTAACACCCAGAAGTGTATCATTCCCCACAACCACAAGCATGTTCTTGCCCATTTTCATCAGGCCGGTGAATCGGAGGTAAAACAGGCCATTGAGGCAGCCGGTGAAGCGTGGAAAAGCTGGTCCACTACTCCTTTTGAAGAGCGGGCTAAGATCTTCCTAAAAATGGGTGAACTGGCTGCAGGTAAGTGGCGACAGATTCTTAATGCCTCCACTATGCTCAACATGAGCAAGACAGTTTACCAGGCTGAAATCGATTCTGCATGCGAAGTAGTGGACTTTTTCAACTTCAACCCCTATTATGCTCAGGAACTCAATACCTTTCAACCCATGCATTCTCCTCCTCCCATCAAGAACACGATCGAGCATCGACCTCTGGAGGGTTTTGTTTTTGCGGTTAGTCCATTCAATTTCACCAGCATCGGGGCCAACCTGCCCACAGCACCTTCCCTTATGGGGAACGTAGTACTATGGAAGCCGGCTTCCAGCGCTGTCTTCCCTGCATATTACCTGATGAAACTTTTCCAGGAAGCAGGCATTCCAGATGGCGTTATCAATTTCATCCCGGGACCAGGCTCTAAAGTTGGACCAAATGTTTTGCCGAATACCGATCTGGCTGGAATCCATTTTACCGGCTCAACAGCTGTCTTTCAATCCATGTGGAAAACAGTTGGAGAAAACATCGCCGGCTATGCTACTTATCCTCGCATCGTGGGAGAGACGGGAGGCAAAGATTTCTGTGTAGCTCATGAATCCGCCGATCTCGACGCCCTAGTTACCTGTATGGTGCGTGGAGCATTTGAATACCAAGGCCAGAAATGCTCCGCCCTCTCGCGGGCTTACATCCCATCAACCATCTGGCCAGAGATTAAAGAACGGTACGTGGCGGAGGTGAAATCCATCAAGATGGGCGATGTAGAGGATTTCACTAACTTCATGAATGCAGTTATCGACAAGGCCGCTTTCGACTCTATCGTGAACTACATCGATTATGCAAAAGAATCGTCCGACGCCGAGTTTCTCACGGGCGGAGGATATGACACCTCGGTTGGTTACTTTATTGAACCGACTACTATCATTACTACCAATCCCCACTTCAAAACAATGGAAGAAGAGATATTCGGTCCCGTCCTGACTATTTATGTTTACGATCCAAATGAATGGCAGGAGATACTGCAATTGGTCGATCAAACATCCATCTACGCCCTGACAGGATGCGTTGTGTCTCAAGATAGAAAAGCCATCGATGATGCCTCACAAGCACTCACTCACGCCGCTGGAAATTTCTATATCAATGACAAACCGACGGGAGCAGTAGTAGGCCAACAACCATTCGGCGGCAGCAGGGCATCAGGAACGAACGACAAGGCAGGTTCTATCTGGAATCTAGCGCGCTGGGTTTCCCAGAGGACCATCAAGGAAAACTTCGATCCCCCCAAAGATTATAGGTATCCATTCATGGCTGACGAATGATCAAGTTAATCCAAAAGATTCTCGGGTTCAGAAGCTTCTTCGGCTTTAGTTAGCATCTAACCTTTTCCAAGCAACTCCTGTACGTACCGTTTTGGTATGGAGTTATTATAGAATAATACACAGACTACGAAAGGCGTGAATAGATATGAACAGAACACGGGTTCTAATTATGGGAGCCGCCGGGCGTGATTTTCATAATTTCAATGTAATATACCGTAACGATCCTCAAAGTAAGGTAGTTGCCTTCACGGCAACGCAAATCCCCAACATCGAAGGACGGTTATATCCACCCGAGCTTAGTGGTGAACTTTATCCCGATGGGATTCCCATTCTGGATGAGGTTGATCTGTCTCGACTTATATCTGAATTTAAGGTTGACGATGTTGTCTTTGCTTACAGTGATGTTTCTCATGAATACGTCATGCACAAAGCGTCAGAAGTCCTGAAGTGCGGGTCAAATTTCAAGCTCTTGGGTGGCGAGAAGACAATGATCAAATCTAATAAACCGGTAATAGCAATCGGCGCTGTCAGAACCGGATCTGGGAAAAGTCAGACGACTCGGCGAGTGGCAGAAGTACTGACCGATGCAGGTGTAAGTGTGGCCGTTATTCGTCATCCCATGCCCTATGGTGACCTGACAAAACAGAAAGTCCAGCGATTTGCCACCATTGAAGATCTGAAGAAACATGACTGCACCATCGAAGAGATGGAGGAATATGAGCCTCATATTGACCGCGGATCGGTAGTGTTCGCTGGTATTGATTACAAAGCTATCCTTAACAAGGCAGAAAAGGAAGCGGACATTATCCTCTGGGACGGCGGCAATAACGATATGCCGTTCTACAAGCCAGATCTCTTTCTTGTGATCGTGGATCCTCATCGGCCTGGACACGAGCTGTTGTTCTATCCCGGTGAATCGAATCTCCTGATGGCAGACGTGGTAGTTATCAACAAGATGGACACGGCCGAACCTGAGAACATCGCAACAGTAAAGGCTAACATAGCTTCGGTTAATCCCGGTGCCACCATCATTGAAGCTGCATCACCTGTAACAGTTGAGAAACCTGATGTTATCAAGGGAAAGCGGTGTCTCGTGGTGGAAGATGGTCCCACTCTGACGCACGGTGGAATGAAGTTTGGCGCTGGCATAGTAGCAGCGGAGAAATTCGGCGCAACTGAAGTCGTTGATCCAAGGCCGTGGATCACCGGCACAATCGCAGAGACGTTTGAGTCCTATCCTGACATTGGAAAACTGTTGCCCGCCATGGGCTATGGCGAACAGCAAATAAAAGATCTGGAAGCCACTATCAATGCCGCCGATTGTGACGTAGTGATAATCGGAACACCTATAGATTTGCGAAGACTGCTTCATATTGAGAAGCCTTCGGTTCGTGTAACATACAATTTGAAAGAAACCGGTAGACCGACGGTAGCTAATGTACTGGAACCTTTCACGAAATGACATCAAATAGAAACAGGACCGCCGTTCTGGCACTGGGCGGAAACGCCATCTCTCCCAAAGGAGAAGTGGATACTATCGCCAACCAATTCAGCCACACGCGGGAAAGTCTGAGCGCCATCAGGCATCTCATTTCGGAAGGGTACAACCTTGTCATCACCCACGGCAACGGTCCCCAGGTGGGAAACGCCTTGCTAAGAACGGAGCTGACCGCTGATAAAGCACCTATCCTCCCTTTAGGAATTTGTGTAGCGGATGTTGAAGGGGGCATGGGATACATGATCCAACAGTCTGTTCAAAACCTTCTGAAGCGAGAAAATATCCATAAAGATGTGGTCACCATCATCACGCAGGTATTGGTGGACAAGAACGATCCTGAAATAAAAAATCCATCCAAAGAGATCGGCCAACGTTACGATGGAAAAACAGCTTCAGCTTTGGCTGACCGTTTCAGTTGGACTGTAAGAGAGACATCCTCCGGAGACTGGCGACGGGTGGTCCCTTCTCCTAAACCGATCTCAATCGTAGAGGCAGATGCCATCCGGGAACTGGTGGATGCAGAAAAAATTGTGATCGCCGCCGGTGGGGGCGGCATACCCGTCTACACCATGGATAGTGGTGACCTGGAAGGTTTTGATGCCGTTGTAGACAAAGACCTTGCATCAGCCATAGTGGCACACGAAATTGGCGCCCGTGATTTTTTCATACTGACAGATGTCAGAACTGTATTTCTCAACTTCGGACAGAAAAACGAGACGCCTATTCACCGCATGACAGTAACGGAGGCACAAACATACCTAAAGGAAGGACAGTTCACACCCGGCACCATGGAACCAAAAATTTCCGCAGCTATGGATTTCATCAATAGAGGCGGCGAGCGTGTACTCATCTCAGCCATCGATTCCTTAGCTGAAGCACTCCTAGGAGAAACAGGCACGGTCATAACCAATCAATCATGAAGATTCACGAGTATCAGGCTAAAGAGATTCTCAGGCAGAACAGCGTCCCGGTACCGGCCGGCACCCCAGCTTTTTCTGTTGATGAAGCTGTGAAAGCAGCGGAAACAATGAGCAGCGATCTATGGGTGTTGAAAGCACAAATTCACGCCGGCGGCCGCGGCAAGGGCGGTGGTGTTAAGATTGCCAAAAGCTTAGAGGAAGTTCGGGAGTTGGCTGGTCAGATTCTCGGGATGAACCTGGTGACTCACCAGACAGGGCCTGAAGGCAAAGAGGTGAACCGGTTACTCGTTGAAGAAGGGGTAGACATTGCCCGAGAACTCTACGCCGGAATTGTTCTTGACCGTTCTACGGAGAATTTTGTTTTCATGGTATCCACGGAAGGAGGCGTTGAGATCGAAAAGGTTGCGGCGGAAACGCCGGAAAAGATCGTGAAAGTGTGGATCCATCCAGAATTTGGCCTTACCATATTCCAGGCACGTCAACTTGCGTTTGCCCTGGGGCTGGAGGACGATCAGGTAAAGAATGGCACTAAGACATTTATGGCTCTTTGGAAAACGTTTGATAGCTACGACTGTTCCCTTGCTGAAATCAATCCCTTGGTGGTAACAGGTAACGGACAAGTTATGGCACTGGATGCTAAAATGAATTTTGACGATAATGGTCTTTATCGTCACAGTAATGTTGAGGAAATGCGGGACACCTCAGAAGAGTTACCCAGTGAAACGGAAGCATCCAGCTACCAGCTCAATTACATCAAGCTAGATGGAAATGTAGGATGCATGGTAAATGGTGCCGGCCTCGCCATGGCCACCATGGACATCATCAAATTGTCAGGTGGTGAGCCGGCAAATTTTCTCGACGTAGGCGGTGTGGCCAATCCTGAAACAGTATCAAGAGGTTTTAAACTGATTCTGACTGATCCTAATGTTAAATCAATACTCATTAACATTTTCGGCGGAATTGTCCGGTGTGACCGTGTGGCGCAAGGTGTTGTTGATGCGATGTCAGCAATAGATGTTAACGTGCCCGTTGTGGTTCGCCTTGAAGGGACAAACGCCAAGGAAGCCGCCACATTACTGGAAGAATCCCCTCTCGATTTCCTCGTCGCCATCAGCCTTAAGGACGGTGCCGAAAAAGCAGTGGAGGTGGCACAGGAATGAGCATCCTCCTTGACAAAGATACCCGGGTCATCGTCCAGGGAATTACCGGCAAGGAAGGCTCTTTCCACACTGAACAGATGATTGGCTACGGCACAAATGTGGTGGGCGGTGTCACACCTGGCAAGGGCAACCAGACCCATTTTGACTTGCCTGTTTTCAACACCGTTTCAGAAGCGGTAAATAATACAGATGCCAACGCCTCTGTTATTTTCGTCCCTCCTCCCTTTGGCCCCGACGCCATTATGGAAGCTGCCGACGCCGGTGTAGAGTTAGTGGTATGCATTACCGAAGGCATTCCTGCCGCTGATATGGTAAGAGTGAAAAACTTCCTTCATCGAACGAAAACAAGAATGATTGGACCAAACTGTCCTGGCATTATTTCTCCCGAAAAAGCAAAGATCGGCATCATGCCAGGTTTTATTCACAAAGAGGGCTCAATCGGAGTTATCTCAAGAAGTGGCACGCTCACCTACGAAGCAGTATATCAGCTGACGGAGTTGGGTATCGGTCAGTCCACCTGTGTTGGTATCGGCGGCGATCCCATCATCGGTAGCACCTTTATAGATCTGCTTGGACTCTTCGCTGAGGATGACGGTACCGAAGGTGTCGTTCTTATTGGCGAAATCGGCGGTTCAGCTGAAGAAGAAGCGGCAGCATGGATGCAAAAGTCCGGATTCGACAAACCTGTTGTGGCATTCATTGCGGGACAAACAGCGCCCCCAGGAAGAAGAATGGGGCACGCAGGAGCCATCATCGCTGGGGGAAAAGGGACGGCGACTGATAAAATGAAGGCCCTCAGAGATGCTGGGATTTCGGTGGTGGCAAGTCCGGCCGATATTGGAATTACGATGCAGCAACAATTGGGGAATTAAACTTGGGAAATCACACTTTAGCGATTATAAAACCAGACTCAGTCAGTAAAAACAATACAGGGAAAATCATTGATCGAATTCTAAACGGCGGTTTTCAAATCCTTGCCATGCAACAACTACTGCTTACCACGGAAAGAGCTGAAGCTTTCTATGCCGTTCATTCAGAGCGGCCTTTCTTCAACGACCTTGTGGAATTCATGACTTCAAAACCGTGTGTACCCATTGCACTCAAAAAAGAGGATGCTGTTACATCTTTTAGAGAATTAATAGGCGCCACAAATCCTGATGAAGCTGATGAAGGAACAATTCGAAGAGATTTCGCTGAGAATGTTCAGAACAATGCTGTTCACGGATCTGACTCCGATGAGAATGCTGTAAAAGAAATTGCATTTTTCTTTCCTTCCCTCGAAATTCCCATCGGCTAAACGCCCATTCAGTACATATGCCATCCTCGAAACTATACATTCCTTTTCTATCTGTTCTTTTATTAACATTAACAGCGTGTGAGAGCTACAGCTCACACCAGGGGACGGTTGGCAACTATTACACCATTCAGATTGAAAAGCCTTTGGGTGTGGAAAATCCGTCTTACGGATGGGATATCCTCTCTTTCCCAGATGAAAGTCTGCTCACTTACAGTGATCTCTACATTCGCCAAGAAGGGCGCGAAATGGCCTTCAAGCCAGATGTCCCCGGTGACTACAAATTTGAATTTATCGTTTTCAATGGCACTGGCGAGGCTGTGGTTACCAATGAATATCTTTTCAAGATCTCCCCTAGCGCCATGGCTGAGATCTCGGTTGACTCCCGCCTTGCTGAGACAGAAGAAGTTGAAGAAACGGTGACAGCCAAAGAAGTTCCAACGCCGGAATCACCTGCGAAAAAAATAACACCTCCCCCACCGACTTCTGCTGTAAAAAATGAAGCTAAACCGGTAAAGAAAACGGCACCAAAAGTAGAAGCGTTAGCTTCAGTCGAAGGAAGATTTACCATACAGATCTATTCCGAATCAACCTTAAGAGAAGCTGAAGAAAAAATGGACGGTCTCAGAAAATTGGGATACGATGCCTATATTCAGAAAGCACATTTTGAAAAAACAGATGAATTGTGGTACAGGGTTCGGGTTGGTGCCTTTAATTCACGGATTGAGGCAAAGAAAGGAGCAGCTGAAATTAACGCAAGAACCGGTCTCGTTTCTTGGGTAGACAAAGTCCGAGTGGATCAGTAGTTCAATGAAATTAGTTAAGGGATAATAAAATGCAACCTATGAAACTTCACTTTGATGTCAGGGATATCTTTCGGGCACCACGACTTGCGCTGGGAGGAAAGAAAATTTGGATTCTTCTTCAGGCAAATCTTGTGGGATATGTTGCCTACTTTGTTCTCACTCATCTCTCTTTTCTTGTAGACGGCGGGTCCATCGGAAAGGTATGGGCTGAGTACGGCCTCTATCCATGTCTCATGGGAAATGATTCCGGTGTGGTAGCCTTGGTTATCTGGCTGTTGGGGTGCCTCGCTTGGTTCGTTTCTATTTTACTGGGTGCTACAGCTGTAGCCCGAGTGACTTACAAGCAGCTCAAAGGAGACGAGTTTTACTCCTCCAGCGACGCATGGAAGTTTGTCAAGAAACACTGGCATGCACCTGTTTTTACTCATCTCTCCATTGCTGTTATTGCGCTCTTTTTCGTTGCTATGGCTGCTGTCTTTGCTCTCATCGGAAAAATTCCGTTTCTCGGTGAGCTTTTCTTCGGCATACCTTACCTACTCTGGTTCTTCGGTTCTGTTTTTGTGGCTTACACAACAGTTGTTCTGGTTGTATCGATCTTTTTCACCCATGCTGTTGTGGGCACAATGGAAGAAGATACAATGGGCGCCGTCTTCCAGAATTACTCCATAACCTGGTCGCAGCCGTGGAGAACACTTCTCTATCTCCCCTTAATCTATACACTTGTTTATGCTGGTATGGCCATCTTCTCTTCCTTCATGTGCATGGGTTACGGCCTGATCAATATTGTTTTCGGGCATGATTCGCTAATGGGTTCAAAACTTCATAGAATGGTATCATGGGCCTCTGACACGGTTTTGGAACCTATCTCTCCCATCACAGAAGCGTTTAAATTTAACGATGTACACTCCTATCTCCCGGATGCATCTGGGGCTCTCGGCCCAATGGAATACTTCGGCGCAGTATTCGTTGCTCTCTCGCTTTTCTTAATTGTCGGCACCGTACTCTCATATGGACTCAGTGTGAAGGTTGTGGCTCAGACGATTGCTGTGGTAATTTTCAGGATGAAGACCGATGAGGAAAATCTTCTCGAAAGGAAAGATGAAGAAGAGCTGGAGCTGGAAAACAAAGATGACTGGTCCTTAGATTCAAATTCTTCAACGGATGACGCTGAAGAAGAGACGGACGAATCAGATGATGATGAATCAAATGATGATTCAGACAAAAGTGCTGATGATAGCGATGAAAATGAGGGCGAATCGTCCGAGGAAACTTAATTACTAAGGCAATAAAGCTGTTGAAAAAGGGGCGACATGCCCCTTTTTTCTTATTCAGTTGATCCAATCTCATATCGGCAGGAGTACTTGACTTGCAGTTTATTCAAAGGGTAATTTGACGACTATTGTAATGAGATTATCTCGACAAGAACTTTACGAATCTTCAGGAGAGTTTCAGCGTACTGTATCGATCAGTGAACTGGGACTTGACGATTTATCCTTATTAAAAGATAATCTTCCCGTAACAATGAAAATCAAAAGAAGTGGTTCTACTCTGGATGTACAAGGTGAAGTTACCGCTGATCTGAAAGAGACCTGTGACCGATGTCTGGAAATTTACGATAAAACTATAAAAGGTTCTTTCCGAATACTTGTGGCTGAAGACCCTTCTATGTTAAATGAGACCTCAAATTCTGACATAATGTTTTTCTCTACTGATCAAAATGAAATTGATATATCACCTGCTTTACGAGATTCGATCGTTCTCGAGAGGCCTATGAAGGAAATTTGTAGCAAAGAGTGCAAAGGACTATGTGCCGGGTGCGGCGTAAATCTGAACACTTCTAGTTGCAAATGCAAAAAGGAGGAGATGGATGAACGGTGGGCTCCTCTGAAAGAAATAAATCTGTCTGACATGGAGAATTAATATGGCACTTCCAAAAAGAAAACAGTCAAAAGCCCGCGGTAGAAAAAGGCGAACACACTGGAAAACGAAGGCACCAACCATCTCAACCTGTTCACAATGTAATCAGCCCAAGATGCCCCATAGGGCATGTCCCAACTGTGGCTATTACAGGGGCAGGCCAGTAACTACGCCTACCAGCTAGTAATCACGATGAGAATAGTCGTTGATGCCATGGGGGGTGACCACGCACCATCAGAAGTCATCAAAGGTGCTCTGGAAGCCGTATCAATTGATCCCACAATTGATCTTACTCTTACAGGCAATGAGTCCAAGATCCAAGAAAGTTTAACTGATTCAAATAAACCATCTTCTGTCGATATTCACCATACTTCACAACAAGTAGAAATGACGGATCGGCCCTCTCAAGTGATGAAACAAAAGCCAGATTCTTCAATTGTTTCCGGAATAAATCTGATAAAAAAAGATAAAGCGAAAGCTTTTGTGAGTGCAGGAAGCACAGGGGCTATCTTGGCTGCTTCACTACTTCTCCTTGGCAGAATTGAGGGAGTTAAGCGACCGGGGCTGGGTGTCTTCATACCTGTAGGCAAAACCGGTTTTGTTCTTTGCGATGCCGGAGCTAATTCAGAATCCAAACCGACTCACTTCGTTCAATTTGCCACAATGGCATCAAAATATATGTCCCACATTCAAGGAGTTGAGAATCCTTCAGTAGGACTACTGAATATCGGTACTGAGGAAACAAAGGGTACCGAAGTTTATGTGGAATCTCACGAACTGATGAAAAAATGTCTTCCGTCATTCAAGGGAAATATTGAAAGCAGATACCTCTTTGAAGGAAATGTTGATGTTATAGTTTGTGATGGTTTTCTGGGCAATAATATCGTGAAATTAGCAGAAGGGTGGATAGCCCACGTCCATCGGGATGTTTCACAACGGCTGAAAGATCAAGTCAACTCGGCTAAAGAAAAAAAACTGTTCAAATCCATCTTCTCCAAAGCCATGCAGCACTTCGAATACGAAGAGTATGGTGGTGTACCCTTGCTTGGTGTAAACGGTGTGGTTATCATTTGTCATGGTAGTTCTCCAGCCCGTGCGATTAAGAACGCCATATTTGCAGCAAAGAAATGTGTCGAGACCGATCTGATTGGATCCATAAGAGATGATATATCATCAACTGTCTCGCTAATTGAAAAATACACATAGCTTTGCAAGCAACCATTTCAGCCGTTTCTCATTATCTTCCAGATCGCGTCATGACGAATGCCGAACTCGAGCAGATTGTTGACACTTCCGATGAATGGATTCAAAGCAGGACCGGCATCCTGGAGCGCCGCGTTGTGGCTGAAGGAGAAGCCACATCCCACATGGGAATCAAATCTGTGGAACAGATCCTGCAAAAAAGCAGCACAAGTGCTCAGGAGATTGATGTCATTATTGTAGGTACCATTACGCCTGATATGTTTTTCCCCTCTACTGCCGCACTTGTCCAAGATGCTATTGGTGCTACGAACGCCTGGGCGTTTGATCTGAACGCCGCATGTTCAGGCTTCATTTTCTCTTTAGGGATCGGAGCCAGCTTAATTGAAAGTGGGAAACACAAAAAAGTGTTGGTCATCGGTGGCGATACCATGACTTCTGTTTTGGATTATGAAGATCGAGATACATGTGTTCTTTTCGGCGACGGCGCGGGAGCCGTGCTTCTTGAACCAACTAACGATGAAAACGGGATTGTTGATTCGGTCATGTACACGGATGGCAGTGGTGGTAACCGGCTATACATGCCGGCCGGAGGTAGCCGCCAGCCCGCAACCCTCGAAACGGTAGAGCAGCGGCTTCATTATCTTAAGCAAGACGGCCGAGAGGTTTATAAGTCGGCGGTTCGGGGAATGGCTGATGCCGCTCAGGCACTTTTGGAAAGAAACAACTTCTCAGCTAAAGATGTGACCCTTTTTATTCCACACCAAGCTAATAAACGAATTATTGATGCCAGTGCGGAGCGGCTGGGTCTCAGTAAAGAACAAGTGTTTATCAACATAGACCGAGTTGCCAACACCACTGCCGGCACCATCCCCATCAGTTTAAGTGAGGCCGTCAATGAAGGCCGGTTGCTAGAAGGAGACCTTGTCGTCCTGGCGGCGTTCGGGGCAGGGTTTACCTGGGGAGCTACCCTCGTGAGATGGGGAAAGTGCGTATGAGTACGGCTTTCCTCTTTCCGGGCCAAGGTTCCCAAAAAGTTGGGATGGGAAAAGATTTGGTTGAAACCTCCGTTTCAGCAAAGAGACGATACGAAGAGGCCAATGACATTATGGGCATGGATCTAGCGAAACTCTCTTTCGAGGGACCAGAAGAAACTCTTCGGCAGACCGAAGTCACTCAGCCTGCACTTTTCGTTGTCAGCGTTGTACTGGCAGAACTTGCGATGGCGGGAGGACTTACACCGAGTTTTTCAGCCGGGCACAGTCTCGGCGAATATTCTGCACTGACAACTGCTAATGTTTTCACCTTCACAGAGGCTCTGACACTGGTCAAACTCCGGGGTGACGCCATGAGCCAAGCTGGACAGGAACGCTCCGGTACTATGGCTGCAATTATCGGACTTGATGCTGACGCTGTGGAAAGCATCTGTGGTGAAGTATCTGAGGGAGCGAAAGTGGCCGTACCGGCGAATTTCAATTCTCCGGGGCAAATTGTAATTTCCGGGAATGTTGATGCGGTAAAAAATGCCATGAAGCT
>Ga0209753_1000499_pt1 | contig 16412 bp, 9 predicted proteins | sample METZYME_3_550m_FD_187550 | JGI IMG/M metagenome (GOLD analysis project Ga0209753, IMG submission 187550) | Marine microbial communities from oxygen minimum zone in mesopelagic equatorial Pacific - METZYME_3_550m (SPAdes) (version 2) | ecosystem: Environmental > Aquatic > Marine > Oceanic | place... | reverse complement strand
AAACATCTATTCACTTTCAAGGGCCGGTTACTTTCCCAAATGGCTGTCCGTCACCGGCGAAAAACGAAAGACACCCCACGTGGCCCTTATATCTGGGGGCGTTGTTGGGTTTTTAATTTTGTTGACCATGTTTTTTACTGGTGGAGCGGGTGCAGCGTTCGGCAAGACAATTCTTTCGATGGCAGTATTTGGAGCTGTTATCGCATACGCCATGCAATGCCTGGCCTTTATAATACTCCGGGTAAAATTTCCAAACATTGAAAGACCCTACCGAAGCCCATTGGGAATACCCGGCGCGGCCATCGCACTAATCATATCACTCGCGACACTGTTTTTTTTGTTTTTGATTGAAGAAAACCTATACGGTGTTGTTGGAATGGCGATCTGGTTTCTCGTTGGAGTGATTTACTTTGCTGCATACGGAAGGCATCGCTTGGTGTTTTCGCCGGAGGAGCAATTTGCTTTAAACCAGATTACAGAGTCGGCGAGTGAGTTGAAAGCTGGGGAACTCAAATAATGGGCAAACAACTTTTGAAAAAAAGTGTTAAAGGACTCAGCCTTATCGCGTTGTTTGCACTTGGCCAAGCGGCAGCGGCGAAACAGCCGAATGAGTCGAAGGTGACGTTGATCGACGGCAGCTGGAACCCCGGCGAGGGCGGGCCAGTGACAACACAGGCCAACCCGCTCAACCGGCCATTCGGAGTCGATTTCGATTCGAAAGGTCGCATGTGGGTCGTCGAGTTGGAGGGAGGCCGGGTGCATCGCTTGGCCAACGGCGTTCGCAAACAGGTCGGCGGAGACGGCAGCAAAAGTTACCGGGGCGACGGCGGTTCGCTTGGCCAAGCGACCTTCAACGGCATGCACAATCTGGCCATCGCGCCGGATGACTCGGTGTACATTGCCGATAGCTGGAATCACTGCATCCGCCGGGTTGATGCCAAGGGGCACATCACCACGTACGCCGGGAGGGGTAAAGCCGGTTTCAGCGGGGATGGCGGTCCGGCGGCCAAGGCCCAGTTCAATTACATCATGTGCATTGCGTTGACCCACAATGGCAACAAACTGTACGTGGCCGACCTCAAAAACCGCCGCATCCGAGAGATCGACCTCAAGTCCGACAAGGTTCGAACCATCGCCGGCAACGGCCAACGGGGTGTTCCAAAGGACGGTGCCAAGGCGACGCAGGCCCCATTAGTTGACCCACGCGCGGTTTGCAGCGACACCGCAGGGAATGTGTACGTGCTTGAGCGCGGAGGACACGCGCTCAGGGTGGTGCGGCTGGATGGCCGGATTTACACCGTCGCCGGCAATGGGGAAAAAGGTAACAGCGATGGCAGGGGTTCAGCCGCGCGATTCAACGGGCCGAAACATATTTGCGCCGATCCGGCGGGAAATATTTACGTCGCTGATGATGTGAATCATTTGATTCGCAAGTACGAACCGGAAACCGGCGAGGTCTCAACCGTGCTTGGCCGCGGGAAGGTAAAACTCTCAAAGCCGCACGGGGTGACCTGGGACAAGGGCAAATTGTATGTCGTCGATTCCAGCAACCATCGGATACTCCGGGTGGAGTGAGGAAACAAAAAAAACATGCTCAGTATGTTCACTCCCTCAAACTCAACCGTCCCGGCACTTGGCCAAGGTTCACTCGTTGGCCGCCCCAGGAGTGGCCGCCCCCTTGCTGAAATCGCCTTTGGCGTCCGGTAAGCGGCGGTACGCCGAGTCAGGGCCAAGCTTGGCAAAGTTCACTTCGTCGAGGATCGAATTGCCGGCGTTGTCGCTGTCGATGAGCTGGATCGTCTCGCCGCCCTTGGCCAACTTGAAGTTGGCGTGCAGGCCCTTCTTGGCTTTGCCGTCTTCGTCAGCCCAAACAACCAATCGCCCACCCGCCACAATTTTGGTGCCTTTAGGGAACTTCCATTTGCGAGGGTTCTTTTTGCTGTCGGTCAGGAATTTACCGGATAAGTCGACCTCACTGTCGGAGGTGTTCGCGATCTCGATGTAGTCGTCGAAGTCGCCCTGTGGATCCTTGGCTGCCGCCTGATTTTCGGAAACAACCTCGTTGATTGCCAGAACGGATTGGCTGGTCTTGGGAGCCTTAACGCGGAAGGTCAGAGGCTTGGCCTCGGCATGGGCCGGATAAAAATCGGAGGTCATCTCCGCCCCACCGGAACGGGCCTCGACGTAGTAGCGAATCTTTTTGCCGGCGAGCTGTGCCGGGATGTTTGCGGTGAACATGCCGACATCCGCTTGGCCATCGGGCTGCATCGCCATCTGCTTGTACGGCTCGTTTTTGCCGTCGGCGAACCAGAGAATAATCGTCTTGGCCAAGGTTTTGCCGGTCGTTTTGGCGGCAATACGGGTCGAATCGGTTGACTTGGCTTCGTCGAGTTCAGTCACCGAGACAATCTTCGGCGCCGGGAGATTCACCTCCGGATGGTTCAGCAGAAACTCTCGGCGGCCCATGGTAAACGGCTTGAGGCCGAGCTTGGTGCGTCGCCCGTCGGAGCTTGTTTCCACCAATCCTTTTTCAAACGCCTCGTATGAACTGTGTTTGCGGACGTCCTTTTTGACTTCGTCCCGGATTAGGGCTGCGTACCCTTCGACGAGCGGGCTGATTTTGTCCCAGGTGATCCACTCCTGGGTGATCGTCTTGAGGTGGTGCCGATAGCGTGCCTTAAAGTGCGGCACTTGGAACAGCTTGTACATGAGTGGGCGGTCTGGGTTGTCGGCATTATAAAATGGCTCAAGCTTTGGACCGCGCAGCCCGGACGGCATACCGGGGCCGCCCGGGATGTTCATCACCTCGTTGCCGTCGTGCTGCAGCAAATGGAAGCGCCCATCCGGATCGAGGTATAGGTTGTAATCGCTTCCTCGGGTGAAATACCCCTCATCCTGAAAAACGCACTCGAGCGCCAATGACCACATAGCGCTGTCGATATCAAAGCGTCCATTTAATTTTTCTGCCAATTCTTCGATGGGGGTTTCATCCAGCAGCTTGGTGAACTGCTGCAATTCTTTCCAAGCCTCTTCTTTGCCTTCCGTGCGTTGTTGAAAGCCAGTGTAATCTTCCTTTTTCTCCCCCGGATAACGGAGGTTGCCACTGCCACCTCCGCCTGCGCCAATCTTCCAACGCACACCGTCTCGTGTGCCGAAGTTGTCCTCGAGGAAATCCTTGTTGAACTGCTGGATGTGCGAGTAGAGGCCCCAGCTTTCGCCGTTGATCACCACTTTGACGAAGTTGCCCTTGAAGGCAGGAATGTAATCGCGGGCCACGTGCGAATAAATGACCTCACGCATGAACGTCGGGTCCGAGTTGGCGTTGAGCAGATTGAGCGTTTTATAGCCAAGCAACTTTTGGTCGCTGTGCTTGTGGTCGATGTAAAGGTTCATCGACCGTTTTAAGTCGGGCGATACGGAACGATAAGAGGAGTTGCCGCGAAACTTCAGGCCAACGTTCTTGTAGAGTTTGCCGTCTACGGTCAGGTCAGCGGGCACGGCGACGTCGGTCCGGTAAAAGGCCTCCATCTCCTCCTTCCACTCGTTATCCTTGAACTTGATGAACAACGTGCGGAGCGTGCCCTCGTCGTAAAGCTTGGTACCGAGATCCTTGTCATTGCCTGGCTCAAGCCGCTCGGCTTTTGAAAAGTCGCGGGGTTCGGGGGCGGGACGACTGCTGCCGCCCCTCGGATCAGGACGGGCTCCGCGAGCGCTGCGAGAAGGTGGCCTGCCGCCACGGTCCCCGTCTGGGCGGGGTGGCCGGCCTCCGCGCTGACCCCGATCGCCGCCGCCATCACCGCCGCGTTGCTCCTCCATATATTTTCTCGCAGCGGAACGCTCAGCTTTGTCGAGAAGCCCATCATCATCCTTGTCAAACTTTGGGATCAACTCGATCCGTTGCCCGCGTCGGGAACCTCCCCTGCCCCCGCCTCCCCGGGCGCGACCCCCGCGATCAGGCGGCGGGCCTGCTGCACGACCGTTGGCATCCGGTGGCCCACCGGGTCGACCCCTTTCATTGGAAAAGGCATTGGGACCGCCGCCACTCCGAAACGACTCCCGGGCGGCTTCACGCTCCTCCTCATCCAGTTTGCCGTCCTTGTTTTTATCAAAGCGCTCAAGAATTTGTTTACGCTGCGCTTCGCGGTCCGGGCGTTCACCACGTCCCGGTCGGTCGGCGGGTTGTGCAGTGAGACTGGAATTCGTAGAGGCCACAAGGCCAAACACGAGAATTAATTGAAAAGATGTAATTTTCATATGCAGATTATACTCTAAGCCCCGAACCAAGTGGATGGGGGATGTACGGTCCGAAGCAGCAAATGGTTACAGCTTTATCAATGGATTGAAACCATTATCCGTTCTGCGAGGCGCTTGGCCGGTTGGCTTGCCGCGCGAACATCGGGTTGCCTTTGGCAGGGGATTGTGTTGCATTCGAACGCCTTGCCATCGGGCAGATAAAATATAATTAGATGTAATTTATGTCACAAACAGACAGCAAAAATCTTTGGGCGCGATTCCAGCGTCATTACACAGAGTTCCCTGCCCTCGGGTTGGCTCTGGACTTGAGCCGAATGAACTTCACCGAGGATTTTCTTGAGCAAATCAAGCCGCGCTTGGACAAGGCGTTCAACGCGATGGATGAACTCGAGGCAGGCGCCATCGCCAATCCCGACGAGAATCGAATGGTCGGCCATTACTGGCTACGGAACTCCACCCTGGCGCCGACCGGGGATATTACGGCTGCGATCGATCAAGCTTTGGCCGGTATCAAGGCGTTCGCAGCCAAGGTACACAACGGTGAAATTCAGGGAGCAGAAGGAGCGTTCGAAAACTTTTTGATAATTGGCATTGGCGGCTCGGCGCTTGGCCCGCAGTTCGTTGCACGCGCCCTTACGCAACCCGGAAAGGACAAGATGACCCCTTGGTTCATCGACAACACCGACCCCGATGAGATTGACCGGATTAAGGCTAAATTAGCAAATTCATTAAGCAAAACGCTGGTTATCGTTATTTCAAAGTCTGGCGGAACCAAGGAGACCCGAAACGGTATGCTCGAGATGCAGGACGCCTATCAAGCCGCCGGTTTGAGCTTTGCTGAGCACGCTGTCGCTGTAACCGGCGACGGGAGCAATCTTGACAACATTGCTGCGACCGAAGGTTGGATACAAAGATTCCCGATGTGGGACTGGGTCGGTGGACGGACCAGTGAGACCTCGGCCGTTGGCCTACTGCCGGTCGCGCTTCAGGGCTTTGACATTGACGAGTTACTCGCTGGCGCTGCCGCATGCGATGCCGTAACACGCGCAAAATCGTTTGCTGATAACCCGGCCGCACAACTTGCAGCGATGTGGTTCTACGCCGTTGAGGGTCGAGGCTCCAAAGACATGGTTATCCTGCCATACAAAGATCGGCTCGGGCTTTTTTCGAAGTACCTGCAGCAACTCATCATGGAGTCGCTTGGCAAGGAACGTGACCTCGGCGGCCAAGTCGTCAACCAGGGCATCTCAGTTTACGGCAACAAAGGATCTACAGATCAGCACGCCTACATCCAGCAACTGCGCGAAGGCGTGCACAACTTTTTCGTTACCTTCATCCGGGTGCTGAAGGATCGTGACGGCGACTCAATGGAGGTTGATAAAGGCATCACCACCGGCGACTATCTAGATGGATTTTATCAAGGGACACGCAAAGCACTTTATGAAAACGACAGAGAATCTATAACAGTCACAGTTACTGAGGTCAATGAATTTAACATTGGCGTGCTATTGGCATTGTTTGAAAGATCTGTCGGTTATTATTCATCTATAATTAATGTAAATGCCTACCATCAGCCGGGTGTTGAAGCCGGTAAAAAAGCAGCCGGTGACGTTATTGATTCACAAGCTAAAATTGTTGAATTTCTTAGTAAAAACAGCAACTCTTCTCATTCTGCCGAGGAAATTGCCGAAGGGATTAACTCTTCGGGAGAGGTGGAAAAAGTATTTCTTATTTGCCAACACCTTTCAGCGCAAAAGGATCGAGGCATTAAAAAAATGCCTTCCGATTCATTGAGTGAAATGACCTTTCAAAAACAGTAGTCCGTGTTTCTTTATCCAAAGAAATATGATGTGATTGTAGTCGGTGGCGGCCACGCCGGGATAGAGGCTGCCTTGGCTTCGTCGCGCATGGGATGCTGCACACTTATGCTGACGATGAACGCCGATACCATCGGGCAGATGTCCTGCAATCCAGCGATCGGTGGCTTAGCAAAGGGGCACCTCGCGCGGGAGATAGATGCCTTCGGGGGGGAGATGGGCATATGTACCGATATGACAGGGCTGCAGTTTCGGATGCTCAACACAAAAAAAGGGCCAGCGGTGCGTGCCCCTCGGGCACAATGCGACAAGAAGGCTTATCAATTTAGAATGAAATGGATTTGCGAACGCGAATCCAACCTCGACGTGACACAAGGCCAAGTTGCCCGGTTGGTTCACAAAGCGGAAAACATAACAGGAGTCGAGACGACAATGGATGTCCGATACGAGGGATCAACAGTGGTCATTACCACCGGGACGTTCCTCAAGGGCTTGATGCATGTCGGCTCCAATAAGCAGAGCGGAGGGCGTACCGGTGAAGGTTCAGTCGGTGGTTTTTCTGAGTCGTTGCGCTCTGTGGGCCTGAAACTTGGGCGGTTGAAAACCGGTACCCCACCCCGATTACTGAAGCGCTCAATTGACTTTTCTAAAACCGAATTACAAACAGGTGACGAGCCGATTCCTTATTTCAGTTTCTGGAAGGAGGATTTGTTCCACGTGGAACATTCAGGAGTCAATCCAAAGGATATCGGTCATTCAGCTGGGAAATATCCTCCTGGATCCATCTTGGATCGCATTAACGGTCAAATACCATGTTATATCACCTTCACAACTGATAAAACATCCAAAATTATTAAGAAAAACCTGCATAAATCCCCAATGTACTCCGGTGAGATTAAGGGGGTTGGACCGCGGTATTGTCCCTCCATCGAGGACAAAATTGTTCGTTTTGCAGATAAAGAGCGGCATCAAATTTTTTTGGAACCAGAAGGCATATCTACAGATGAAATCTATGTAAATGGCTTTTCCACCTGTCTTCCTATTGATGTGCAGTACGAAATGGTTCGTACAATCCTTGGCTGCCAAAACGCAGAAATCCTTCGTCCGGCCTATGCCGTGGAATACGATTTCGTTTTTCCAACTCAGTTAAAAGCCACGCTAGAGGCAAAATCGTGTACGAACCTTTTTTTGGCAGGGCAAATTAACGGCACGTCTGGATATGAAGAGGCCGGGGCGCAGGGATTGATGGCTGGCATCAATGCAGCGCTAAAAGTACAGGGCAAGCCGGGCATGGTGTTGCGCAGGGATCAAGCCTACATCGGTGTCCTGATTGATGACCTTATCACCAAGGGCACCGCTGAGCCGTATCGCATGTTTACATCCCGTGCCGAATACCGGTTGCTGCTCAGACAGGACAACGCCGACCTTCGTTTGTGTGAAATCAGCAGAGGAATACGATTGTTGTCTGATCGCAGATATGAGCTTTTTCAAAAAAAGAAGGCCGATGTAGAAAAGGAGTTGGATAGGATTCGAGAGGAGCGTCTTGGCGGCATCAGTTTGGAACAGTTACTCAAACGAAACGATTATCGCCATTCAGATCTACCCCAGACCCAAGAGAGCATTACGCAAGAAGTGGCCGAACAGGTAGAGATCTCCGTGAAGTATGCCGGGTATATCGAGCGCCAAGAGTCAGAAGTGGATCAATTCAAGAAAATGGAGAGCAGGGCAATTCCAGAGTGGCTGGATTATGATCAAATCCCCGGCTTGAAGAATGAATCGCGCCAAAAATTAAAGGAAATCCAGCCTGCAACAATTGGCTTAGCATCAAGAATTTCAGGAATTAATCCAACTGATGTAAGCCTATTGATGGTTTGGATTAAGCGGGGAAGGGAGAAGAAATCCGGTAATTCAAGCTCGGTAGTTTCAGTATGCCACAGCGAAGATTGAACGACTTTTCATGTTCCACGTGGAACATTTATGTCAAAGGAATCGACCGATAATTGGCTTAAGGTTTTCAATTGTATCGCCAGGCCAAGCGCTTTTCTCGGTCATTATAGCATTGTCCAGTGCTCTATGGCTTGGCCAGGCGGGGGTGTCTGGAATCTTTGGGACTGCATACCGGATGATTGTTTTTGCAGAGGAAACATTCTTTTTAAGACAGGCAATGATGGTTTCTACTGAGACTGGTTCCTCCTCTACTTTCCAGCAGTCATAGTCCGTCACCATGGCCAGTGTTGCGTAAGAGATCTCCGCCTCGCGCGCGCAGCGGGCCTCACCCATGTTGGTCATTCCAATCACGTCGAATCCCAGTTTTTGGTTTCGGAGAGACTCGGCACGTGTGCTGAACGCCGGGCCTTCCATGTTGACGTAGGTTCCCCGGTCGTGCGCCTTTGCTCCTGACTCATTGGCGGCGGCAAGGAGTATCGTTCGTAGCTCCTCACAAACCGGTTCGGCAAAAGCCACGTGCCCTACGATACCATCCCCAAAAAAAGTATGAGTCGTTGATTGCTTCGTATTGTCGATGAATTGATCGATTAAAACGATCTCGCATGGAGCGTACTGGGGTTGAAGAGATCCAACCGCACTGGCGCTTATGATCCATGAAACCCCCATTTCTTTCATCGCCCAAATGTTTGCCAGATGATTCAGTTCGCTTGGTAGAATCCGATGGCCACGGCCATGGCGGGGAAGAAAAACCAAATCACGATCCTCAAGTTTTCCTGTCAGGAACTCATCGGATGGATCGCCAAAAGGGGTTGTCATTTTGATCCACTCATTCGCTTCAAACCCATCAATGTCATATAGTCCACTTCCACCAATAACGCCTATTTTATTCATCACCCAGGATGCTACTCCGGATCGTTTCGCAGGAAAACAAAGATTAAAATTAATAAACAAACAAACTAGTATAAACAACATTCTAATGGATTGTATGGAGCAATTTAGCAACGTAGGATTGAATCAGCTGCTATAAATGATTAACAGAATAATTAAATATAATTATTTATATCCCCCAAAAAAAGGTTTTTTTGTAAGGAGCTTACTTCTTCTTCTTTGCCATTTTGCTTTTGAAAAGATTCAGACAGAAGCAGCACCCATTTACGTTGATACGCAGTTTGAGTTGCCATCTGGATTCCACATTTACAAACTCGCGGAAAATACTGCGACAGGCGGTAGTTACGATATCGTATTTGATGGTCAGGGGAGAATCTTGGTGGGTGACACCACCTCGGTAAGGCGTCTTGAGGACAAGGATGAGGATGGCATTTATGAAAGTTACGAGGTCATTGCAACAGGGTTAGGGGGCCGCGGCCCTCAGGGTCTGTTGGTGTACGGTGACAGTCTCTACGCGGTCGGTGGCGATGGCGTTCAGCTATATTCAGGATATGAGAGCGGTGACGTTCTAAGGCATCAGGGGCGGCTTGGAGCCAGGTTCAACACCGGAGGGGATCATGCTGCCCATACGCTGCTTCGGGGTTTTGATGGTTACATATACCTTGTCACAGGTGATGGCGGAGGGATTAAAAATCGTACCCATATCACCGAGGAGACCTCCCCGGTTTTATTTGAGCGCGCCGCTTCCGTATTCAGATTTGATCAGAGCGGTACTCGTTGGGAATGCGTTAGCAGCGGTAGTCGGAACCCGCCGAGTCTCGGGATGAATTATCTTGGAGAGTTTTTCAGTATGGACAGCGACATGGAGTGGCACGTGGATCTGCCGTTCTATCGGCCAGTCAGATTGAATCACTGGATCATCGGCGGAGATAATGGCTGGCACGGTGTCGGGGCATTGAAGCCTTATCAAATCGATAATGTACCGGGTGTGGTTGAGGTCGGGCGGGGATCTCCCAACTGGGGCCAGTTCTATGAGCATAACCAGTTTCCTGAGCGCTACCGGGACAGTTTCTTTGTTTGTGACTACCGATGGAAGTCGGCGACAAGTGGTGGTTATAATTCCACCGGCCGCCTGGTGGCATTTCACTTAAAACTCGACGGAGCCAACTGGACAGGAGAGGTGGAGGAGTTTGCCAAGGGCAAGCCCGGTGGCGTGGATGGTAATGGAACCCCAATCAATTTTGGCTTGGTTGACCTTGAGATTGCGCCTGATGGCAGTCTGGTTTTTTCCGATCATAACCAGGGGATTTGGCGGCTGTTTTATGACCCGACAAACCACTACAAAAAAAACGGCCCCCCCTCGTTGAAGCCTAAGCATATCGTTTGGCCAAGCGATCAGGCAGCCTTCCTCAAAACCTTACTCACCCTACCTCAGCCCATGTCGGAATGGACCCGCCTTCAAGAGGTTAGGGGATTTGAGTTGGCCAAGTTCGATCTTGGTCAAGCGCTTCAAGAGTACGTCTTTGTGGAAAAGAATCCACTGCGCCGGAGGCTCCGGGCATTCCGGCTTCTAGCCTCCTCATTTGCAGAGTTGCCGACTGAATTTGCAAAAATTTTTGCGACCTGCTCCGAGCCAAAACTGCGAGGGCAAGCTGCTTGGCTCTTGGGGATACGTGGGCAAAAAGCCGAGCAGCCATTTTTGGTTGACCTGCTTTCCGACCCTGATCCTTTTGTCCGGCGCCGAGCTGCAGAAGCGCTGTCACGTAACTCTTCGCAGGAGGCGTCGGCGGCGCTGGTGGATCGTTTGAGTGATCCGGTTCGGATGGTGCGCTACACTGCAATGACGGCACTGGCTCATCGATCGATTGACGATTGGATCGATCGGGCGCTTGGCTCGGACGATTCGCAGACCGTGATGCGGGCTTTGATTCCCGCAAAGTATCAGCGCATAAAAAATAAGCCGAAATGGGTCCGGGTGGCGTTCGACAAGTTGCTTCGAGCAGATCTAAACTCGAGCGAGGACGAATTGGATTTTCTACGAGTAGTCCAACTGAATGCAGCGATCCTGAACAGGGACGATCCATTGTTGAGCAAAATCGGGTCGCGCGTTTTGTCAACTTTTCCGGCCAAGGATAGGTCGGTGCGATGGGAGCAGGCCGTGGTGCTTGGACAGCTTGGTGTGAATGAGGCTTTTGGTGTGATGCTGGCGGAGTTGTTGAGGGAGTCGAATTATGTCACGCAGTTTCATTTGGCGGATTGCATCGCTGACTTGGCTGGCGGTTGGACCGAGGCAGAGCAGGGGCAGTTAGCTGATTGGGTACTCTCAACGCAGTCCGGGTGGTTCGCAGAGTTAGATGGCAAGGGACGGCAGTTTCCCGGTTTTTGGCAGACTGTGATGCGCGATTTAATGGAGCATCATGGTGAAGCGCTGATTGCCCGACTCGACAAAATCAACACGAACGGTTCGTTGCACCGTTTGTTTTTCGATTGGTTCGGCAAGCGGGCGGATAGTACTGATTTACTGTTAAAAATTTACCATAACGAAAAATCGCAAGGCGCAAAACTGAAGCTACTGAACTTAGTTCCACGGATGGATCAGGACAAAATGGCTGCTTTTTTGGAAAATGAGCTCAGCCAAGCGCCGGCTCACGAGTTGCGATTGGCGCTGCTCACCCACTTGGCAAGGACCGGACAACCAACCAAGCGTCGGAGCCTTTTTTTGCAGGCTTTGCTGGATGGCGGGAACCACACGATGATTCAATCTTGCGCGCAGAGGGTATTTAGCGATGGCCAAGCACTTGGTTCATATTTGGCAGCGCTGACCGGGAAGCACAGTGGGATACCGGTCAAGGTGTACGCACGGTTGTTGGGACACATGTCCAGAGAGCCAAGTCTGACAGAAGAGTTGGAGGCGGCGTTGCAAGTGCTAAGCGGGGCGAGCCGTGAGGTTTACAAGACGGAGCCCCATTGGATTTGGACCTCCAAACGCGAAGTCGCTGAAGAGGTATTCTTTCGCAAGATAATTCAGATTCCCGAAGGGGCCGGTCTGATTGCAAGTGTCGAGGGAACTTGCGATAACGAATTCACGCTGTTTGTGAACGGGGAGCGAATCGGACACAGCAACACTTGGGAGAGCCCGGTGCGGTTTTCGCTCAACGGGAAACTGAAGCAGGGAGCGAATCATCTCGCGGTCGAGGCTGCAAACCATGGCGGTCCGGCCGGGCTGCTGCTACGGTTCGAGTATTTGACTTCTGATGGCAAATTGCAGTTTGCGGTAACGGACCAATCGTGGCGAAGCTCATCAAATTTGTTCGAAGGCTGGAAGAGCGCCACCAAGCTTCCGCCCGACTGGGAAGCCCCCTTGGTGCTGGGGAGCCAGTTGACCGGTTCATGGGAAGGCAATGCAAACATCCTGAAAGACACCAAGGTAGATGCGAGCCGAGCCGAGCGCATGGCGGTGATGCGGCACTGGGCCGCCTGGTACAAGGAGGAGTTTGGCCAAGCGTTGGTGTTGCAGCAGGAAGGTACGGTTCAATTCCGGGACGATGCGGCGCTTCACACGGTATTGATGCAGGCTAAGGGTGGGGACGCGAAGTTGGGAATGAAAGTTTACCAGAAAGTAGGATGTCATGCTTGCCACGGTAGTCTGCCCGGAAAAAAAGGCCGAATCTTCGGCCCGGATCTCGCCGGAGTGACGCTGCGGATGACACGCCAGGAGTTGGTCGATGCGTTGATTTACCCGTCAAAGTTTGTGCCGGAACGCTTCAAGGCATTGCTGTTCGAGACTAAGAGCGGGGAAGCCTTCACCGGATTTATGACGCAGCAAACAGCCGACTCGGTGACGTTCACATATAACGAGGACACGAGGCGACTGCCGGTCAGTGAGATCTTAAGAATCAGACCACAGCCGATGTCATTGATGCCGCCCAAACTGCTCAACACGTTGTCGGATAAGGAATTGACCCACTTGGTGGCTTATCTTCGCTCGCTTAAGTGAGCGGATTAGAAAGCCAAAAGCTTGAGGTGGGATGTGCCACGGGCGGTGAGCACCCATTGCTGGGCTTTATTGAAAACCAGCTTGCGGCAGGGAGCCAGTTTGTAGACTTCGGGATCGACGTACAACAACTTGAATGGCTCGCTGTCAATGAAGACAGCTGTCTCGCGCGGGACGCAACGAACCGGCACGCCATTTGGATCCAGGGAAACCTCGTAGCCGGCAATATCATTGAGTGTGGTTAGGGGATCCACCAAGCCGGGATGGCGCCTTGCCCATTGCAAACCGGGAGAGCGAATCAGCACGCGACAAAGAACCGGTTGGTTACGGATGAATTTTTGAAGGCTAAACGCCTGCCGCTTGGCTTTGGCCTTGTGTTGACCGAGGAACACTTTCCAAGGATCAATACCGATCAGGTTTTGGCCATTCCACCGGTCGTGATCGTTTCGTTGGCCCGGCAGGTTGTTTTTGTACCAGACAGAAAAATTGGGATTGGCCAGTAGACAGATTTCAAAATGCATGTGTGCCCGTTCGCGTGAGATGCCTTGTTGCGTATTTGTTGTACGGCCCATTGTTGCTATTATTTCTCCGCTTTTCTTTGCCTGGCCAACGCTAAGTCCACGTTCGATTATGCGTAGGTGGGCGTAGAGCGTGTATACAGTCAGCTTGTCGATCTTATGCCGCATGACGATGTACTTGCCGTAGTTCGACAAACCCGGCTTGGCGTTGATGTAGGCAATAGTGCCATCGGCGGCTGCACTGACGGGGTCGATCGGCTCGCCTTTTGCATCGCGCTGGGTGCATTTGATGTCTAGGCCTTCGTGCATTTGCCAGCCCTCGGAGCGGACACAACCGAAGGTGCCGCTAGGCCAAGTGCGGCCGATCGTGGGGGTGAAGTAGTCAGCCTCTTTGCCTGACTCGAAGATCGCCTGGTTAGGTGTCGGCAGTTGGAATGGCTGGCCAAGTGCAACGGCGACTTGGCCAAGTGCAATCGTCAACAGCAGCCCCTTGCAACGCCTCATTAATTTTTATCTTTAATTTCTTTAATTGCCGAGGTCAGTCCGTTAATGATCCGCTCGGCTTCCTCGCGGGAGCAGTCCGGTGTGAACCGGATGATACCGGTGGCGTTTCGATTGGTGATCATTGGGGCTGCGAGGACTCGCGGTTCTGTAAACTGGCAGAAGATGGCCATCCGCTTGCCTTTGTTCGACGTGGTGAAACTTTCGAGCACGGCGGTGCCGTGGCGGTTGAACTGAAATTGAATCGCAAATCCCCCAATGGCCTCCATCAGCGTGGCTTGCTCAAGGTCGGCAGTGTCGAGAAACGGCTCACTATTAACGTAAAATATAATCGGATCGGCCCTGTAAACGGCCATCTTTTTGGAATATTTGGTTCCATCGTTGTTTTGCTCCATATAAAGAGCGATCAAACTGTAGTTTTCTCCTGGCTCCTTTTTACCAATGGATTGGCACCCCAATCCAACTCCAGCGCTCAAAACAATTGCTGCTAAATAGTGTTTGATCATGCTCGACATGGTCTTAATAATCCCCCGCCGCTCTTCGGAGGGGCAACCTGTATACACCATGGGCAAACAACACAACAAAGTTATCAAACGCAAACGGCGCAAGGCCTATCTGAAACGCAAGCAGGCCGCTGCCAAAAAGTAACCGCACGCTCAACCCTGCCCAAAGCAGGACGGTGGAGCCCAACTGAATAATTATCAAAATGTCTAAAATATATAACGATATTGTGGAGACGGTTGGCCGTACGCCGTTGGTGCGGCTAAACAAGGTTACTGAGGGCATCGACGCCACGGTGTTGCTGAAGTGTGAATTCTTCAACCCGCTCTCCAGTGTTAAGGACCGAATTGGTATGTCGATGATTGAGGCTGCCGAAAAAAGCGGCGAGTTGACCAAGGACACGGTCATCATTGAGCCAACCAGTGGTAATACCGGCATCGCCTTGGCGTTCGTAGCGGCAGCGAAGGGTTATCGACTTATCCTCACCATGCCTGAGACTATGTCGCTTGAGCGCCGTACTTTACTGGCGATGCTTGGGGCACAACTTGTCCTTACCGAGGGGCCAAAGGGCATGAAGGGAGCCATCGAGCGAGCCAATGAGTTGGCTGCACAGACGCCCAACTCATGGGTACCTCAACAATTTGAAAACGCGGCCAATCCTGAGATTCATCGCCAAACCACTGCAGAGGAAATCTGGAATGACACTGATGGCGCGGTCGACATTATTGTGGCCGGTGTTGGCACAGGCGGCACACTCACCGGCTGCTATGAGGTCATTCATCCGCGCAAGCCGTCGTTCCAGGCGATCGCGATGGAGCCGGCCGACTCGCCGGTGATCTCGCAAACACTGGCCGGCGACGAATTGGCGCCGGGACCGCACAAGATTCAGGGAACCGGCGCCGGGTTTGTCCCAGCCAACCTCCACCTTAAGGGCGAGGATGGCAGCGATCAGATCACAGAGTGCGTCCGCGTCAGCAACGACGATTCGTTCGCCATGGCTCGCCGCTTGGCCAAGGAGGAGGGTATTCTATGTGGCATCTCCAGCGGGGCCAACGTGTGTGCCGCGCTCGAGGTCGCACGCCGCTCGGAGAACGCCGGCAAGGTGATTGTCACCTTCGCGCCGTCCACCGGCGAGCGTTACCTGAGCACCCCATTGGCCGAGGAAGCCCGCGCGCAGGTTGGGAGCTGATTGCGCTTGGCCTTTCATCCGCAACATTAGAGAAGCAAATGGACTATCCGATTTCCAGTCGGGCGGCTTCACTTGCGCCATCGCTGACGCTGGCCATTTCGGCCAAGGCCAAGGAGTTGCGTGCCCAGGGTGAGGATGTCATCGGCTTCGGCGCCGGTGAGCCGGACTTCGACACACCGCAACACATTAAAGACGCCGCCGCACAGGCGTTGGCCGACGGGTTCACCAAGTACACCCCGAGCAGCGGTATCCCGGAGCTGCGCCAGGCGGTTGCTGGTAAGTTCCAGCGCGACTACGGCGTCGAGTACGAACCGAGCCAGATTATTGTCAACTGCGGTGGCAAACACTCCTGCTTCAACGTCATTTACGCAACCTGTGAGGCGGGCGACGAGGTGATCATCCCCGCGCCGTACTGGCTCAGCTATCCTGAGATGGCCAAACTTGCCGGGGCCAAGCCGGTGATTCTTGACACCACCGATGAGACAGAATTCAAGGTCACGCCGGAGCAGTTGCGCGAGGCGATTACGCCGAATACGAAACTGTTCATTCTCAACTCGCCGAGTAACCCCACCGGCTCCGTGTACTCCACGGATGAAATCAAGGCGCTTGGTGATGTCTGCGTCGAGAAGGGCGTGCTCATCATGAGCGACGACATTTACGAGAAGCTCGTTTACGACGGAGCCAAGTTCACCAGCGTGACGACCTTCTCGGAGGAGCATCTGGCGCACACGATCATCGTGCACGGCTTGGCCAAGGCCTACTCGATGACCGGCTGGCGTATCGGCTTCCTTGCCGCACCCAAG
>Ga0209753_1000496_pt1 | contig 16480 bp, 7 predicted proteins | sample METZYME_3_550m_FD_187550 | JGI IMG/M metagenome (GOLD analysis project Ga0209753, IMG submission 187550) | Marine microbial communities from oxygen minimum zone in mesopelagic equatorial Pacific - METZYME_3_550m (SPAdes) (version 2) | ecosystem: Environmental > Aquatic > Marine > Oceanic | place... | reverse complement strand
TCCCAAAGGATGGGAACCATTTGCTTACGATAGCAACGATAATTTTGATCCACTCCTCTTACGGCGTCGCATCAAATAATTAGTAGAGTCGTAACCCGACTCACTCTATTACTTTAGCCCCTTAGCTTTCTTCGATCTGAGAGGTTTTTGAAATCTCCTATGTTTCTGTACTTCTTCTGAACGGAACGTAGAGAGAGCTAAAGCTCAGTTAAATATCATACACAATTGATAAGGGCTTTACCCTCTCCCACACTCAGTGACTCAGATTTTGGTTGAGTACAGAAGAAGTTCAGAAGATTTCAGCACAAAACTCATTCTAAATGTTGATCTACTTCGATTCACCTCAATCTGAAACTCAATGTAAACCGTTCAATCTGAAGTAGTTCTATGTAATTTGCTCGAATCGTAAAGAGGGTTCTCAAACCTTAATTAAAAACAAGATAAGCCAAGGATCATTGCATGGGCCTTGGTCTTGTGAATAAGACCTTCGAAAAAGCTTCTACGTTTTCGCCTTCTCGCAACTATCGAAGTATTGTGACTCATCGAACTAATCAACTAAATCGGCCAATATTGTAATGCCTCTAAATTGGTCAATCAAAGCCTTTAATTTACCGAACCTTATTTTTTGGGGTATGGGGTAGTAAGGCTGTAGCAAAAATAAGGTAAGCGGAGTTAAGAGGGTCATCTTATGAAGCGACTGAAAGCGAAGCTGTAAGGAGCTTACTTCTCAGCGTCCTTATTGCCACCCTCTAATTTACCCTCAATTACCTCTGCTTCTGATTGCTCTGCTATTGTTGCAATCGAATCTATGCCCTCTGCACTGATTAACGCTTCTCGCTCTTTGTCTGCCTTACGTTTGCCCTTCAATGCTGCCTTCATCGCTTTTGTGCCAATTGACTGAGAGCGCTGTAATGCTACCTCATCCAACGAGGAGTACCTTCTAATTCGGGCCGATCAGAAAAGGAGGTTATTGTTCGATGGTAACAAAACAATTCGTTTTTACCGATTGACGATGAACTGAGAATAGGTCAGAATTTAACTGTTATGACAACAGAACTAAAAAATAGCTGCGGAATGGGCGCATTGGTAGGTGTCCCCTTTTTTTTACTAGCATACTATGGCCAGATGTTTGGCCCTAATATGGATCTTATTGGTTCTTTAGGAACTGCGTTTGGCTGCTCTTTCGGTGTAGCAATGTGCAATTACGTATTGACAAGAAATAAGCCTAAAAAATCTGAATAAAGGTCACTCAGATTGAAATTAGCTGATTAATTCATCTTTATCTATCGATGATTTGATCAAACTCAATGAGTCTCTCAATTGATGAGAGGGTATGTGTCGCTACTTTGTAGGTACTAAACTGTGAGAGACCCAAAGGGATAAGCATTAAACATACGAATCGTAAGTGTTTTCAAAGGCTTTAAACATCTCAACAAACCACCTCAACGCCCACTACAAAACAACTACGTTTTCATTAGAACATCACAATAACTTACGTAGTTGATGGTTTTTCACTAACTTCTAAAACACTTCAGAAACTGTTCCTTCTCAAAGGTTTAAGTTTGGTTACTCACTTTTGTAAAGCGGATTCTCAAACCAAAACACTCCGAGGTTGTCAACCTCCTCACAGGTGATTGCATCCAGGTCTCCGTCCCCATCCAGATCCACCAATTCCACCAAGTCAAACTTGACACCAACACTCCCGCTTACATCGGTCACGTTCCATTTGGCGGACCATGGCTTATCAGGACGATGGCTTATCCAAGTTGCGCCTGGGAGTTCGCGGTTCCTCCCCGTATTTGTAACGTGAAATAAATCATTGCGACCGTCCTTGTCGATATCCCCAATTGCCACGGCTTTTCCATGCGCCACCCCGAAGGGATTCGGCGTTGAATGAACCTGCCATTCGTTTCCATTTCGCTCGAACAGAAGAATTTCAGTATTTCGCGTGGGGCAAACAATGTCCCAAACACCGTCGTGATTAAGATCGCCCACGGACAAGAACATCACTTCGTGCTCTCTACCCCCCAAGACATGTTCCTTCCACTCGCCCCGGCTTGACACTTTCTCACGCCCGGGATTCTCCAGCCAACTCACGCCACGCTTTTTGCCTTTGCGATCAGAGAACAGCAAATCACTGTCACCGTCGCCATCCATGTCCATCGCCTTCAGCGTCATAACCCAACCGGCATCGCGTAACTTTATAAACTGCCACTGCGACACTTTTCTTGCCTGTTGACGATCGGTCGGCAGTTTCAACCAGCCAATAGACCCGTTGGTACCCTTGGACGAAACAAATAACTCAATTCCAGTTCTTCCATCGATCTGTGCCGGTTCGGCGAACATCCATGATTGTTTCTGCTTCGTCGCCGCAATCACCTCGGTCGCCCAAGCGCTTGACTTGAGATAATCCGCCTGCTTGGCCGGTGCCCAATGAACGTACATGGATTGCTCCCTGCCCTCGCACGAACTGACCACGTCGAGATTTCCGTCGCCGTCCAAGTCAGCAAAAACGGCGTCCTCCGGGCTCCTGACTATTCCCACCGTGACGCTTGGCCAAGCTAACTTGGCCTTGGCCGGGCCGGGATTCTGGTAAACCACGATTGCGCCCCCCTGCTCCCAGCCGGTGGTGATGTCGAGCAAGCCGTCGCCGTTAAAATCGGCCAAACGCACCCCGTCTGCCCCCAGTTTGCCGGCTACCTTGTCGGCTGAATCGATCGTGTGACGCAGCCACGGACGCTGTTTCTCACCGCCGCGGTTGACCTGGGTAACGCAAAGACGCCGGACGAATTTCAGGATGTGTCGTGCGCCTGGATCATCCTGATTTACCAAATTGGGCCGTATGCTGTTATGTGTGCGATCCTTGAGTTCGTGGATGGCCACATCGGGATGGCCTGTCTTTTTCAACGCATCAAACATCATCTGGTTTTGCCGGCGACGGTCAGGGGTGTCGTGTTCGGCGTGCAGGAGCAACAATGGCGGGGCGTCCTTGCGGGCGTGATGCAGCGGGGAGGCAATGCGATGCGTCGAATCTTTTTCGCCCCATACACCCACCCGCCGAGCTGCGCCAACCCGGCTCACGTCCATCAGCCCGCTGATGGGAATGGCACCACGAATGGCACGGCCGGTGAGTCCATGTTTTTTCAGAAATGCCTCATTGAGCGTGATCAATGCTGCCAAGTGTCCACCCGCCGATCCGCCGGTCACGAATAATTTCCGGGGATCACCACCGTGATTTACGATGTTCCGGTGCACCCAGGCAAAGGCATCCGCCACGTCCTCGATCTGTGTCGGGTAGATTGCCTCAGGGTAAAGTCGATAATTCGCTGAGACCACGCCGATCTCCTCTGCAACAAACCGCGCAGCGACCTCGGCGATTTTCGACTTGTCGCCGCTATGCAATCCGCCGCCATGAATCCAGAAAAGTACCGGGAAACCCGTTTTGTCGCGCGGCAAATAAATGTCCAGCTTGTTTTGGCCCTTCGCAGCTTTGTCCCGCTCCTGGTAGACAATATCGCGAACCACCCGCATCTTCCCAGCCTTGGGCACAACAGGCTCGGACGGCTTTGCCGTTGTTGTCTGTTTTTTCTCATTCAGCTTATCGAGCAACCTCTTCAATTCCCGGGTGTCGAGAAAGCCATCTTTGTTTCGGTCTGCAAGGTCAAACTTGAATTTGCGGATCGACTTTGGCACCTCCTCTCGTGACAGCTGCCGATCACCATCGCGGTCCAGTTTCTGAAGCCGGTTGACAACCGTGTCCGCGGCGGGAACCAAAGTGGATGACACCAACAGAAACAGGTATTTGGTAAATCGAAATTTCTTCACGGCAAGTTGACGCGACACAAAGTCGCAATGGCGCGTAACCCAAGGCACAACAGGAACGCGAACACTTAACACGCACTTGGCCAGCCGCTTGGCCTAGGCGATGATTTCGTGAATCGGCTCGGCGCCTTCCACGCCAACTAGGCGCTGATCCAGCCCTCGATAAAAGTAGCTCAACTCGTTCGGGTCGAAGCCAAGCTGCTTGAGAACGGTGGCATGCAAATGCTTGACGTGGAATGGTTTCTCGACTGCGGCACTGCCCAGCTCATCCGTCTTGCCAACGCTGACGCCACCCTTGATGCCGCCGCCAGCCATCCACATGGTGAAGCCGTAACTGTTGTGATCGCGCCCGGTGCCCTTGGCATACTCAGCGGTGGGTTGACGCCCGAATTCACCTCCCCAAATAATCAGCGTTTCATCGAGCATGCCGCGCTGTTTTAGATCCTCCAGCAGACCGGCAATGGGCTTATCTGTGTTCCCGGCGTGGTAGTTGTGGTTTTTTTCCAAGTCGCCGTGTGCGTCCCAGTTGGCATCGTTATGGTTACCGCCGGAATAGATTTGGATGTAGCGCACACCCCTCTCCACCAAGCGGCGTGCCAGGAGGCATTTTCGACCGAAGTCCTGAGTACGATCGTTATCAAAACCGTAAAGTTTTTTCACATGTTCCGGCTCACTGTCGAAGTCCACAGCTTCCGGCGCACTCATCTGCATGTTGTAGGCCAACTCATAGCTTGAAATACGGGCAGCCAATGCGGAATTATCAACGCGCTCGCTCAAGTGCCGGTTGTTGTACTTGTTAAGCTTGTCGATGAGCATCCGCTGCTGTTCGCGAGTCATGTTACGAGCATTCTTCAAGTCGAGAATCGGCGTCGAACCGCTGGCGTTCATGACGACGCCCTGATACGCCGCCGGCATGTACCCGCTCGTCCAGTTTTTGGCGCCACTGATCGGGCCACCGGTGCGATCCAGCATGACCACGTAACCTGGGAGGTTCTCGTTCACGGAGCCCAGGCCGTAGTTTACCCAAGAACCCATGGATGGGCGCCCGCTCAGTACGCTGCCAGAATTCATCATCAGCATCGCTGAGCCGTGGATCGGCGAGTCGGCGGTCATCGAGTGAAGGAATGAAATCTTATCGACGTGCTGCGCTAGATTCGGAAACAGGTCGCTCACGTACTTCCCGCATTGGCCGTATTGCTTGAACTGCCACTTCGGCCCCACGACGCGACCCTTGTTCTTCTTCCCCCCGCGACCGAAGGTCTTTACATCGATGGTTTTGCCATCGAGCGGATACAATTCAGGCTTGTACTCGAAGGTGTCCATGTGGCTTGGACCGCCGTACATAAAGAGGAAAATCACATTTTTGGCCTTGGCTGGCAGTGGCGGATTCTTTTGTGCCAGTGGATTGGCCCACGGAGTGTTTCCATCGGCGGCCATCGCTTGGTTTCGAATGAAACCATCCCGCGCCATCATCCCGGTCAGCGCCAGCGACGTGAAGCCGCCGCCCACCTGGTGCAAAAATTCACGCCGCGATGTTCGCCCGCAAAACGTGTTCCTCGGCTTGTCATTCATGTTGTTCATTGTCGTTTAAAACAGTCAATCTAGATACAAAAACTCGTTTAAATTCAATGCCAGTAGGCAAAATCGCTGCATCGCCAGATTTCCGTCCAACTCAGTCTTGGCTTTCAGGCTCTGGATCAATTCCAGCCCATCGTCAACCTCCCTTGCAGTCGGCTTACGGTTGGTGGTCAATTGCAGTGCCGCGGTGACCTGTGCTCTGGCGTCGCCCGGTGTTGCCTTAACCAACCGATTGGCCAGACTCTCCGCCGAGTCATTTAGGAATTTACTGTTTAGCAACGTGAGCGTCTGCGTCGGAACCGTGGTCACGAACCGCACATCACAGGTGTTGTCGGTGTCGGCCCAGTCGAACGCACTCAGGAACGGCTCGTTCAGGGAACGTTTCACAAAAATATAAACGCTGCGGCGGTTTCGATCCTCTTCGGAGGACTTGCCCCAAGCTGCTCCCGGACGTGAAGCCGTTGCCAACACGTCCCTAGGCACTTCCGTGTAAATGCTAGGGCCTCCCATCTTAAGGTTTAGCTGGCCGGTGACATTCAAAATGGAGTCACGGATTTCCTCGGCTGATAAACGCCGCATGTCGTGGCGCCACATCAGATCGTTGTTCGGATCCCTGGCCAAAGCGATTTCGCTGGCGCTCGAGGACATGCGATAGGTGTTGCTCATCATGATGAGCTTGTGTACGCGCTTGAGTTTCCAGCCGCCCGCGACCAGTTCATTGGCCAGCCAGTTGAGCAAGTCAGGGTGGGTCGGCTTTTCGCCAATGAAACCGAAGTTGTTCGAACTCCGAACGATGCCGCGACCGAAGTGGTGCTGCCACAGGCGGTTGGCCATCACGCGGGCCGTCATCGGGTTGCTTCCGCTAGACAACCACTCCGCAAGTACACGGCGTTTGCCAGACGCCTTTCCCACGGGATAATCGTCGGGGACTAAGACCGGTGAATCGGCCAGGATCGACGGGAATGCCGGGCCGACCTCCTCCCCCTTCAAGACAGGCAAGCCGCGGCGCAAGATCCACATCTTTCGCCGGGCATCCTCTGCCACAGCCATGGCGTACTCGGTCTTGAGGGTTAGTTTGGTCGATTGAACCTTGGCCAATTCGTCGCGCAATTTACTGTATTGCGCGAGCTTGGCCTCTCCGAGAATCTCCCCCCCGTACTTGGCCGCCAGGACCGGCACCGGGGTTGTGCTTTGATCCACCAGCAACCCGGCATCGATGTACTGGCCGCCGCCCGTTTGTTTGCAGTGAATTGCCAGCGTGTTGCGTCCGGTCTGCAGAACATCGAGGCATTCGTTGGTGACATCGATTTCGGTGTACTGTTTCAGAAATCCCTTGAAGGTCTTTATCTGTTTCCCGTTTAGGTAAACCTCCGCGTCCTCATCGTGGTGAATTTTGAGCGTCAGTTTTCCCGGAATGGTGTCGAAACGAAAATCTCTGCGCAGCCATATATCACTCGAATGCCAAGGTGTCCGCACCTTTGAACCGGGAGTGCCAGGAGAACCAAAGCCGCTGCGACCCTTACGCCACTTGCTGTCATCGAAGGCGATCTCGAACCAGTTGTCCGGCGGCTGGGTGTAAGTGAACTCCCACCTGATGCCCTTACCACGGTTGGCATCCGGTACGACCCAGGCATCCTTTTTGCCCTTGGCCAGGCCGGTACTTAACTTGAGTTCCGGTCTTCGCTTGGCCAAGCCGGCGATGAACTCCTCCTCTAGCGGCGTGAGCCTGGCCCGCAAGGACGCCTCACGTGCCTGCTTGTCCGTAACAGCCCTCTCGTGAGCCGCCTTGTCATCCGGATCGCTGATCGGCACATGGTTGCGGTTGCCCTTGCCGTGTGGTGAAATATCACTGAAGAACGAGAGCATCGAATAGTAGTCCTTCTGCGAGATGGGATCTATCTTATGGTCGTGGCAACGGGCACAGCCAATGGTCATGCCCAGAAATGTCTCCCCCGTGGTACGCAATATATCGTCGAGATAGTTATAACGCGCCAACTCGCGATCCGCCGGTTCGTCGTCCCAAATACCGAGCCGATAAAAGCCAGTGGCCGTGATACTGTCAGCATCGCGATCCGGCAGTTCGTCGCCGGCCAACTGCTCCATAATGAAGCGATTGTACGGCTTGTCCTGGTTGAAGGCCCGAATGACATAGTCTCGATACTTCCAAATTAGGTCTTTTCGGCTGTCGCGCTCGTAGCCGTTGGTCTCAGCGAAGCGCACGAGATCAAGCCAATGCCGCCCCCATTTTTCACCGTACCGATCCGATGCCAACAACCGGTCGATCACCTTCTCGAAGGCGTCCGGCGACTTGTCATCGATAAAGGCACGCACCTCGACATCGGTTGGCGACAGGCCAATCAGGTCATAGTAAGCGCGGCGAATCAGGACACCCCTTGACGCTGGGCTGTTCGGCTTCAGGCCGGCTTCACGCAGCCGACTATACACGAACGCGTCGATGCCACTCGCCTTCCAAGCTGCATCATCGACCTTCGGCGCGACAACCGGCTCGGCCGCCTTGAAGGCCCAGGCGGAGGTGGTACGCTCGTTGATCTCGTTTGTCGGCAACTTGTCCACAGCCAATCCGTTGCCGTGAATTTCTTTCGCAGGGTTAAACGGAGCTCCCAACTTCACCCACTCGGTTAGCAACGCGATCTGCTCGTCCGGAAGCTTCTCTTTTGGCGGCATCTCATGGTCTTCGTCCTTCCACGAAATCATTGTCAGCATCAGGCTCTTCTCCGGCTTGAGCAGGTGGATCGCTGCGCCGGAATCGCCGCCCTCGAGCAAGCCTGCCCGGTTGGTGAGTCGAAGGTTACCCTTGAGCTTCTCCCGTGCCCCGTGACACTTGAAACAATTCTCCTTCAGGACGGGAAAAACTTTACTGTCAAAAAACTCGACCTTGGCCGCATCCGACAGCTGCGCAGCCAACCCCGAAAGGCCCATGACCAAGCAACCCAAAACAATGACAGTTTTGGAGCCAAAATATTTTAAAACCATAGCCATCTGTGTCACCCCTAACCGGACGAGGAAAAATAATACGCTCATTCAATTAAGATGTCTTGCCTGTTTTGGGTTTATTTTATTATTAAAGCGACACGCTAATCGTTCTAGCTAATGTAGAACCAAACCACCATGATTGATACTATTCAGGCCAAAAAACGGCGTACAAACTTACTCAAGGCGATCAGCCCTGAAAGTCGGTTTTATCATCTTTTCGATTGTGTCCCCGGGTTGTCCTTTTTTGCCAAGGACCGGGACGGCGTTCTACTGGCCGCCAACAAGCATCTGGTTGCGCTTTACGGATTTGATTCCGAAGAGGCGTTTATTGGGCACACCGACTTCGAGTTGCTCCCAAGGCGCTTGGCCGAAAAGTATCGCCGGGATGACCTAGCCATCATGAAGCACCGAGAGCCTGCCACCAAAATCGTTGAACTGTTCCTAAACCGTCAGGGCATCCCGTCATGGTTCCTGACCAGCAAGTACCCGATTCTCTCGTCCTCCAACGAGGTGATGGGCATCATGGGGATCATTCAGGATTACCATCAGTACCGGGAGAGATTCCCGGCTGAGCAGGATATCAACAAGGCGCTCGACTACATTCACGCCCATTACCGGGGCAAAATTACTATCATTGATCTCGCCGCTATGTGCCAATTATCCCTCCGCCAGTTTGAACGCCGGTTCAAGAGCTACTTCAACCTCTCACCGACTCAGTACATCATGAAAATGCGAATTCACGAGGCATGCGACCTGCTCTGCAACGGATCGATGTCCATTGGTGACATCGCCTCCACACTGGGCTTTTACGACCAAAGTTCCTTCACAGTGCAGTTCAAGAAGACCATGAGCATGACACCGCTGCAGTATCGCAAACAATTCTTCTGAGCGAAGGTTTGGATTGCCCCATCCTTCCAGGCATTTATCATTTCGACGAAATGAAATCGAATTCCAGAACATTCGAGCAGTTGCTCGACGGTTACTTCAACTCGTTTTATGCCGACCACCCCGCCGATGCGACTTACGTCGGCTTCTCCTCGGGCGAAGGTCGACTGAACAACGTTACGCTTCCCGCGTTGAGTCGTCAGCATCGACGCCGCCAAGCCGCCTTGGCCAATCTCGACACCATCGCCCCATCAGCACTGTCCAACGAACAGAACCTGGACCGCTTGGCCTTCCGCGCGAGACTTCTCCGCGAACACGAAGATTTTGAGCGAGGACGGCACACCCTCGACCCAAGTGGCATCGATGCTGTCTTTGAGTTTCTCCTGCGCGAATTGCAACGAGGTGAAACTAACCCCAAGCGCGCGGTAAATAATATTCGGAGCCTGCTTGTCGAATCACAACGATACCTTAACCAGGCGGCGAAGTTGATCGATCGACCGGAACGCGTTTGGCGCAACATCATGGATGACACCTTCAAGGCATCCGGTTCGTTTTTCGACGCTATCGCCACTTTCCTGAAAGTTAACGGCAACAAGAAAGAAGACAGTTTGCTAATCCGGTTGTCCAAGCGCTCATGCGCCAAGTACCACGAGAGCGTCATGGCCAAGCGCTTAGCTAAACCAGGATCGTTCGCTATCGGAACCACGATGCTACAACGCCGCATCCGCGATGAGCTTGGCTTGGACTACACCGTTGGTCAGGTGGAGGCCGTCGCGGTCGCGGAGATTGAGCGTGTTGGTGGCCTGCTGGAAAAAGCCTCCGAGAAATTAGGAGGAAACAAATCGGTCGACCAGATTGTCGAAACCGCACGAGCCAAATGGACGCCCAAAGGGGACCTGCTCGCCCTTTATCAAAAAACAAATTGTGAGATCATACGGCAATTCAAGGCAGCCAAGGCGATGACGTTTCCCAAGGGCGATTCGTTGGAGATCACATTGGTACCGGATTTTATGTCGCATGTCATCCCGATGGCTGCTTACTCGCCTCCCGGGCCATTCGACAAACGTCAGCGCGGCTACTTTTGGGTCAACGACCTAGGGCTAAAGAAAAAAACCGAAGCAGAAAAACTCACTGAGCGACAGCAGCACTTCGGGCTCGAGTTGACCTGCGCGCACGAGGCTTATCCCGGACACCATTTGCAGTTCATTTTTGCCAACTCGCATCCCCGAAAATGGCGTCGTGTCTTCGATGAGCATGCGGTTTTTTACGAAGGTTGGACTCTTTGGTGTGAGCAAATGTGCGTCGATCTCGGGATCATTCGATCCCCTGAACTAAAACTGCAACAACTCCACGATGCCCTCTGGCGTTGCCACCGGATTCTTGTTGATCTGCGACTGCAAACTGGCAAGTACAGTCACAGACAAGCCGTGAAGCATATGGAGAAACATCTTGGCTTCACCAAGGCCCGAGCCGAAGCGGACGTGAACTGGTACACCGGCAGCCCCGGCGTACCAATGAGCTACTGGCTGGGACGTCTCGAAAACGCGCGGCTTTACGGGAAACTGGTAGAGGGACGCGGCTGGTCGCTGCGCCGGTTTAATGACTGGCTACTGAGCTTCGGCACGCTACCACAGTCGTGGATCGAGAAGTACGGACTGAACTGACTGTCAGTCCCTCACGCAGAAGAAACGCATGCCGTTTTTCCCAACGGGAAGACCCATTGCTGTCAACCGATTGATACGAGATAAAATGGCAATGGCGACATCCACGCCGCTGGAAAACCTTTGAGACGTTTTCCGTGTTCCTGCGACCTCTCGACCGCGCTACTCGGAGTTACAATCGCCAAGCCAATGAATTACTTTAGGAGTATTTTTTGGAACATCTAAATTCCGCCGCAAAACTTGTCACGCCTCCCGTCCGCGGGCATGGTCAGCGCCTGACTCATGACGCTTTGCCACCGCATAGTGCGCCGCCTCGGCCAGGTGATTCCGGCCTCCTTTCTTCTGCTGGCTGCGCTTGCCCAAGCGCAACCGGATTCCCCGGCCAATCGCCTGGCTTACCTTGACGGGGACGACCCATTCCATGTTGGGGTTGCCTTTCCGAAGCTGGCCACGCCGCAGTGGGTGGGGGAAAACGGCGTCGAGGCGGTCGTGACGCTGGGCATCGACGACATGCGCGACCACCGGATTTACGAGTCGTTTTGCCGCCCCATCCTTGAACGTCTCAAGGAGATCGACGGCCGCGCCCCGTTGAGCATCTTCTGCAACACCATTACGCCAACCGAGCCGCTTTTGCAGCAGTGGCTCAAGGAAGGGTTGAGCGTGGAGGTTCACACTCTAACGCACCCCTGCCCCATCCTCGCCAAGGCCAACTTCGCTGCGGCGGCCAACACCTACCACGGCGGCGTTGACCTGATGAACCACATCCCCGGCAACCTCCCGAGAGCCTTCCGGACACCATGTTGTGATTCGCAAAACACGCCGACTCCCCGCGTCTTCTCCGAGCTGTTGATGAGGAACAACCCCGCCGGACAGTTTCTCGAGATGGACAGTTCCGTGTTCAACATTTTCACCCGCTCCGACCCGGCGCTGCCGGCCGACCTCGTCACCGATCCCGACGGCAAGCCCAAGTTTGAAAAATACGTCCCGTTCGACTCCTACGTCGTCACCATCGAGAACTATCCCTACCCGTACGCCATTGGCAGCCGAATCTGGGAAATGCCGTGCATGGTGCCGAGCGACTGGGAGGCGCAGCACCTCCACGGCTCAAACAACCCGGTGACGGTAGAAGACTGGAAGAATGCGATCGACGCCACCGTCCTGAAGCAGGGCATTTTCAACTTCGTCTTTCATCCGCACGGTTGGGTTAAAAACACACAAATGATTGAGTGGATCGACCACATCACCGCCAAGCATGGCGGCAAGGTTAAGTTCCTCAGTTTTCGCGAAGCCCGCGAACGACTGACGAGCAACCTCCTCGGCGGCCAGCCGCTGCGCGCCTCCAACGGGCAGGACAACGGCGTCCGGCTGATAGACGTGAACAACGACGGCTACATGGACGCCGTGATTGGCAATGAGAACCTGCGGCAAACCCGCGTTTGGATCCCGCAGACCAAGCGCTGGAAAACCGCAGCGTTCCCGGTGTCACTCGTGCAGATCGCCGACGACGCAACGCGCACCGACGCCGGGGCCCGGTTCGGCGTTCTGCAGCCAAGCGGCAACGCCTCGTTCTTCATCAGTAACGACCACGAGAGAGGGGTCTGGCACTTCGACGGTGATAATTGGACCGAAGACCCGACGATGCTGCGCGGACTTGGCCAAGCGCTGAAAACCGTCGCCGGCACGCGGGACAACGGCGTCCGCCTGCGTGACACAGACAACGACAGCATCTGCGAAATCATCGTCGGCAACCCGAACACCCAAGCCGTTCTCAAATGGGCGGCGGCACGCAAACAGTGGCAACCCGCCACATTCAACCTCCCGCCGGGAGTCACGATCGTGCGGCAGGACGGCAGTGACAACGGCACCCGCTTTGTTGACATCAACGAGGACGGTTTTCTCGACGTCATCCAGTCCAACGAATTGCGTTACTCACTGAACATTTACATCCCCCAACCGATCGACGGCTGGAACATCGGCTGGCCGCGCGAAGTCATGGCCGGTCTGCGGAATGACCCGAATGCCATCCCGATGATCGTCCGCGGCGGCCCGCACAACAACAACGGCGCCTGGTTTCACTCGCGCCACCTCTGGATTCAAAACGAGGACACCGCTCATCTGCCAGATCTCGTTGACCGCCGCTCGTATGACAAGCTACTGCGGGGTGTCCTACCTCTGCCGAAGTCCCCGCAGGAATCACTCCGATCGATGAAACTGCTACCCGGCTACCGGATCGAGCTGATGGCCGCCGAACCGCTGGTGCTTGATCCCGTTGCGTTCGAGTGGGATGCGAGTGGGCGGTTGTGGGTCGCCGAGATGGCCGACTATCCGCTTGGCCTTGACGGCAATGGGCAACACGGGGGGCGCATCCGTTGGCTGGAGGATCGTGATGATGACGGCCGCTACGACCACTCCACTATTTTTCTCGATGGCCTATCCTTCCCCAACGGTGTCATGCCGTGGCGCGACGGCGTCCTCATCAGCGCCACCCCGGATATCCTGTTCGCTCGCGATACAAACGGCGACGGCAAGGCCGACGAAACCCGCGTGCTATTCAGCGGCTTTCGCGAGGGAAACCAGCAGCACCGAATGAATGGATTCGAGTATGGACTCGACAATTGGGTGTACTGTGCCAACGGCGACAGCGGCGGGATTGCCACCTCACCTGGCACCGGCTTGTCGGTGAACATTCGTGGCCGGGACTTTCGGTTCCACCCCGACACGCTCCGGTTCCAGACTCAAACCGGCCAGACACAGTATGGGCGTCGCCGCGACGACTGGGGCAACTGGTTCGGCAACAACAACCCCAGCCTCGGTTGGCACTACACCCACCCCGAGCATTACCTGCGCCGCAACCCGCACTTTATCGCGCCCTCTCCCCGAAAGCCGCTTGGCAACTACGAGCGCTCCCACCAGATCAACGGCATCAGCCGGCCGCTGCAGCGTTTCAACGGCGTGGGCACGTTTCAGCACATCACGGCCGCAAACAGCCCCTCGCCGTACCGCGACGACCTGTTCGGCGAACAGTCTTCCCGGCACCTGTTCATCAGCGCACCGGCCTACAACGTAGTGCGCCGCGAACTACTACAGCCAAGCGGGATCAGCTTCACCAGCAGCCGTCCCGAGGGCGCCGACGGGCCCGAATTCCTGGCCTCGCGTGATGCGTGGTTCCGGCCAATCACCCTCCGGACCGGCCCGGACGGGGCGCTATGGATCGCCGACTTTTACCGCCTCGTGCTCGAGCACCCGCAATGGATTCCCAACGACGTGGAACAACGGATCGACCTCCGTTCCGGCTCGGATCGGGGCCGGATTTACCGGGTTTATCGTGACGGCACCAATCCAAGGCCAATCGCCAGTCTCAACAACCTGAACATCGCGCAACTCGTCGCCTCGCTTGACAGCCCCGGCGGCTGGACACGCGACACCGCCCAGCGGCTGCTCCTTCATCGCGGCGACCCGAAGGCAGCTCAGCCCTTGGCCAAGCTGCTCCAAACGAGCGCCAACCCCAAGGCAAGGCTTCACGCGCTCTGCACGCTCGATGGCCTTGGCCAACTGCGAACAGAACATGCCGTTGCCGGCATGCGCGACCGACACCCCGGCGTCCGGGAGCATGCCGTGCGCGTCAGCGAAGCGCTTCTGCGTTCCGGCCAAGGAGATGCGCTTGGCCAAGCGCTGCGCCTCCTCGTGAACGATCCGGAAATCCGCGTTCGCCGCCAATTGGCGTTCTCCCTCGGCGAGTGGAACTCACCAGCCGCCGGCGAGCTGCTCGGCCGTCTGGCCAGCCGCGCCGGTGGCGAGCCGCAATTGCAGACCGCCATTGCCTCATCTGCCGTCGGGCATTCCGTCCCGATTCTCGATCAACTGTTTACCGTGTCACAAGGCGTAGAAAACCAAAGGCTGATGGCGGCCATGCTGCGCTTGGCAGCCATTGAAACCGACGACGCCAATCTGAAAAAACTGCTCCACCGCCTAACCGGCGACACTGCCCAACTGGAGCCGTGGCGGGTGGAGGCATTGTCCGCCCTGCTGGCTGGCACAGGCAGCCGCCAGCAGCCACTCGACGTCCAATTCGCCGACGCGAATTTCCGGCAGGCCCTCCGCGCAATGGTTGGTAATGCCGGGGCGACAACGGACGGACGAGTCGCCGCGATGAAGTTGCTTTGCCGCCTGCCCGGTGAACAAGGCGAGACCGACCGACTGCTCGCCGGGCAACTCACGGCCCGTGCCCCAAGGGAGTTGTTTGATTTTAGCATCGAGGAGCTGACCGGGCGCGACCCGGCGGCGGCTATTCTGCTGGCAAACTGGAAGGGCTATTCCCCCAGCCGAAAACGAGCGGTACTCCAGCAACTGCTCGCCAGCGAGCACTCCATACGGGGACTCCTTGCCGCCGTCCGCAGCAATGAAATCGCGGCCGCGGAGATCGGCCCGGTTTTCCGGCAGTTCCTCACCACACACCGCAACAAGGCGCTCCGAAGCCGGGCGGTCGAGCTGCTTGGCCGGCAAACCACAAGCCGCGGTGAACTAGTGGCCAAGCACCTGGCCAAGGCCAGCGCGCTTGACGGCTCGGCCGATAACGGCGGAACGCTTTTTGCGCTGCACTGCGCCGCCTGCCACAGCCTCGGCGGCATCGGCAATCCCGCGGGGCCGGATCTCGCCTCGCTCGGCGACAAGTCCGCGCGCGCGCTGTTCACCGCAATCCTTGACCCCAACCGCGCCGTGGAGGACCGGTTCATGGTGTATTCGGCCACCACCAAGGGGGGGGATGGAGTTGCCGGCATGATCACGGGTGAAACCGCAACTAGCATCACGCTGATGGACCTTGCCGGTCAGCAACGGCAACTGCTTCGCAGCAACGTAGCCTCCCTCTCGAGCCTTGGCCGTTCCCTCATGCCGGAGGGCCTCGAGCAGGTGCTGTCCGTGCAGGACCTGGCCAACCTGGTGGCGCACATCAACGCCTCCGGCGCGCCGCCCAAGCGCCAGCCCGGCAACACTCCAGGGCGGGTCAAGGCCGGCACTGATGGGACGCTACTGCTCACTGCCGCCAACGCGGAGATTTACGGCGAGACGCTAATGTTCGAGGAAAAGTACGGCAACCTCGGCTTTTGGCGATCGGCAAATGACAAGGCCGTCTGGAGCGTCGACGCGAAGGCGGCCGGTGAGTACGAGGTGCGGCTCAACTGGGCACGTGCCGGCATCGGCACAAGTAACCACCTTCAGCTGCGGATTGGCGCCGCCGAGTTGCTTGCGCCGGTCGAGGGCACCGGCACGTGGGACGACTACCGCGAAGTTAGCCTGGGCACGATCCGACTTGATGAGGGCAAGCAACGCGCTGTCGTCCGGCCCGCCGGCAAACTGGACAGTTTCCTGTTCGATCTTAAATCCATCCGTCTCGTGCCCAAAAACTGAACCTCCGCTTGGCCAAGCGGTTCAGTTTGTCTTCTCGATCCCCTTGAAGCGGACGGTGCGCGTGTCCATCTCGCGGCCGGTCGGCTTGGCCAGGCTCCCGTACAGGTTTGGCCGGCGCGTCTGAATCCAGCGCA
>Ga0209753_1000495_pt1 | contig 16529 bp, 9 predicted proteins | sample METZYME_3_550m_FD_187550 | JGI IMG/M metagenome (GOLD analysis project Ga0209753, IMG submission 187550) | Marine microbial communities from oxygen minimum zone in mesopelagic equatorial Pacific - METZYME_3_550m (SPAdes) (version 2) | ecosystem: Environmental > Aquatic > Marine > Oceanic | place... | reverse complement strand
CAAAAAATCCTGTTTTACGGTGCCGGTTCAGCGGCCTATGGTGTAGCTGAACTCATTCTTCAGAAAATAATGCAATCTGGAATGAGCATGGAAGATGCCCGTCGAAGAATATATTTTTTTGACTCCAGGGGTTTGGTGGTTAAAGGAAGGGTTCATCTCAATAATCAGAAAAAACTCTATGCTCATGACATGGTAGAAGAAACTCATTTACGGGGAGTCATAGAAAAACAAAAGCCAACTATTTTGATTGGAGTGTCAGGTCAGACAGGCGCTTTTAATGAATCAATAATAAGAAAAATGGGCGAAATAAACGAACATCCGATCATTTTTGCATTATCCAATCCCACCTCTAAATCTGAATGCACTGCTGAACAGGTATATTCGTGGACGGGTGGCAGAGCCATTTTCGCAAGCGGTAGTCCCTTTGATCCTGTGACGTTGGGTAAAAAAACGTTTTACCCCGGGCAGAGTAATAATGCATATATTTTCCCAGGTGTAGGTTTGGGCGTGGTCGTTTCCAAAGCAACCCATGTAGTGGACGAAATGTTTATTACTGCTGCGGAAACTCTTGCAAATATGGTTACTGAAGAAGACTTAGATACAGGAAGATTGTTTCCATCTTTATCAAAAATTAGGAGTATTTCTATAAAAATAGCTGTTAATGTAGCTAAAGTTGCATTTGACAAAGGACTTGCGCAAGTGCCTCATCCAGAAGATTTGGAAGAGTGCATTATTGAATCTATGTTTAAGCCAGAATATAAAACCTACGTTTAATTTTTCAGATTTCCATTCTGAATCTTATTCTTATTTCATCACTCTAATACAGTACTTGCCATTATTATTAGAAAAATTAAACTAAGGTTCTCGAAAGAATGGAAAAAACACCTTGGTATATTCTCACTTCAGGATTTGTGGCATTAGCTCATTTTCTATTAGCTTACAGCCCTTATTATTTCATGAATAAACGAAAGCCCGATAGATGAATCGAAATTTCTTATTCTCCATCATCCTTGGAATTGCAGTCACAATGATGGTAATTAATAGACTGAAAGAAGAGATAGCAATGACAACTCCGGTTGCTGAAAAAATCCCACACAAAACTACGATTCACGGTTATGATCGAGTTGATAATTATCATTGGATGCGTCTAACAGATAAACAAAAGTTGGCAAAGAATCCTGATGCTCAGACTCAAAAAGTGCTGGATAATTTAATAGCAGAGAATACTTATAAAGAAGCCAGGCTGAAACACACTGAACAATTTCAGGAAAAATTGTTTGATGAAATAGTGGGACGGATTAAAAAAGATGACGAATCCGTTCCTTATTTACACAACGGGTATTGGTATTATACTCGTTTTGAAAAGGATAAAGAGTATCCCATATACTGCCGCAAAAAAGAATCGCTGGACAATGCAGAAGAAATAATGATTAATGTTAATGAATTGGCGGAAGGCTACGACTATTTTTCATTAACAGGGCTGTCTGTTAGTCCAAATAATCGTTTATTGGCATTTAGTATAGATACTCTGAGCCGGCGTATATATACAATAAAAGTTAAAAATTTAGAAACGGGTGAAATTCTTTCTGATGAAATTATAAGTACTGAAGGTGGAACAACTTGGGCAAATGACAATCAAACTTTCTTCTATACAACAAAAAATGAAGTTACGCTTTTATCAGAGCATATTGATAGACATAAGCTTGGAACATCTCAATCCAAAGATGTTAGGGTCTACACTGAAAAAGATAATTCCTTTTACATCGGTGTCTATCGTTCTAAATCTGATAAATATATCATCATTTATAATTCCAGTACTCTGTCCAGTGATTATCATGTTTTAAATGCTGATAACCCTGAAGGTGAATTTCATTCATTTTCTCCCAGGGATAAAAAGCATGAATATTCCATTGAGCATTACAAAGATAAGTTTTATATCATCACCAATTGGAACGCTACCAACTTCCGGCTGATGGAAACACCGGATGATGCGACATCCAAGGAAAACTGGACAGAAGTGATGGCGCATCGTGATGATGTTTTATTGAGCGAAATTGATGTTTTTGAAAATCATTTAGTGATCAGCGAGCGGAAAGAAGGACTACGTCAACTGCGTATAATTGATCAACAATCAGAGGGCGAACATTATATGGATTTTGGGGAAGATGTTTATGCTGCATACACACTCACAAACTTGAACTTTGATACCAATATTTTACGGTATGGTTTTACATCACTGAAAACACCGTTTTCGACGATTGATTACAACATGGATACACGTGAATCAACATTATTGAAACAAACCGTGGTAGTTGGAGGTCACAATCCCGATGCTTATAAGACAGAACGTCTTTATGCCACAGCACGTGATGGTAAAAAAGTCCCGATCTCGATCATTTATAAAAAAGGATTTAAGAAAAACGGTAAAGGAAATGTGTTGCAATATGCTTATGGCTCATACGGATCAACCGTCGATCCGTCGTTCAGTTCAACTCGATTGAGTTTATTGGACAGGGGCTTTGCTTTTGCAATTGCCCACATTCGAGGAAGTCAGACGTATGGACGTCCTTGGTATGAAGACGGTAAGATGCTTAACAAGATGAACACGTTTACAGATTTTATCGATTGCAGTAAATTATTGATACAGGAAAAATATACGAGTGCAAATCATTTATTTGCAATGGGCGGGAGTGCCGGCGGGTTACTCATGGGTGCAGTATTGAACTTGGCCCCCGAATTGTACAGAGGGGTATTAGCTTCTGTTCCATTTGTGGATGTGATTAATACGATGTTGGATGAAACTATTCCGCTTACATCAAATGAGTGGGATGAATGGGGTGATCCACGGGAAAAGAAAGAGTTTGATTATATGATGATATATTCACCTTACGATAATGTGGAGGCTAAGGATTACTCCAATATGCTTGTGACCACTGGTTATTTTGATTCCCAGGTACAATATTGGGAACCGCAGAAATGGGTAGCTAAACTCCGTGATATGAAAACGGATGATAATATGCTGATTTTTCATATTAATATGGAAGCGGGGCATGGCGGAAAATCAGGTCGGTTTCGTTACTACCGTGAAGTAGCACTGGAATATGCTTTTATGTTTGATCTTGCAGGAATTGAAAGATAATGTATAAATACCTTATTATTTTGGGAGCTATTGTTGTTCTTTTTGGACAGAATCAAAACCGTCTATTCTGGGACGGAAGGGACTGGAAACGGATAGAACAGCTTGTGGATTACAATCCGGAACTTTCATATAGAGCAAAGGCTGCCTACTTGAACGGTGTGCTGGATGGACGTTTGTTTTATTATTTCAGGATCTGGGCAGAGCAATCAGAGTTTGCAGACAGCATATTCGCAGAAACCCCCGATTATTTATCGACAAAAGAACTGGTTAAGTCTCTCAATAGTTTCTATGAGGAGCCCCTTAACCTATATGTTCCATTACCTTCGGCCATTATTATCGCAAACATGTACGGAGAGCAGGTACCTGTCATGCTTATCGAAGATTATATTCAACAATCAAAATTCTGGATTAATCAATTGATGTTGGATATGGAGGAAGATGGATACGATAAATTATTAGAAGAAAAGGCAAAAAAACATCAGGATAAACTCATTAAGGAGAATTGATTCAAGATTAGGAACCCCCTGGAGTTTTAATTATTTTTATAAAACTAGGGTTGCATGTTTAGGTTGCAAATTCTGTTTATTTTTCATTAGTCCACTGAATTCACAAAGAATTGATAATATTTATTACAAAATAAATAATATTTTATGTAATAAATATTTACATAATTACTTATATTTTCTCAAATGAAAATAAATAATTGTTGGATATTTTGTATCGTTCTTTCCTGTTTCTCGTTGTCTTTCCTATTGGGAATGGATACAACAACGGGTAGTTGGGCAAATTCAATGTTCAAACCCAACATCGAAAGTGTTTCACTTCTTCCAGAGTTTTCCGATGCTTATGGTGTGGCTTTCCGGGATTTGGATGGTGATGGCGATGCTGATTTGTACGTTGTGCGGTTTCGAAACCTGAACCGGATGTTTCTTTACCAAAGCACAAAGGGTAGGTTCAAGGATATCACGATTCAGACCGGACTTGGGGGTAATCTTTATCCCAGGCATTTGGAAAACCTTGAGTTAGGTGCTTCGGTTGTGGACTATGATAATGACGGTTTGCAGGATGTGGTCATTTCAGGTTGGGGAGTAACCACAAAACTATTTCGTCAATCACAAAAATTGAAATTCCAGGATGTTTCAGGACAGGTTGGTTTCCAGACACCTTTCAGTGGAAACGGGGGCGTATGGGCTGATGTGGATGTAGATGGGGATTTGGATCTTTTTTTGACAAATGAGCATGGTAAAAACAGATTGTATATCCAATCTCCCAAGGGGAAATTTGCTGATAAAGCAGCGGAGTATGGTGTAAATAATGAGGGGATAAGCCAGAGTGCTTCCTTTGCTGATGTAGATATGGACGGTTATCCGGATCTCTATGTCTGCAATTGGAATGCTCCGGATATTTTTTACCGAAATGATGAGGGATCCCAGTTTGAGAAAAGCTCACTTCCCTTGGTTCACTTGACACAATCCCTGAACAGCAATGGCGTACAATTTGGAGACTTGGATAATGATGGAGATTTAGATCTTCTGGTTACAGATAGACAGAGACAGAGTCGGCTGTATATTAATAAAAGTGGAAACCTGAGACAGTGGGATTTCCGAGATATAACAGAAGAGACAGGAATACAAAATCCCTTTCCTTCTTATTCGGGGATTATCGCTGACTTAGATAACGATGGATGGCAGGATATCTTCTTCGCCAATATTGGACCCAATCTTTTTTTTAGAAATCAACAGAATGGATCATTTATCCTGGTGTACAAGGAGCAGGTTAATGCTCAATCAAGGCTTCAATACTATAGCACCGGAGCAGCTGTAGCAGACCTGGAAGGTGATGGAGATTTGGATCTATTTGTAGCAAGCAAGGATACTGCCAGTACCTTATTTTTAAACCCAGGGAGTGAAGGTCAGTCCATTCGACTTTATCTGGAAGGAATTCAGAGTAATCGCGATGCAATTGGAGCAAAAGTTTGGTTGTATTCCAAACAGAAAGGAGATAGCCAACAATCGCTGGTAGGCTATAGGGAAGTTTCAGGTGGCGGTGGATATTTATCAATCGGAGAAACAGTAGTGCATTTTGGCGCAAAGGACGGTTTTCGATATAGTGCTCTGGTTCAATTTCCATCTGGAAAAAAAGTGGAAGTGGACGGATTGAATCCGGGAGAATTTCGCAAAGTCCGAGAAATATCAGGAATCTTCCGAAACATGGTCCTTGCAAAGAGAGAGATTCTGCGAAAGATTCGATTCCCGTATTTTTGGATCAATTTTTGTTTAATCTTTGTCATGGCTACCACTTTAATGATTTTTTTAAACCTTGCATTCAAACGATATAAGTGGTCCAATCGACAAGTTATGGGGTTTTTGTTTGGCGGATTAGCAATTTTCTACCTCGTTTATGGACTTGTGGAAGGGCGTTCAATACAGAAAGCCCTTTCTGTATTGACTGTAACTGAGTTTATGGTAATGAGCATATTTTTGGGATTTATGGAAAATATTTACCGTGGAAAACTTCATCGGTTTGAGTATCGAGAAGTACTGAAGGATATTTCTGAACAGGTGATCCTGATCAGGGACAAACACGAGTTATTTCAAAAGCTTGTGTATACCATCAGCGACACATTGGATGTGTCATTTGCTGGTATTTGTGTCATAGAGGATAAAAGGTTGGTACGAAAGGATTTTGCAGGCAGCACTGATGCAATCCCGAAAACAGTAAATCTTACGGATGTTCAGTGCAATTCACTTCGCAAAAAGGGCATCGCTTTTAAAAAAGAAGTGAGGTCAGTTTTTCCAGGATTATCGGAGAGGACGGTTTTTTTTCCGATTTTACATCAAGGACCATCAACCGCAATCTTATTGATTGGTGAAAAGCGGGATGGAAATCCAGTTCCAAAAGAAGATTATGATTTGTTATCGATTGTAGCAAATCAAACTTCACTTTCGCTTGAAAATATTGACTTTATTGAGGAAACAAAAAGTTTGACCCGGAAAGTTGCAGAATCGGAAACCCGAAATCAATATGTGGAAGAGCTGGAGGAAAGAAATCAAATACAGAAGGATCTTCTTGAGAAATTGAAATCAACCCAGGCTCAATTAGTTCAGAGTGAAAAGATGTCCAGTTTAGGGCAGCTGGTTGCAGGAATTGCACATGAGTTAAATAATCCAATTAGTTTTATTTATGCGAATATGAAAGAAATGCAAAACTATATTGATATTTTAACTAAGAAAGAAAAAGTTGATAAGGATGAATTTCAATATATTCGTGAAGATGTTCAAGAACTGATAATAGAAAGTATGGAGGGCAGTAACAGGGTGAAAGCCATTGTAGAAAACTTGAGAAATTTTTCACGGATTGATGAAGGAGAATTCACCCAGACAGATATTCATAAGGGCATTGATTCAGCTCTACTTTTATTGACCAAGGAAGCAGGTGAAAGGATCCGGTTTCATAAAGAATACGGAGATATCCCTGAGGTTCTTTGTATTCCCGGACATTTGAATCAGGTATTTATGAACCTTCTCTTGAATGGGGTTCAAGCTATTCAGGGAGAAGGGAATATTTGGATCAAGACGAATTTGGACAAATCTTGGGTGATTATTAAAATCCGAGATGATGGAAAAGGGATAGAAGAAAAAGAATTGAACAAAATTTTTGATCCGTTTTATTCAACAAAACCCGTTGGGGAAGGAACCGGACTTGGATTAAGTATTAGTTACGGAATTGTTGAAAAGCATAATGGATCAATTTTGGTGGAAAGCGAAGCAGGCAAAGGAACAACTTTCACTGTCAAAATACCTGCAGAAAAAGGAAAATCTGATGAGTAAAAACATACGAAGGAAAATTTTAATTGTAGATGATGAACCTTCTGTTTTGAATTCTTTAAAACGTACATTACGAAAAGAATACGATGTTATACTGTCTCAGGATGGTTTTTCTGCAATCCAGGTTTTGAATGAACAGGAAATTGCTGTCATCATTGCAGATCAGCGGATGCCTAAAATGAATGGCGTTACTCTCTTGCAAAAAGCGATGGAGATCCAGCCTGATACAGCCCGAATTCTTATCACGGGATATTCCGATATCCAGGCTGTCATTAATGCAATAAACGAAGGCAATGTGTATTATTATATTCACAAACCATGGGAACCAGAGGACGTACATTTGATCATTCGGCAGGCGATTGACCGGTACAACCTTATCCAGACAAACCGTTCTCTTGTTGCTGAAATTGAGGAAACAAATCGGCGGTTGTCCGATGAAAATCTGCTTTTAACAAAGGATGCTGAAAAACGGTATTCTTTTGACCAAATCATCGGTGAGAGCCCGATAATGAATGATGTATTTATATTGATGAGAAAAGTTATTCCTACGGATACAACTGTGTTAATTCTTGGAGAGACTGGAACTGGGAAAGAACTTGTTGCGCGGGCAATTCACACCAATGGATCCAGGAAAACCGGGATGTTTGTCCCTCAGAATTGCGCAGCGCTACCAGATACGCTCCTTGAAAGCGCTCTTTTTGGTCACAAAAAAGGGGCGTTCACTGATGCAGTATCAGATAAAAAAGGATTATTTCAAATGGCAGATGGGGGAACGATATTCTTGGATGAGATTACAGACACATCAAAAGCGTTTCAACAAAGGCTATTACGCGTACTGCAGGAAGGAGAGATACATCCTTTGGGTTCTGATAAAGCAGTCAAGGTCGATGTTCGTATCATTTCAGCAAGCCAAAAAGATTTAGGAGAGGAAGTAAAACAAGGAAGGTTTAGAGCTGATCTTTTTTACCGATTAAATGTATTTCCAGTTACGCTTCCCACCCTCCGTGAACGGCACAGTGATATTCCAATTTTAATTGAACATTTTTTAAGAGTGTATTCTCAGCGGTTAGGAAAGGAAATCAATGGGATATCTCAGGAGGTTCTCTCTTCTCTTATGGTTTATCCATTCCCAGGGAATGTACGTGAGTTGGAGAATATTATCGAAAGAGCTGTTGTGTTAGCGAAGGATGGTTCAACCCTAACAGAAGACCAAATATCTTTGCATTCGGATCAGCCTTTGGATTTCAATTTGATTTTCCCCGGTGAGGAAGATAAAAAGCTGAAAAGTATGGTTGAAGCCCTGGAGAAAAAGGCAATTCTTCAGGCACTGCAGCGGTGGAAAGGAAATATCAGTAAAGCAGCAAAATCTTTGGGTTTGAGCCGCCCAGGTTTATACCAAAAAATAGATCGCTATGAAATAAAAATGTAAAATAAATTTACAATATTACTGTAAATAATTATTACAGTTTATCATAAATACCTTTTGAATAATTTAATTATATTTTGTTATAAATGTTGATATTATGGTACTTAAAAGATATTCAAACTATTTTTTCCCCTTTTGGCACGTTCATTGTATCTAATCAACTGAAAAATAAAACTTATTTGAGGATAATCATGCAGCTACCTAAACACATAATTTGTTATGCCATTATCATGCTCTCCTTCTTTTTTGAAGGATGCTATACCCAACTTTCCGTTCAAAAAAGAGTAGTTGTTGCAGAACAAACATTTCGCAACAACCAAACTGATTCTGATGATCAGGAATATATCTTGGATTCGGATACAATTGTTGTAGAAGATGGAGAGTCAGTAACAATAATAAACAATTATTCTTCCTTGTCACTTAATCCCTATTATGATGATCATTGGGGGTTTGATCCATTCTATAATGTCAACCTTTATTATAGACCTTATGGAGGTATTCATTATTCGTACTGGCATCGGCCGTTTTGGACGAATTACGGATACACATATTGGTACGATCCCTATTTTTATGATCCTGGGTATTTCTGTTATTCCGGGTATTATGGGAGTTATTATGGACAATGGTATGGTTATCCATATTCCAACTGGCATGGGTCATCTTCCTATTACAGTCATTATGAAAAAAAGAAGCGTAACTGGAACCGGCGGCGAGGAGATATTGAAAGGCAACCTGTTGTCCGGCCCACTTCTCCACCTTCCGGTAAGCTTGATAACGTGGTTGTCACATCAGGGGGACGTAATAACGTAGCACATGTGATTCGTCAACCTGCTCCTTCAAAGAATACTGTCGTACAAAATGATCGAACGATGAATAGAGATAATAGACAATCCAAAAACAATAGTAGAAACCGAACAATCATTGTTAGAAGGGGAGACAGGAAAGAAAAGAAATACCAAAAAAAAGAAGCAAAAAAAGATGTTGTAAAAAGGGTGGGGTCTAGTGCAAAAAAAAAGAAGTACCGGAAAAAGAAATCAAGATCCTATGCTAATGATATAATAAGATCTGTCCTGGGTGAAGTTGTCAGTGCAGCCTCCCATTCTTCTGGCTCCAAATCTCAATCAAACAGGAAGAAAACTTCAAAAAAATCCAGATCGACAACCCGATCTTCAGAAAAATCAAACCGGCGATCAAGATAATCATTTCAACCTATTTAAACACATAATGAAGAGCAAAAAAATAACATACTTATTTTTTGTGTTGGGGATTATTTCTTCCGCCCCTTCCCAAAGTGCTTATGATGCCATTCATCTAATGGACCGGGAAATAGGATTTGGGACCCGTCCTCTATCTATGGGAGGTGCATTTACAGGTTTAGCGGATGATTACACCGCCATCTATTGGAATCCGGCAGGGCTTGGTTCTATTTCAACACCGGAAATTTATACGGAATTATCCCACTTGAATTTTAATAATCAAGCTACTTTCTTGGGAAATATGAATTCAGATAATCAATCGTTTACTCGGTTTCGATCATTTGGTTTGGCAATGCCGGTCTCAACCACTCGGGGCAGTCTTGTTTGGGCTATTGGATATAATCGTATTCTTGATTTTGATGATAATCTCATTTTCAATGGATCCAGCGGGATCTCTAATGATATTGGTTTCTACCTAAATGAAGACACAACATTCTATTTATTTGATGGCGTACAGAACGGTGAAGTTTATCGCCATGAACAGGTACAGAGTGAAGGAGGCCTCAGGCAAATCAGTTTTGGCGGTGCACTGGCTCTCTCTCAGAAATTTACCATTGGAGTAATGTTAGGACTTTTGGGAGGAACTGAAGAATATAGGCTTCATTTTTCCCAGATGGATTCAGATAATAATTATCTGGACTACCCCGCTGATTTTGATGAATATCAGGTGATTCAAATTCTTCGGTCGGATATCCGAGCATTCAGTTTGAAACTTGGTGGAATGTTACATCTGGTACGTGGTCTGAAAATGGGTGGAGTTATCACCTTTCCTTCTGTTTACCAGATTGATGAGATTCATTCTATGAGTGATAAGCTAATTTTTGATGATGGTTTTACTGATCAAACAGAAGAGACTGGAGAATGGTTCTATAAGGTTAAATCACCTTTTGTATTTGATTATGGTTTATCGTACAGCAATACATTTATTACCTTAGCTGCTTCAGGGAGGTACCGTGATTGGTCGCAGACGAGGTTTGAGGTAGGTAGAAATAATTACGATGATGAGGACTACAGGGGATTTTTGGAAGAAAATACACAAATCAGAAGTGTCTACCATCCTACTCTGGAATATCATTTGGGGGGTGAAGTGAACCTTGGTATTTTTAATACCCAACTCCGCGCAGGATATGCTTTGTTTCCTTCTCCTAAAAAAGTTGTTATTGATCGAAATCAGGATAAGGAAGCTATATCTGGAGGACTCAGTATCGGGTTAGATGAGAATGTAAACCTGGATGTCACCTTTCTAAGAAACAGGTGGTCGCGATATTCTGCTGATATATACACGCCAGGGGGAGTGAGTGAAAATATTTATACCAATCACCTTTTGATTGGTTTTTCTTACTCTTTCTGATTTTTTTGGATTATCCTTCTTGGGTAATTCGCACGTGGTTAGCATTCCTATTTAACCTCACTAGGCAAATAATTCTGATGATGGGTTAAATCTGTCCTCCTGATTGTTGAAACCTTTGGAAGAGAGTGTTGTTCAAGAGTAGATTATCTTGGTATGACAGAAACTGAATTTACAAACCTGTTATCAAAGATTGATTCCCTTTTTATTCCCAAAAGCAGGGGATCCTCAGGAGGGAGATGGATTGCAGAAGGATCCATAATTGGAGGGGCTTCAATCGAGGATATGGAACAAGCTTTGAAATCGGAATCTATTTCTGTCGATGTTCGAAATAATGGGGAAAGTGTGTATATCCGAGTGGAAGAAAAAGACAGGATATTATTAGAAATTCCTAGGATACCCCGAATCCACATTATATTGTTCTTTTTAACCATTCTTACTACTCTCATGGCAGGTGCCTTAATGGAAGGAATTAACTTTTTTGCCAATCCTCTAGGTTTGGTAAAAGGAATACCCTTCTCATTTACTCTTATGCTGATCTTGTTTACTCACGAATTCGGTCATTACTATTATGCACAAAAACACGGGGTAGATGCGACCCTTCCATATTTTATTCCCGCACCGACATTTATCGGAACATTTGGTGCTTTTATCAAGATAAAATCCCCAATTCATAAGAAAAGTGCTTTGTTGCAAATTGGTGCATCAGGACCGATAGCCGGATTTCTCATCGCCGTACCTGCATTAATTATCGGATTAATTTTATCAAATGTTGTGGAAGTGTCTGGGGAATCAATTGGAATTATCCTTGGAGACTCTGTTTTAATGAAGTTTCTTACGGCAATAATTCATCCTGGTTTAACCGAATTTCAGGATATCCTGCTTCATCCTGTAGCTTTTGCTGGATGGATCGGTTTGTTGGTCACTATGCTGAATTTACTGCCAATTGGTCAATTGGACGGGGGACATGTTGCCTATGCTCTTCTTGGGCAGAAACATGATATTGTGGCGAAATGTACTTTTCTGGCTCTGATCCCGTTAAGCTTTATTTCATTAAATTGGCTGATGTGGGGAATATTAATTTTAGTTCTCATGCGTTCGACGAAACACCCTCCAATTTACAATATGGATGAACCATTATCAGATAAGGATAAATTGATTGGGTATGTGTGTCTTGCTATTTTTATTCTGTGCTTTATTCCTGCACCTTTCCAGTAAAAAAAAATCTGGATTTGAGTTGGAGAAGTTGATACAAAGTATCTTTGTTTTCCTGACAGCATCTATTCTGGTTTCTCAATCCCGGATAGGGGATTGGGAGTCATATACCTCTCCACTCATCATTCACGACTTGATTGAGCTTGACAGTAAAGTCCTCTGTGCCACGGAAGGAGGATTATTAATCTATGATGTAGCGAGCGAAGAATTTTCTACCTTGACAAATATTGATGGACTGATCGGAACAAACCTGAATGTAATTGAAAAAGATTTATTTGGAAATATTTGGCTGGGTGGTGCTTTACCAAACGGTTTTATCCAAGTTTATGATCCTTCAGAAAGCAGTTCTATTGCAGAATTTGATTATGATCTTACGGAGATCGTTGATATAGCTGTTGGGGATACAATAGCTTTTGGCGTGTACAAACTCAACCTAGATTTCGGAATACAGAAATTTCTCCATGACGGAAATCGATGGATCCATAATGACTTGATGTTTGCAAGTTGGCTATATTCTGCAGGAACGATAGAAGGAATAGAAATATGGAATGATTTTGTATTTATTGGGACGGAAAACGGACTTTATTCAGGGACCATCCATGAGGATCCAGGTTTATGGAATTTAGTTCTTCCGATGTTAAACGGTTATGTTACATCCTTGTATGTGATGGATGATAAGCTGATTGTTGTGTGTGATCGTATTGTGTATGAATTGAGCCTGCCAGATTTGGGAATAAAAGTATTGGCAGATTATATGAATTGGCCTCTAATGGATCTGGTGATCACGTTTGATGGCAATCTATTTGGTGTTTTATCCAATGCCTTCATTAAACTTGGTCAGGATGGATATGACTGGATATTTCATTTTCCCAGCTACTCAGTGAATGTGATCTTGGGATTGGGTAACAATCAGGTTGTTGCAGGAACTAATACAGGTTTGGCGTTTGTGGATAAAAATTATATGAAGTTTGATTACAAGATCCCTAATGCACCACTTACAAACCAGTTCACTGCAGTGACTGTGTTAGATGATGGACGTATTGTAGCAGGATCTAAATACGGATTGGCAATCAAGGAAGAATGGGGATGGCGTAATATAGTAGAAACTACTTTAAATGATGTGATTGTTCATGACTCATTTGATAAGAATTTTTTTGCAGCAGATACAATTCCAGTAGATTTTGGCGGATACATAGCTGACCTAGAACAGGGACCCGATGGTCTGGTATATTGTGCAATTCGCGGAACTTATCCTGAACCTATAAGACATGGTGGAGGTATCATAATAATTGATGTAGATAATCCACCAGATTTTTCAATAATTGATACAACCTATTTAAGTTATTTCACTAAGAATAGTAATCCCGATCCTTACATGGTTGTGAAGGATTTTGAGTTTGATTCGAAGGGCAATCTATGGGTTGCAGATGCGTATGCAACAAATAAATTTGAGTCTATTCAGGTCCTAAATACTGCTGGAGCTTGGGGTTCCTTTATTGCCGAGGAGGAAGGAGTACTTAGCCTTACAACAAATACAATTGCCCATGATTTTTATAATAGGGTCTGGATCGGTTCGTTTGAAGGGGAAGAGAATGTGGTGGGAGGTGTCAGTTATCCAAATGGCGGATTAATAATGTTGAGGTACGAAGGAGAACCGATCAATCCTAGTGATTTTCAGATGAAAGAAATAGATGTGAGCCCCAACAATTCAAATAATACAGTTTGGTCTTTGGCTATGACTCCTGAGAATCGGCTATATGCTCTAACTCCCATAGGGTTGACTTATTTTGACCTCAGTTCCTCTAATGAGAATCCAGTTTTACGACAGGGACCCCGCGCAACAAACGGAGAATTATACTATTATTTCCCGAATATTTCTTTTGGTGGGCCTAACCCAAATGCAAAGTTAAAAGTAGATAAAAGAGGAAATATATGGGCAACCTCAACAACTGATGGAATTCATATTTTATTGAACAATGCGACCTATTGGCCAGATATTGATGGATTCAGAGAATCAAACAGTCGGTTGCTCTCTGATGGAGTAACTGATATTGAATTCGATAGTGAAAGAGGAATTGCCTGGATTACTACTAACAGGGGAATCAGTGCGGTTAGAATTCCTTTTACTCAAGAAAGAGAACATTATAATAATCTAAGAATATTTCCCAGTCCATTTCATGTCCCATCAGAAACACCATTGGTTGTGGACGGGTTGAAGGATGCCTCTTCGCTAAAAGTAATGACTATTACAGGGAGAGTTCTTCGTGATATAAAGAACGTTGATTTAGGGACCCATGGAGATCAGATTACCTGGGATGGAAGAGATAAACAGGGCAGGTGGGTGGGAAGTGGAGTCTACTTGTTATCTGTTTATGACGAAACCGGGGAAAGTACTTTTGGAAAAGTCACAGTTATCCGTCATTAGTTTGCTCGACGTATTCCGGCATTAAACCAAATTTGCTTTCCAATTCTTCAGCGATAGATCGTACCAGAATTTTCCGTTTTTGATGCGGAAGAAACACACTTTTTGCGGATGTGATAGTGATGTGCCGGAAGTCGTTCAATCCAAATCCAAAAAGTTCATGCGCTAACATAAATTCTTTGGTTAATGTCGTATCGGAAATAAGTCTGTTATCCGTACAAAGCGCGATCCGGATACCAAAATCATAATAGAACTTTACCGGATGGTATTTAAGAGAACGAACACTATGTGTCTGCCAATTTGAGGTTAGACTGATTTCCAGTGGAATTCGATGATCATTTACGTAGTTTAAAAGATCGGTGTCTTCCTTCAGTCGGGTCCCGTGACCAATTCGGTGGGCACCGCAATGATGTATTGCCTGATGAATAGACGCCGGTCCAAACGCTTCTCCCGCATGGATTGTCGTGTTGATGTTATGATTCAGGATTAAGTAAAATGCTTCTAGATGGTGCTTGGCAGGATAGTTTTCTTCCGCTCCGGCAAGATCAAAGCCCACAACACCTTTATGTTTATATTGTACAGTGAGATCTGCCAACTTGAGAGAAATTTCCGGTGAAATGTTTCTGATTCCACAGACAATTATTCCGGATTGAACTCCAAACTCTTTTTCACCGATTTTTAGTCCTTTGAGAACAGCTTCGATAGACTCACCTGGGCTCATTCCGGATTTTGTGTGTAAAATGGGAGAATAGCGTACTTCAATGTAACGTATGTTCTCTTTTGCCACATCTTCAATTAGCTCAAACGCAACGCGCACCAGACTCTCCGGTGTCTGGAGTACGCTAAGGGTAATTTCAAACTTGGCAAGGTAACCTTCTAGGGACCCGCGGTTTTTTCCAAAACAAAGAATCTTTTTAAGTTCCTCGGCATTTTTTATGGGTAACCCAATATTATTTTTCTTTGCTAAATCAAGAATTGTCGCAATGCGAAGACTGCCATCTAAGTGACAGTGCAACTCTACCTTAGGAAGTTTTTTTAGAAGTGTAGTGGAAATTTTCATAGATTATTTTTTTGTGACGACTTTGTAAAGCCAGACAATAACCCCGATAAAAGCAATTGGTCCTACCAGTGATAATCCCCCAATGGAGGGCCACCAGTCTTTATTCCCTGTGATAAAAATAGGTAGTGCAACCAGAATTCCCATGAGCGCCTCACCGGTTATGAGTCCAGATGCCAGCAATAACCCTTTCTTTTCTTTTGATCCACCTGCTCCAGATTTTTTTCCAAAATGATTGATCATCCCACCAATAAAGATAGGCACTGTAAGTTCGATGGGAAGATATATTCCTACTGCTACAGCCAGGACCGGTATGCGGAAATCCGATCCAATTTTTTCCTGGCGGATATCCATCAAAATGAGAATAACGGCGATGACAGCACCAATAGATACAAAACCCCAAGGCAAATTTCCACTGAATACACCATCAGCAACGGATTTCATTAATGTTGCTTGGGGAGCAGACAGGGTGGATGAACCAATTGTGTAGGCCGTATGAAGAATATCAAGCACCAGACCCAAAACAACCGCAGCGCTTAGAGTACCAACGACCTGCATGACTTGCTGTTTCCAGGGAGTTGCTCCTAAAATGTAACCGGTTTTTAAATCCTGGAGATTATCACCACCAATGGCAGCTGCACAGCACACCACAGCACCAACCATAATAGCGCCTGCAGCACCTACTTCAGATCCTGTTCCTAACAGTGCTAATAAGAGTAGCGATGAAAATAAGATTGTAGCAATTGTAACACCAGAAATGGGATTATTAGATGATCCAACGACACCGGCCATATACGCAGCAACTGCGGAAAAGAGAAAACCGAATATCATCATGACTA